>ULRR01030675.1_pt1 | contig 12501 bp, 9 predicted proteins | sample 1955651 | NCBI WGS metagenome assembly ULRR01 (sample SAMEA4835688, study PRJEB28245) | human gut metagenome | biome: gut microbiome; material: fecal sample | place: Denmark | collected 2008
CGGCCACGGTTGCCGCAGCAACGAACGTGCCGAGGAATTTCCATGCCTCCTGCTTGCGGGGCGTGGTGCCGAGCCAGTAGCCGATCTTGAGGTCGGTGATGAAGCCGCCGGCCATCGAGAGCGCCGTGCAGACCACGCCGCCGATGATCAGCGCCGCCGTCATGCCCGTCGTGCCGCTCAGCCCGACGCTCACCAATACCAGTGACGAGAGGATCAGCGTCATCAGCGTCATGCCCGACACGGGGTTCGTGCCGACGATGGCGATGGCGTTGGCCGCCACGGTCGTGAAGAGGAACGAGATGACGAAGACGATCAGAATGGCCGTCACGGACTGTACCCAGCCGTCGAGCAGTCCGAAGTGGAAGAAGACGAAGATCGAGACGAGCGTGGCGATCAGGATCGTGAGGATGCGCTTCATCGTCAGGTCGCGCTGCGTGCGTTCGGTCGCGGCGGCTTGGGTTTTGTTGCCCCCCCCCAACTCCGAAACGGCCAGCCCTACGGCCTGACGGATGATCTTCGACTGTTTGACGATGCCGATGATGCCCGCCATGGCGATACCGCCGATGCCCAGCGGCTTGCCGATGAAGGCGAAGAGGTTCTCGGCCGTGAAAAGACGCTGCGGATCGGCCATGATGTCGGCGCGCGTTACGCCCAGCAGCGAAGCCATGGCCGCCGGGTCGATGCTGTCGGCCAGCGAACCCACCAGCGGCACGACGAGGAACCAGACCAGACACGAACCTGCGGTGATGATCATGGCGTATTTCAGACCGATGATGTAGCCCAGACCCAGCACGGCGGCCGAGGTGTTGAGCGAGAAGACGACCTTGAACTTGTCGGCGGCGACCTGTCCCCATGCGCAGATGCGCGTCGAGACCGCTTCGGTCCACATGCCGAACGTGCCGACGGCGAAATCGTAAAGACCGCCTATGAGTCCCGCCACGGCCAGCAGCTTGGCCTGATTGCCGCCCTTCTCGCCGGAGATGAGCACTTCGGTCGTAGCCGTCGCTTCGGGGAAGGGGTATTTGCCGTGCATCTCCTTGACGAAGTATTTGCGGAACGGGATCAGCAGGACGATGCCCAGCAGGCCGCCGAAGAGCGACGAGAGGAATACCTGATAGAACGCCGCGTCGAGTCCGAGGATGTAGAGCGCCGGGAGGGTGAAGATGGCGCCCGCGACGATTACGCCCGAACAGGCGCCGATCGACTGGATGATGACGTTCTGTCCCAGCATGTTCTTTTTACCCAGTACGTTGCCCATGCCGACGGCGATGATGGCGATCGGGATCGCCGCTTCGAATACCTGTCCGACCTTCAGGCCGAGAAATGCCGCCGCGGCCGAGAAGACGACGGCCATGACGATGCCCATCGTGACCGAATAGGGCGTCACCTCGCGGGGCGACGACGAGGCGGGCATGATGGGCGTGTACTCTTCGCCCGGTTTGAGTTCCCGGTAAGCGTTCTCGGGCAATGACGTAAGTTGTTTTTCCTGTTCCATTTATTGAGGTTCTTTGATGTATTTGTCCAGATCCTTGAGAATGTAGTAGCGGTTGAGCGATGCGGGCGCCTTCTTCTCGTCGAGGTAGCTGTAGAGGGCGCCGATTGCGGCCGCCAGACGCAGTTGTTCGCCGCGCTCTTCGGATGCCGCGGTGAAGTCGAACAGCAGTTCGGCGAATTTTTCGAGGTCCGCGTCGCTGAATCCGTATTCGTCGACGAGGGTGGCGATGAAATCCGCTCCGGCCAGCAGCGTGTCGATGTCCAGATCCAACTGCTCGGCCAGCTCCGTTTTGGCGGTTTCTCGGATGAGTTCGGGGGCGCCCGACTTTTTGAGGAGACCGATTTTGTCCAGAAGGGCTGCGATCAGCTCTCCGATGCGGTTGATTTCACGTAAGATATAGTCTTCCATAGTTAGCGGTTGTCGCCGCTGCCCGAAATGATGTGACGCTGCATGCGCGAACGGAGCTTGTCGACGTTCATCTGCGCCACGTCGTCCAGTTCGTAGCCCAGATCGCGCGAGAGCGTGGCGCAGTACCACAATACGTCGCCGATCTCCTTGACGATTTCGAGCCGTTTCTCGTCGGAGAACTCCTCGTGTCCGTCGCGGATGACTTTCTTGACTTTGTCGGCCACCTCGCCCGCTTCGCCCGTCAGTCCGAGCGTGGGGTAGATGATGCGGCGGTTTTCGGGGTAGATCGCCGTTTCGAGCGCGTGCTGCTGATATTCGTTGAGTGTCATGAATGCTGAGAATTTGAACGTTTGGGAATAACTGTCGGACAAAAATAACAAAATAATTTAGAAATACGCACCAAAAAGCCCTTGTTCCTCACGAACAAGGGCCGAAGAATCGCGCCGCTTCCCCGGCGGCGGGGTGTTTTGCCGCCTACGGCCCGATTCGCACGAATCCGGATTAACGGCGGCCGCCGGCAATTATCATTTCGCGGAGCGTGGCGTTGAACGGCTCCTGCCGGAGCAGCTCCTCCAGCGTGAGGTGCATGCGGTAGCGCCAGTAATAGCGGGGTGCGGCCGGGATGTTGATGCGCTCCCTGTCCGCATGCGGAGTGCGCAGGGCCGCGTCGGTCGCGAGCCAGTCCTGCAGCGGAAGTATGGCGAGCATCGCCGGGGAGCGGAGGTGCATGTCGACGATGCGGCGGCAGATCCACGGTTCGCAGGTGCGGGGAGCGTCGCCCTCCATGCCCAGCACTTCGCGGTAGAAACGTTCCGAGAGTTCACGGTTCTCCTCCCACCATGCCCGCAGGGGATTCATGTCGTGGGTCGAGGTGGTGCAGACCGAGAAATAGGGGTAGCGCGCCGGGTCGGCGAACACCTCGCCCAGCGATTTGGGCATCCGCTGGATTTCGAGCGAAAGGATTTGCAGTGCGCGCATGGTTTCGGGAACGCTGTCGGGAATCATGCCGAGGTCCTCGCCGCAGGCCAGCATCCGCGTCGCCGAGAGGAGCACGGGGAGTTTGCGCAGGGCCGACTCCTGCCAGAACCGGTTGTGGCGGCGGTAAAAGAAGTCGTCGTGAAGCCGGTCGAAAGTGTTGCGCCGCTGCGGGTCGAGGGTGCGGTACATATAGGTCGATTGGGCCGCGATGCGGGGATGGAAAAAACCTTTGCGGCGCGGGTCCTCGATGAACAGCACGTCGTCGAGCAGCGCCATCAGCCCTTCGCGCAGACGGCTTCGGCGCGGATCGTCGCCGGGAAAGCGCTCGGCGACCTTGCGTTGCGTCGCATAGGCGGGCAGCAGCCGGCCCTCCTTCATGCAGGTCGTGCGCACTTCGTCGGCCAGCTCGCCGAACAGTTCGCCGAGCATCCGGTCGTCGGGCGCGGGAACGGTGAAGCGTCCCCCGGCCGTATCGAAGCCCATGCCGCGCAGTTCGTCGGCGGAGTAGGGCAGGGCGGGATTGAAATAGCCCAGCAGGCCGTGAACGGCATGTACGGGAATCTCCCAGATGCGGAAGAAGCCGAGGATATGGTCGATGCGAAAAGCGTCGAAATATTCGGCCATCTTCGCCATGCGGGCCTGCCACCACGCATAGCCGTCCTGCGCCATGTGCTCCCAGTCGTAGGTCGGGAAGCCCCAGTTCTGGCCCGATGCGGAAAAGGCGTCGGGCGGCGCTCCGGCCTGCGAATCCATGTGGAAAAGCCGCGGATGAATCCATGCGTCGGCGCTCGTTCGGCTGACGCCGATCGGCAGATCGCCCTTGAGGACGACGCCCCGGCTGCGGGCGTAGGAGCAGACCTCGGACAGCTGCGTGTGCAGGTGGTACTGCACGAAGCAGTGAAATGCGATTTCGCGGCTGTTGCGGCGGCAGTAGGCTTCGACGGCCTTTTTGTCGTAGCGGGCGTAATCGCCCCAGCGGGAGAAATCGGCGGTGCCGAACTCGTCGCGCAGGGTGCGGTAGGCGGCGTAGGGCATGAGCCAGTGGCTGTTGTCCCGCATGAATTCCCGGTAATCGCGGCGGGCGGCGGTGCGACGCCCCTCTCGCTCGAACGCGCTGCGCAGCAGACGCAGTTTATGCGTATTGACCTGTTGGTAATCGACTTCGGGCAGGGCGTTCAGCCGGTCGCGCAGGCTGCGGTATTCGTCGTCCTCTTCGACGCCGGCGGCGGTCAGCCGGATGAACTGCGGGTGCAGGGCGAAGATCGAATTGGCGTTGTAGGGGTAGGAGTCTTCCCATGTGCCGCTCATCGTGGTGTCGTTGATCGGCAGCAGCTGGAGTACCCGCTGGCCCGTTGCGGCGGCCCAGTCGATCAGCAGTTTCAGGTCGTAGAATTCGCCGACGCCGAATCCTGCTTCCGAGCGGAGCGAAAAGACCGGAATCGCCGTTCCGGCTCCGCGCCACCTGCGTTCGGGGAAGCGGAGGTACGCCGCGGCTTCGACGATGTGTTCGCCTTCGCCGGGCAGGTCGTTCCATGCGCGGTTGGGACCTTCCTCCCACATGATCGGGGTCAGGGTCCTGCGGTCGGCGATCAGGAACTTGTATTCGAATCTCTGCCGCGCGTCGAGCCGGAGTTCCCACTCCGGAAACCGGCTGTCGCCCATCGGGACGATCCGCTGCCACCCCTCCAGCTCCCTGCCGCTGCCTGCGACGGCCAGCACTTCGTCGGGGCGCAGGGTGGGCAGGACGACGCGCAGGGTGATGTTGCCGCCGTTTTTCTGCTGCGGCCCGCTTTCGCCGCGGCCGAAGATGCCACGCGTGAAGGCCGAGGAGTAGAAGGGCGTATCGGCGGGCATGTCGATCCAGCGGTCGCGGATGCGGAGTACGCGGGGCGCGGGTGCGGCGGGGATGCGCAGGATGTGCGGACGCCATTCGCGGCGGATGCACACGCCCTCGCGCTCGACTTCGTAACGGTATTCTGCCGGCTGCGCCGCAGGGGCGTACCGCTCTACGGCGCAGGTCCAGACGCCGCCGTCGGCGTATTGCAGGGCGATGCGCCGCCTGCCGAGGCGGAGTACGAGCTGTTCGCCCCAGCGGGTGCGGTATTCGATGCTGAACAGGAGTGTCATGGCATTGGATTGTGGGAGGTTCTGATCGCTACTTTCTTTTTGCGGAATCAAAAATAACCAAAATAATCGAATGACGGAAATCCCCCGGCGGAGAAGCGATGAAAAGCGAACCTCAGAGTCCTTTGATGAATCCGGTGACGGCGGCGACCAGCTCCGGAGCGACCGGAAGCGTATCGTCCGTATAGGCGGCGATCTGCTCCGTGCGCGTGGGGCCGGAGGCTTTTTTGAGCGTGTGGGTCATGCCTTCGATGATCGTTTTCCGGGACCGGGGCTGGGCTTTCGCCAGTGCGTCGGCGTTGTCGGGCGTCACTTGGAAGTCGATGTCGCCGTTGACGATTAGTATGGGAACCCTCACTTTGCGAATCTCCTCGCGCGGGTCGTAGCTCAGCGACGAGATCCAGAATGTCTGTATCGAGGGGGCGAAGAGGGGCGCCAGTTCGGGCGGGCACGACTCGACCCGTTCGCCGCGTTTCAGGGCGGCGGTGATGGCACGGGCCTGCATCAGCAGCTCCATGTGCGTCGGGGCGAGTTGTGCGGCCAGCTGAAGCTGGAGTATTTCGTCGAGCGGATAGCCGGCGCCCGCCCCCGAAATCACGGCGTCGACTTCGGGGCATTGTTGCGCCGCGCAGAAGGCGATCAGCGCTCCTTCACTATGCCCGATCAGCACGATGCGGCGGAAATCCTGCCGGGAGAGGTACTCGGCCCATGCCGCGGCGTCGCCGATGAAGTCGTCGAGCGTGGCGTCGGCCATTTTGTCCGGGTCGTCGAATTTGCTCGATCCGATGCCCCGTTTGTCGTAGCGGAGCGTGGCGATACCCGCTTTTTCAAGCTCCTGCGCCAGATAGAGGTAGTTGTTCGTATTGCCGTTGCGGGGTGTGGGACCTGATCCCGCGATGAGGACCGCCACGGTTTCGGCGCCTTTGCCGGGCGTGAGCAGCGTGCCGTAGAGGGTCCCGAAATCGCGTTCGAGCGAAACGCTTTTCTCGCCGGCGGCGGCATTGGCCGCGGCCAGTAGCAGAAGTGCGGCCAGCAATCGTTTCATGGTATTATTATTTAGGCGGTTCGCGTTCGTCGGTGCGGTTCTGTCGGGGGTAAAGGTGCTTTTTGTCGGCGCGGCGCCCCTCTTCGTTCCGGAGTCTTGCTTGCTCCGGGGCCTCCTTCTGCTCCGGGCCTCTCTTCGTTCCGGCCCCTTCTTCGTTTCGGGTCCTTCGTTACCCCCCCCCTCTTCGCTTCGGCGTTGCGTGGCGGAAAGGCCCTGCGCGGCGGAAAGGCTCTGTAAGACGGAACGATTCTGTGCGGCGGCAGGGGGGGGCCGAGCGATGCTACAGCTCTTCGAGCGCCTTTTCCAGCCCGATACCGCGCGAACCCTTTACCAGCACGAAAGCGTTCTCGATAGGGCGGCGGCGCAGTTCGGCGATCAGCTCCTCGCGCGAGGGGAAGAGGGCGGTGTTGGCGGGCTGCGGCTCCATGCCAGTGCAGACGCGGGCGAATTCTCCGCCCACGAGCATCAGTTCGGTGTCCGGATTCCGGCCTGCGAGGGCGACGATGTCGCGGTGCTCCTGCTCCGACCATGCGCCCAGTTCGAGCATGTCGCCCAGAATCAGCACGCGGCGGCTTCTGCCGCCGGCCGGCTCTGCGAGGAAGTTGAGGACCGAAGCGCGCATGCTCGACGGGTTGGCGTTGTAGCAATCCACGATCAGCGTGTTGCGCTCCGTTTCGGTCCGCTGCGAACGGTTGTTGTCGGGCATGTAGCTGCCGACGGCGTGGCGGATGCGCTCGCCGTCGATGTCGAAATAGCGTCCTACGGCCACGGCCGCCGCGATGTTGAAGCGGTTGTAGTCACCCTCCAGATGGTGCGCGATGCCGTCGGCCAGTGCTACGGAGTAGTATTCCGCAGCCAGCCCGTCGCGCTCCGCGGCCATGTTGGTCAGCACTTCGTCTTCGCGCGGGACGAAGGCGCGGCCGCCGTTCGCGGCCAGATAGTCCAGCAGTTCGCCCTTGCCGCGGCGGATGCCTTCCGGGCCGCCGAATCCTTCGAGGTGCGCGCGGCCGATGTTGGTCAGGATGCCGTAGTTGGGTTCGGCGACCGATGCCAGCAGGGCGATTTCGCCGCAGGCGCTGGCGCCCATTTCGACTACGCCGAATTCGGTGTCGCGGGTCATGGCGAGCAGCGTCAGCGGCACGCCGATGTGGTTGTTGAGGTTGCCGTGCGTGGCGTAGACTTCGAAGCGTTCGGCCAGCACGCGTCTCACCAGCTCCTTGGTCGTGGTCTTGCCGTTGCTGCCTGAAATGGCCAGAATCGGAATCGCCAGTTCGCGGCGGTGTTCGCGCGCCAGCTCCTGAAGGGCTTCGAGCGTATCGCCGACAAGTACCGTGCGGTCGCCGATGACGGCCGCAGGATCGTCCACGACGGCGTATGCGGCGCCTTTGGAGAGTGCGTCGGCGGCGAAGCGGTTGCCGTCGAAGGTCGCCCCGTGCAGGGCGAAGAAGACGGACCCCGGCTCGATGCGGCGCGTGTCGGTCGAGATGCGGGGGTGCCGCCGGAAAATATCGTACAGTTCGGACATATGGATGCCGTATATGCGGGCTGCCGGCCCGGATGCGTCAGATGTGTTTGTCTCCGTTGTGGAATTTGACTTCGTCGATGAATTTCTTGATGTTCTGCTCCTCGGAGCGGGGGCAGATCATCAGCACGTCGTCGGTATCCACGACGATATACTCTTTCAGGCCGCTGATGACGGCCACCTTGTCCTTGGGCAGCGAAACGATGCTGCTGCGCGTGTCGTAAAGGTAGCACCCCTGCTCAGGCACGGCGTTGGCGTAGCGGTCCTTGCGCGAATGCTGGTAGACCGAGCCCCACGTGCCCACGTCGCTCCAGCCGAAATCGCCGCAGCGGACGTATACGTTGTCGGCCTTCTCCATGATGCCGTAGTCGATCGAAATGGCGCGGCACTCCGAAAAGACGATTTCGACGGTGGTTTTCTCGGCGTCGGTGCCCAGCGCCTTCATCACGCCGCTGAACATGGCGTGGTGTTCGGGCAGGTATTTCCGGAAGGCTTCGACGATGGTCTGAACCTTCCAGATGAAGATGCCCGAATTCCAGAAGAATTCGCCCGTCTGCAGGAAGGTCTGCGCCAGTTCGAGGTTCGGTTTCTCGGTGAAGCACTTGACCTTGCTGATGACGTTGGTGTCCGAGACCTGAATGTAGCCGTAACCCGTATCGGGACGTGTCGGTTTGATGCCGACGGTCAGCAGGGCGTCGTGTCGGTCGGCGAATTCGAGACACTCGCCGATGATCTGGCGGAAGTCCTCTTCGTTGAGGATCAGGTGGTCGGCCGGGGTGACGATCATCTCCGCGTCGGGATTCTGCTTCAGCAGCGTGTAGGCCGCATAGGCGATGCAGGGGGCCGTATTGCGGCCGATCGGTTCGCAGAGCACCTGCCGTTCGCCGATTTCGGGGATGTGTTCGAGTACGAGGTCCTTGTATTTATGGTTGGTCACCACGAGAAAGTTCTCGGCGGGGACGATTTTTGCAAAACGTTCGTAAGTGTGGCGGATAAACGATTTGCCTGTTCCCAGTATGTCGAGAAACTGCTTGGGCATCGACTGCCGGCTTTTGGGCCAGAAGCGCGAACCGATGCCGCCGGCCATGATGACACAATATTTGTTGCTTGCCATAAGTTATAATATGGAATTAAGTGAGACAAAGATAAAAATATTTTGTAACTTTGCCGCCTATTGCTGGAATAAATATTTTTAGGTTCCCGATGAAAATAAAACTGTTCACCATACCCAATCTGCTGACCCTCTCAAGCCTGCTCTGCGGCTCGTTTGCGGCGGTTTCGGCGTTGGTTTACCACGATCTGGAGCTGGCTTTCTGGCTCACCGTCGCCGCGGGCGTCTTCGACTATTGCGACGGCTTCGCCGCCCGGCTGCTGAAGTGTCCCTCGGCCATCGGCGTCCAGCTGGATTCGCTCTCCGACATGGTTTCGTTCGGATTCGTTCCGGCTTCGGTGCTTTTCGTGCTGTGGAACGACGCGCTTGCGGCCGATGCCGAACCGTGGATGCGCTACGGCGGCAGCGTGCTCTGCTTCGTGGTGGCGGCCTTTTCGGCGCTGCGGCTGGCCAAGTTCAATATCGACGAAACGCAGCACACCGAATTCTGCGGCCTGCCCACTCCGGCCAATGCGCTGTTCTTCGCTGCACTGGGCTGGATGAACGCCGAGACGGGCTTCAGTCTGGGCGTCTGGGTGCTCCTGCTGATGCCGGTCATGTCGTGGCTGCTCATATCGCCGGTGAGAATGTTCGCTTTCAAGTTCCGGAGTTTTTCTTTTAAAGGCAACGAGATCCGCTATCTCTTTATTGCGCTGTCCGTTGTCCTGTTGGTCGCTTTGGGTGTTCGGGCCGTCCCTGTCATTATTCTGCTCTACATCGTCGTTTCGGCGGTAAAGTGGATCGTGACGCTAAAGAGCCGTGATTCAGCGGCTTGCCCGGAGGAATAATTGCATATTTAAATTTTTTAAATTACCTTTGCCGCGGATTCCCGTTCTATGTCGAGATTGACGAAAAGAATATTGCTGACAGCTTTGCTCGGTCTGTTTCTGACAGTACCCGGCATCGTCCGTTCGCAGGGTTTCGACGCCAAGACGCTGATGCGTGCGCAGCAGCGCGGACAGACCGGCAGCCTGTACGGCAACAATCCCTTCGAACAGCCTGCGGAAGAGGGCGAGGAGGGCGAACAGCAGCCGCAGGATACGACCAAGAAGGAGCGCAAGATCCGCAAGCCGCTCGAATCCTATTTTTTCAGCGATTCGGTCCGCTCGCTGAACAACTTCCGCTGGAACGTCAGGCGCGACTACAACCGCGTTGAGATCGGACCGCTGGACACGACGCTGACCGACTGGCGCATCGACTATCCGTTCTACCGCGAAGAGGTGGGCGACATCGCGCAGGGCGCTCTCGGACAGGCTTCGCTGCCGATGAACTATTTCCGGCGGCCCCAGAACTTCGACTTCGGTTTCGCGAGTCCCTATTATGCGTACACGTACGACATGGAGAACGTGCCTTTCTACAACACGAAGAAGCCGATTATCCGCATGACCTATCTCGAATCGGGACAGAAGCGTTTCCGCGAGGAGAACTTCAACATCATGCACGCGCAGAACGTCTCGCCGACGACGGGGTTCAACGTCGATTACAAGGCGCGGGGAACGCGTGGACAGTATATCTGGTCCCGCACCAAGAACCACAACCTTGCGGTGGCGTTCAACCATACGGGCAAACGCTATTCGGTGCATGCGGCCTATTACAACAACCACATCGAGCAGCAGGAAAACGGCGGCGTGGTCGGCACGTGGGCCATTGCCGATACGACGTTCCAGATGCCGTCGGGCGTGCCGATGAAGCTGGCCGACGCCGAGGCGCAGAATACCTACCGCAACAATGCCTTCTTCGTCACCCAGTCGTATGCGCTTCCGCTGCAGCGGGTGACGGACAGCGATTTTTCGCTGGCCGACCTTTCGGCGGTATTCATAGGCCATTCGTTCGAGTACAGCTCGTGGAGCAAGGTCTATACGGATATAAAGGCCGGCTATACGAACGAGCGGGGCGAGCGGGACCCGGAGACGGGCGAATTCAAGCCTACGGAGGGGATTTACTACAAGGACTGGTTCATCAATCCCCGCGATACGCGCGACTCGATTTACGAGCGCGTTATCTCGAACCGCTTCTTCGTTCAGGCGCAGCCTTGGGACCGCAACGGCGTGGTAGGCACGATTGATGCCGGCATAGGCATCGACATGCATACCTACTCGCAGTTCGAGATGCGTGATTTCCTGACGGGAAAGTATACGAAGGTCAACAAGACCAGCTATTTCGCATACGGCTCCGTCGGAGGCAAGATAAAGAAATATGTCGATTGGGATGCGAACCTCAAGTTCTACCCGTCGGGATACAGAGGCGGAGACCTCACCTTGGGCGCTCATCTGGCGCTGACGGGGTATCTCCGCGGACACCCCCTGATTCTCGAAGGCCGGTTCACGATGGACCGCCGCTCGCCGAACTACTGGCAGGAGAATCTCTTCTCGAACCATTATATATGGTCCACTCCTTTAGGCAAGGAGAATGAAACTCGGTTCGAGGTGAAGTTTTCGATTCCCGATTTCGCGTTTGAAGCGGGAGCATGGCAGGGCGTCGTCAGCGACAAGATCTATTACGACGCAGACAGCCAGATTACCCAGCAGGGTGGAAACGTAAGCCTCACGAGTGTGTACGCTCGCAAAGATTTCCGCTTAGGCGGACTTCATTTGGACAACAGGGTATTGTTGCAGTGGAGTACGAATCAAGAAGTTGCACCCGTTCCGCTTTTGAGCGCCTTCCTTTCGTATTATTACGAATTCTGGGTCGTGCGCAACGTACTGCGCCTGCAGATCGGTTTGGACGGACGCTATAATACGCGTTATTATGCGCCCGGTTACAATCCCGCACTGTCGGCGTTTTACAACCAGCGCGAGGTCGAGGTGGGGAATTATCCCTACATGGACGCTTTCGTCATGGGTAAGTGGAAGAGAATGCGGATATTCCTGAAATATCAGCATGTGAACAAGGGACTGTTCGGTAACGGAGAATATTTCTCGGCGGCTAACTATCCGCTGAATCCGGGCATGTTCAAAATCGGTATCTCATGGGGTTTCTATGATTAGCGTATTGTTCTGCGCGGTGTGAACTGCCCGCAAAACAACCTTTTATGTTAAAAAAGACAGTTTTAACGTTTGCGTTCTTAACAATTCTTACGACATTTTACGGCTTTAACGCCAAGTTCAGCACACCCGTGACGGACGACATGCTGAACGAAGAGGCCGATTTCGGCAATTCGCTGCTCAGCGACGGCGATTACGTGATTTCGGCCTACGACAACATCATTCGCAACATCAGCGAAAAAGAGGGCCACGACTGGCGCCTGATGAGCGCCATCGCGTATCACGAGTCGCGTTTCACGCCCGATATCACCTCGCGCAGCGGAGCCAAGGGACTGATGCAGATCATGCCTTCGGTAGCGCGTCAGTTCGACGTTCCGGCAGGCGATATGGCCAATCCTGAGACCAACATATGGCTGGCCAACAAGCTGATGTCGAAAATAAAGAGTACGCTCCGTTTTCCTGCGGGAACTTCGGACAAGGACCGGATGAGCATTATACTGGCCTGCTACAACAGCGGTATAGGCCATGTGAACGATGCACGGCGTCTGGCGCGTGTCAACGGGGAGGATCCCAATTCGTGGGAGGTGGTAGCCCGGTACCTGCAGCTCAAGGCGCAGCCCGAATACTACGAGAACGAAGTGGTCAAGTGCGGCCGTTTCACCGGCAGCCGGCAGACGCTGGCTTACGTGAACGACGTGATAGGCCGTTATGACAAATATTGCCGGGTCGCCGTGAGGTGATTTCCGCCCGGCGGAACGTAAGCCTGAGTGCGATAACGAAGCGGCAGAACCATCG
>ULRR01039580.1_pt1 | contig 12462 bp, 11 predicted proteins | sample 1955651 | NCBI WGS metagenome assembly ULRR01 (sample SAMEA4835688, study PRJEB28245) | human gut metagenome | biome: gut microbiome; material: fecal sample | place: Denmark | collected 2008
AAGGGAGGGCATTAAAAGCCCGGCGCCCATTTTGGAGCGCAGCCCCGAAGAAAATTCCTTTTTTATAATGCCCATAAGGAAGGAGGCCGTGCCCTCTATGCTCTTAAGGAGCAGATTGCCCGCAAAGCCGTCCGATACTATTACATCCGCCTTGTCAAAGACGTCCCGGCCTTCAAGGTTGCCCACGAAATTGATATCAGTGCGCGCCTTGAGAAGAGGGAAAGTCTCATGGGTAAGCACGTTGCCCTTTTCGTCCTCAGTGCCCACATTGGCCAGCCCTATGCGGGGGGAGTCCAGACGGAGCACGCTTTTCATGTATATATCCCCCATAACCGCAAACTGCTCAAGATTGGCAGGCTTGCAGTCCATATTGGCGCCGCAGTCTATGAGCATGACGCCCTTGCCGCCGTTAGGCAGGATGGGGGCCAGCGCCGGCCTGAGCACGCCTTTAATTCTGCCCACCCTCAGCAGCGCGCCAGAGAGAGCCGCGCCCGTGCTTCCGCAGGTGAGAAAGCCGTCCCCCGATTTATCCTTTAAAAGCTCCAGGCCCACCACCATAGAGGAATTTTTCTTTTTCTTTATCGCATTTACAGGCGGCTCGTCCATAGATATCCGTTCAGGGGCGTGCACTATATCTATCCTGGGCATCAGCTCCCTGTGACCGTTGAGCAAATCCTTTAAAATATTCTCGTCCCCGGTAAGGATAACCGACATTTCGTTAAATTCGTCCATTCCCTCCAGAACGCCCGACACTATTTCTTCAGGAGCGTTATCTCCCCCGAAAGCGTCAACAATAAGCTTCATTTTAAAGCCTCCAGTTTATAAAACCTTTAATCTGCACGCAAAGAATTATACAATAAGCTTATCCAAAATGCAACCGATTTAAAAAAATAAAGCGCCCGAAAACACGGGATTTTCACCAAAAAAAGCAAAACAGGCCGCCGCCCGACCCCGCATACCAGCAACCGGGCCTAACGTCAGCCTGCTTTAAATATAAAACGTCTTTTATTTCTCTTCCTCGGTCTGGATAACCTGCCTGCCGTCATAATATCCGCAGGCTTTGCATACCCTGTGCGAGAGCTTAGGCTCCTTGCAGCGCGGGCAAGGGGCAATTCCGGGAGCTGTAAGCTTCCAGTTGGCACGGCGGGAATCCCTCCTGGCCTTAGAAATCTTTCTTTTGGGCTGTATCATTTCATTACACCTCCTCGTCTGTTTAAAAATCTGTACTGCACAGATTAATTACCTATTCTTGAGCAGCCGCAGTCCCCTTGGTTGAGGTCGTGGCCGCATACGCCGCATAAGCCTTTGCAATCCTCTTTGCACAGCCGCTGTATTGGTATTTCCATCAAAATGCTTTCCAGCACCGGCTCGTCTAAAAGTATCCACTGGCCGTCCCTGAGCACATATTCATGCTCAGGCGCGGAATCAAGATAATACATTTGGCTGACTTTCGCATTAACGGGCATTATAAATTCCCTGTCGCAGCGGTTGCAGTTCATTTTTACATTGGCCCGCACCCTGCCGGTAAGCACAACTCCTTCGCCGTTAGAGCATATCTCTCCTTCAAACACGGCCGGCCCGTCAAAAACAAGCCTGCCCATAAGCTCAACCGGCTCGTATTCCAGAGAGCCCTCCGCCTTGAAAGCTTCGCCCGGATTGCGCAATGCGTTTTTCACATTGATAAACATTATATAATCTCCTTATGAAACGCTAAAATATTATATTTATTTTTTTGCGGTTTGTCAATTACTATTTATTAAAACGAGCCTTTTGCAGGCGCGCGCCCAGCTTAAAAAGAATTAAAAGGCTCCTTCCGCGCCCTGGCTAAAGGGGTCTGAAAGAATAAAAACGTCTTGACAAACCCTTTATATATGTTATCATTTATTTTACCCTCAGTTTACAAGGAACTACATGGTCAGAAGGCATAAAATATGCGTCCTGCCGCGTTGCTTTGACTCCAAGTACGCCCGGTACATGTCGTTTCTGCGCGCTTTACCCGGCACAAATTTTATGCCTTCTGACTCTGGAGAGCTCAAACGGAGAGAATTTCTTCATTTTCAAGGCAGACGAAGAAAGCGTATAGGGTAGTACGCTGATTGAGGATAACGCAGAAAATGAAGAAATTATCACTTTGAGGCGTGCAGTTCCTTGTAAACTGCGGGTAATAATGCCTTAAATCAAGGCGGGCAGGGAGCATTTATGAAATCAAGCGGCAAAAAAACAATAGCGCAGAATAAAAAGGCGTTCCACGACTATTTTATAGAAGAAACCTATGAAGCGGGCATAGTCCTGAGCGGCACGGAAGTGAAATCCCTGCGGCTGGGAAGGGTCAATCTCAAGGACAGCCACGCCGCCGTGCACCGCGGGGAGCTTTTTTTGTACGACGTGCATATTTCTCCCTATGAACAGGGCAATATCTTTAATAAAGAGCCCCGCCGCACACGCAAGCTGCTCATGCATAAAAGGGAAATAGACAAGCTTTACGGCCTTGTAAAGCAGGACGGCTATTCGCTGATTCCCATAAGCCTCTATTTTAAGGACGGACGGGTAAAGGTGGAGCTGGCCCTGGCCAAGGGCAAGAAGCTGTACGACAAGCGAGAAGCCGCCGCCCAAAAAGCCGCCCGCAGAGATATAGAGCGCGCTATGAAAAATAATTAAAGGAGTTTTTTGTATGCAGACCTTTACCATAAATCTGAAGGAGCATTACGGCTATCTGGACAAAAGCGAGGGGCTATTAGACGCTTACATACCAAACGTCACCCCTGAAATAGACGAAAATGTTATGCGCCCCAGCATAGTCCTTTGTCCCGGAGGCGCGTATATGTACTGCTCCCGCCGGGAAGCCGAGCCTGTTGCGCTCAATTTCCTGGCTAAAGGATATAATGTGTTTATCCTGTATTATTCGGTCTTTGAAAAAAGCTTTCCCTATCCGCAGCTGGAAGTATTAAGCGCGGTGCGCATGATAAGGGAAAAGGCTCATGAATGGCACTGCGCTCCTAATAAAATAGCCGTTATGGGCTTTTCAGCGGGCGGGCACCTTGCGGCCTGTGCCTCCAATCTTTACGACGACCCTCGGCTTGTAAAGCACATACAGGTTGACCCCAGCCTTCTGCGTCCTGACGCCAGCATATTATGCTATCCGGTAATCTCAGGCATGAAATATCCCCATGCCCTCTCCTTTGAGCGGCTGCTGGGCGAACCTACCGAAGAGGAGCTTGCCGCGCTCTCCCTTGAACTGCGGGTAAACGCCAGCACCCCGCCCGCCTTTATCTGGCACACATCAGACGACGAAGGGGTAAATGTCAACAACTCCCTGCTTTACGCCTCCGCCCTGGCAGAACATAAGATTCCCTTTGAAATGCACATATTCCCCTGCGGCATCCACGGGCTGGCCAACGCGGACAGAACCACCCTTTATGAAAATCCCGTCTGCGCCCAATGGGTCAGCCTGTGCCTTAAATGGCTGGAAGGGCTGTTTTTTGCAGACAATAAACAGCTAGCGGCTTATTAATAACCTGCCGAAACTTAACATACAAAAGAGGATGCTTTTATAATGGATACTTTCAGGCCCATGACCTTAGAGGACAGAGAGCTTTACTTAAACTGCTCGCCTCCAAACGAAAACTCAAAATTCTCCTTTGCCAACGGATATCTCTGGCAAAAGGTATATAAAACCAAAATGTGCATCCGGCCTGAAGGCCTGCTCTTTACCGCCCAATACGGAGAAAGCGCCCCTTATTTAGTATCCCCCATTCTGCGCCCCAATCAGAACATAGGGACCCTGATGGACTGGGGCCGGGATTATATAATTAAAGAGACGGGACGTTTTTTAATGAAATGCGTCTGCCCCCAGATAATAAAGGAAATACAGGCGCAGAGGCCGGGAGAATATCAGTTTATCCTGGACCGGGGCAGCAGCGAATATATCTATAAAACCCAAATGCTGGCCGAACTGCCCGGAAGGGAGCTGCACCAGAAGCGCAACCACATCAACGCCTTCCTGCGCGGGCACAGCTTTGAATATCTGGATTACACCCCAGACATGCTGGAAGATTTAATGAACGTACAGGAGCAATGGCTCTTGGGCAAGAACCTTACGCAGGACGAAGAAACCGCGGTTATCCGCCATGCTCTGGAAAATTACGAGCAGCTGGGCCTGCGTGCCGCCGTTATTAAGACTGAAGGTCAGATTGCCGCTTTTTCGGTAGGAGACATGCTTTCGGAAAATGCCGCCCTCATACTCTTTGAAAAGGCCCTGCCCCAGTATAACGGACTGTTCCAGCTTATAAACCGGGAATCGGCCGCCCGCCTTTTTAAGGATACCTCTCTTATAAACCGCGGAGAGGATTTAGACCTGCCCGGCCTGAGGAAATCCAAGCTCTCCTATAAGCCCGAATATATTCTGGAAAAATTCGACTGCAGGCTGAAATCCGATTTAAACGGCTCTGAAAATAAAGCTTAGGAGATTTAAGGCTTAACCGCACAGCCCATCTTTATACGCATTCAGCATAATTCACCGTATTATGATACTGTTTAAAAATAAAAGCGCCGCGGAATACGTCCCATGATATTAAGGCACATTCCAGCGGCGTTCTTTAATTATTTTTATCAGGCTGCGCACAAAATTCGCATCGAAAACTTGCTTTATTTTTGTCCTCAGCATCCAGGTCTTATAAAGCTTAACTCAATCCTTAAGATAATTGAAAACCGCTTTAATAGTAGCATGCTTGATATCGCTTGTCTCCCCTTTAAAGCCGTCGGTATGAACCAAGACCACATAATTTTCTCCGCCTTCAATTATGTAGCCGGCATACCAGCCTATTTCAGTGACGTTATTGCCCGTCTGAGCAGTACCCGTTTTGCCCGCTATGCGCATTCCGCGCACATAGCCGCCCCGGCCGGTAGCCGAATCAACGGTAAACTCCAGTATTTCCAGCATATCATTAATAGTCCTGGTGCTGGCCGCATTGGCTATCCAGGTATTAGGCTGGGTCTGGGACACTATTTGGTGCTTGCCCTCAGAATCAGTATCCGCTATATAATTTATTACATAAGGCGCCATTATGCTGCCCTCATTGCCGTATATACTGAAAGCGGCGGCAAGCTGAACGGGCGTAACCAGCAGTTCGCCCTGCCCGAAAGCTGTATCGGCCAAAAGCTTTGCGTCATTTCTAAGATTATCGTCGTCATTGGCGATGCTGGCCGACTGCAGCGGCAGATCAAAGGGCGCGGCCTCCTTAAAGCCCAATTTATCAGCCCACTCCAGAAAAGTCTCCGCCCCCAGCTGCATGCCCAGCCAGCCGAAATAGATATTGTCCGAATAGGCTATGGCGCGCTTCATGCTCAATTTGCCCAATGAAGCGCTGTTGGCATAATGCTGACGGATTATATACGTCACCCAGGAGCTGCCCTTGGGCTTCCATCCGTCCGTGCCGTTGCCCATAGAAATTATCTCATCTTCATATGGAAAAGCAGTATCCAGCGTCACTGTGCCCGTTTCCAATCCCATTATGGCGGTCATGGTCTTAAAAACCGAACCGGGCGCATACAGTCCCTGGGTAAGCCGGTTGAAAAGAGGCAGGGATTCATCTGTTACCAAATCAGCCGCATCCGAACGCGGGCTGTCTGTAGCGTAAATATTAAGGTCAAATGTGGGATAGCTCACCATGGCCTTTATTTCTCCCGTCTTGGGGTCGTTTACCACCGTAGTGCCTGTGGCGCGGTCGGTGTAATTTTCCGCCATAGCCTCTTCAGCGGCAAGCTGGATGTCTATGTCTATAGTAAGGGATATATCCAGGCCGTTTACCGCCTCTTTTTTATAAAGGGAGGTCCGGGTGCGCGAATCAGCCGACAGCAGATATATTTCAGTGCCGTTAGTGCCCTGCAGCACCGAATCATACTGCCTTTCCACTCCCGTGCGCCCCACGCGGGTGCCGTTAAGCAGGCTGGCGTATTCCTCCTGCTCCCTGTCTTCAGCCGTAACGGGCGTGGAATAGCCTATGGTATGAGCGGCGGCCGAGCCGTATACGGCATACCTTATAGGGGTCATGCTGTCCCGATCTATCTTTATTCCCTCTATCAGGTTTAATGCCTCTTCCGCCTCCACTGTCAGCTCACCGGGGATATATGTAGCCAGCACAGCGGTATCCTGCTCTGAATCTTTTGCGCTCTGCATCTTGCTTTCCAGGCTTTGAGCATCCAGCTCAAGCGCCTGAGCCGCTCCGGCCGCGGCCTGAGGAATATCCTCAACTTTAGTTAAATCGGCATATACGGTAACTGCATAGGCATTTTTTACAAGCACTTTGCCGTTGCAGTCAAATATCTCTCCCCGCTTGGCCCGAAGAGTAGTTTTATATATACGGTCGTCCCAGGTCATGGGAGTTATGACATTTGAAGGCGACCATTCAATTAAGTAAAAATCGTCAAGTTTTTTCAGCACTTCAAGCGTTGAATCATACCTGAACTGCCCATATTCATCCGTATCCAGCACAAGCACATAATTGTATACAATACGGTCAGAAGAAGCAACCGTCTCCCCCTGCTCTATGCTTATCTTGTTCACGCCCAGCAAATTATAAACCTTATCGTGATATTCCTTAAAGCTGTCCAGGCTCAGGCGGGCGGAGGACTGCGGCGTGAGCATATCGTACATGCTCTCATAGTCCCGCCGGCAGAGAGCGTCAAAATAAGACTGAGCCGTCTGTGAAAAGCCGTCGGCAGCACAGGAGGTAAAAAGCACGGCCGTCCCGCCCAGCAGAACAGCTATCAGCATAATGCATATTATCTTTTTTAAGCTCTTCAAACGGCATCCGCTCCTTCTTCATTAAATTTTACAATAAACCCGCCTGCTTGTCCAACTAAAACTTTGTTAATTTTGTTTGAATGCGCAGTCAGGAACCGTTTAAAGTGTAAAAAGAACAAATTGCGCCTGATTTGAGAAACATTCCGCGCGGGCAGAATCTCTTTTTTCTATCCCGCAGAAGTCCTTAGCCGCATGCCCGGCTTGCAGTTAGAATAAAAACCGGCTGCACCATAAAAGCACAGCCGGCAAGCATGCCATATTGTTAATACCCTAAATTGATAAGGGCATATATGGTCAGTACAGGGCTGTTTCCGCGTTCTGCTGTGTTGCTTTTCCCTATGTGTACGTCCGGTACACATCGTTCAAACGCCTTGCAGGTTACTCAAACGGCCGCTGTCTGGCTCTTTAACCTACAGCAGGTTTGATTTAAGCGTTTTCAAGGAAGCGGAATGAGGCATACTGAACATACGCCCATTGACGATGACGCAGAAAATGCCGGAATCAGACCGCCGGAGGCGTGTATCCCATTGTCAATTTAGGGTAAAGGTATTTCATATAAGTTGGAATAATTTGTTTTTTAAACCCGTCAGCAAAAACTCTTCCTGCGCCGAAAGCGCATATTTTTAAGCTAACAGGGAAGAAATATAATCTACCACGGCGGATAAGGCCTTTTGGGGGTCGCTCTGATTGCAGAACACAAATATATTGTACTTCGCGTTATCTCTGACAAAATTAAAGGTATACTGGTTCCGGTAATTGGGTTTCCCTTCCGCTTCCTGCCTGCCCCCCAGATAACTGGTTGTATAGTCACGGTGATAATCGGCATATAAATTCCCCTCATAGCTGAGCCAGCCGTACCCTAATGCCTCAATTACGGGAGTATAACGATGCTCGCCGACAAAAACGCCCGTCAGCGCACCCTCTAAGGGAGTATATATGCCCAAAAGGGATTCTTCCCTATCCTGATAATAGCGAATCAGCCCCTCCGCCTCAGCCTGGTCAACAGGTCCGATATAATAGGCCACAATCCCCTTAAAGCCTCCCTGCTTGACCATATCCTCACTCTCTGTTTTTTCTTTGGGAAGAGGCAGCCGGTTTAACTGTGCCTGCAAAAAATCTTTATTTATCTCAATAAGCTCAGAGCGGCTTTTGTCATAATCCCATTTTAAATATGCTATTCCGCCCGCCAGCAGGCATACGGCCAGCACGGCGGCGGCTATTTTTATATAGAATTTTGCTCCTCTCATCTCTTTGCTGCCCCTCCCAAACAATTTTTATACCTTTATTATAAAATATTAACGCAGCAAAATATTGTTATTAAAATTGCCTTGTTATATATTTACATTAAAATCTTCCCAATAATATGTATATTGGGGTGCAATTTTATAAATTGAACATTGATGCGCATTAGCAATTGCAGTAGCAAGCAACATATCATATGCTGTATTTTCAATCGTATAGATGTCCTTTATACCGTCAGAACTTTCAATCTTTATTTCCCTGCCGTGATTCGGCGAGGTTTTCAGAAGAGAAACAGTATAAGTCACATTATTCGGCTTAGGAGTGGTTTCTAGTTCACCTTCAACTATGTAATGAGACATAGCATTTATACAAGCGCATACATTTTCTATATTAGATTGCACCGTAGATCGATTTAACCCAGATATTGTAGCTGCAATATCCAAAGCGGTAAGAACCTTATCAAAATATTGACCTACAATCGGAACAAAATTAACTCCTACAGATATAGCAGTCAAGCCGAAAGAAATAATATCTTCCACAAGTTTTTCTCTCTCCTGCTGTGATGAATTCCTATAAGTTTGCATATTCAAATACATACTCATCGAATGAATCTCTTCATAGGTGAATTGAAAAACAATATCATTACGCAATTCGTATGAATATGTACTTAGAGTTGTATAATATTGTTCTGCCGTCCTTATGTTAATATAAGGATAATTAGGGTCATAAGGTTTGTCTAAAATAACATTCTCAGGAGTATCAGGATCTGGAACATCCGGATCTGGAGTATCGGGATCTGGAACATATGGCGGGAAAATTGTTGTGCTGCCACCATTGCCACATGTTGTTCCATAGTTATACGAATAAAAAGACAAGTCAGATACAGCATATGCCGGCGTATTTTCTGAAAGGAACATAACAGCCGCTGTTTCCTGGATAGGTTCTTCCTCATCCGTTGCAGAAAGAACTACTATTCTATCGTTGCTTATCCCAATCGCCGCCTGTCCTCTGTCAGCTGCAGCCTGTGCTTCCTGTATAGTACAGGCCCTCCAGCCCATATAATCATCCGTCTTTAAAATCTCGCATACATCGTCTATTGTACCAACAGGCAAAGCTACCCCCATATTATCAAATATTATTCTCGCCGTATCAAGTGAAGTCTTGCTATCTTTGCAGTTATACTGCAAACTATGCATTATAATATTATTATACTGTTTTTTATTCATCTTTATTATACCTCCTTTACCACATATATGCAAGAACATTTTCGTCTCTGGCATAGACATCATCTGCATTAATTTCATCGAATGAAGTACTGCCGCAAGACCAAAGAGCTATATCATCCTGCTGCATCTCTGACGGACAAAAAGGCGTCCACATTTGGGGAACTTCTTCTCTTTTAGGTTCAGTTGCGCCAAATATCGCGTCAAAGCCATTGACACCTTTTGTTGCTTGTATATAATGACTTGTCTGACGATCAAAATTAAAATTCTTAGAAGAATCAGTATTTCCTATAAATCCAGGAATATATCCGTTATTCGAGATAAGCTGCGCAAATGAAATCATCCAGTTGTGGTTGATGCTCCATTCTGGTCTGATTTCAGCTATAATTGCAAATTTCTTTTCACGCGGAACCCCTAAAGACTTTGCCGCGATAACCGCACGCATCGCATCCCCTGTCCCATTAATACCTGAAACTGATTTTTCAGTAAAATCCCTTACTGTCAAACCAATTTTACAGCCTCTGCCCCTTAAAAATTCTATTTCATCCACAGTAATTTTGCCCTCACCGCAAAGTGTCCTCATACAAAAGGCAGGATAGCACTTTTTCCTTACAATCCAGTCATATATTGTATGACCGTTTTTAAGTTGTTGGTTAATTGGAGTTTTAATATTAACGCCATAAATTGTTTTCATTTTTAATTTTCCTTTCTTAAATAAATGTTTTTGATTGGGTTTCAATCTTTTAGCAGCTGCAAGCTTAGTATAAAATTTAACCCTGACAACTCATGTCAGGGTTAAAAGGTTTAAAATTATTTTTATTGTCTAAACCGGTAATTATTACACACTTAAGCACATTATCTGAAATTTTAACCTATCCACTCATATACAGCATTAAAGTGAGGCGGAGGGAACCGGCAGAACAATCTTATCTGCCGTCCACGCCGGCCATATGCATAATCAGATCCACAGCCTTATTAGAATAGCCCCATTCGTTGTCATACCAGGCTATAAGCTTGACAAAATGAGGATTCAGGGAAATGCCCGCCTTAGCGTCAAAAATACAGGTATGAGGGTCGGTGGTAAAATCCCGCGAAACCACAGGCTCGTCTGTATACGCCATTATCCCTTTAAGGCTGCCCTCGCTGGCCGCTCGGACCGCCCTGCATATCTCGTCATAGGAGGCGCCTTTTTTGAGCCGGCAGGTAAAATCCAGCACAGAGACGTCCAGGGTGGGCACTCTCAGAGCCATGCCTGTTATCTTCCCGTTCAGTTCGGGCAGCACCTTGCCTAAAGCCCTGGCCGCGCCGGTAGTGCTGGGAATGATATTTCCCCCTGACGCGCGCCCGCCGCGCCAGTCCCGCCGGGAGGGCGCGTCCACGGTTTTCTGGCTGTTTGTCACAGAATGGACAGTGGTAATCAGCCCTTCCTCTATGCCGAAATTCTCGTTTATCACCTTTGCAAGAGGGGCCAGGCAGTTGGTAGTGCAGCTGGCGTTTGAGACAATATTCATATCAGGAGTGTACTTATCGTTATTTACCCCCATTACAAACATGGGCGCGTCCGGACTGGGCGCCGAAATAATAACTTTTCTCGCGCCGCCTGCAAAATGAGGCGCGGCCTTGGACATGCTGGTAAAAACGCCCGTCGCCTCCAGAACATATTCCGCGCCCGCCGACTGCCAGCGTATATCAGCCGGATTCATGCAGTTAAAAACCGCTATTTCCCGGCCGTTGACAATCAGCCTGCCCGGCCTGGCTTCCACATTTCCCTCAAACCGGCCGTGAACCGAATCATATTTAAGCATATACGCCATATAATCCACATCCACAAACGGATCGTTTACCGCCGTTATTTCGGCGTCCCGGCGCATAAAAGCCGCTCTGAGCGCGAGCCGCCCTATTCTGCCAAAACCGTTTATGCCTATTCTTGCCATAATAAACTCTCCTTTGTACGCGCGGTGAAAGCGGAAAGCATTAAAAATAATCGCGCTTTTTACTAAAAAAATATAAGCGTTAGTACGTCAGCCCTGTAAATTTGCCTGTTTCAGCGCTATCCCCAGCCTGCCCGCGGCTCACTAACACTAAAACCGGCCGCCGGCAATTTTTTGAACTGCAACAGAATTAAACAGATAATTATATTATTTATTATTTTATAATACTCTTTTTATATTCGCAAGCAAAATATTGCTTATAACTGCGTTTTTGCAAGATAATGCAATCAGAGCGCAATGCGCCGCCAAAGGTGCGCACTGCTATGTTCTGCTGCGCTGCCGTCCTTGAAAGGCTCCGGTATTTCTGCGTCCTGCTGACTTGCAAATCTAGAAAATCCCCTTTTCTCTACGGCCGGAGATTTTTGTATAAATGCCGTTGACATCCGCGCGGCATGCGGGCGAGCATAACGAGCGTATTATAGGACAGCGCAGCAAAGCGGACGCGGCGGGCATTCTATGAAAAAACACATTGCGCCCTGATTATATTGTCTATACGCCCAAGAAGACAGGCGAAATAATACAATGAAAAGATGCGCATTTACCTGGAGCCCCTTCCCCGCCGCCACGATTGCATATAATATATGCTTAATGCCGCATATGTAAAAAGAATGTGTACTCTGCCCTATCCCCTTTTATACCTCTTTATCAATCGGATAAAAAGTGATATAATATATAATAATTTATTTTTTAAGCGCGGGTTTTTTAAAAACAAAAAGCTGTGCAAACTGAACCGCGGTAAAATGTTGCGCAAAAAATATAATTTTTTGACGGCGGAATGCCAATAATAAAGGTGAAAAAAATGAGATTGGATAAATTTTTAAAGGTATCCCGGCTTATAAAGCGCAGGACGATAGCAAACGAAGCCTGCGACGCCGGAAAGGTAAGCATAAACGGCAGGCCGGCCAAAGCGGGCAGCACGCTTAAAATTGGCGATATAATAACTCTGAATTTCGGGGAACGCTCTTCCAGCTTTATGGTGCTCTCCCTTAACGAGCACGCGCTCAAGGATGAGGCCGCAGGTATGTATAAGCCGGTAACGGAGGACCAGAAATGAATATAATGAACACCCGTGTAGGCTCCGGCTTTGACGTGCACCGTTTAGTAAAGGGGCGCCCTCTGATAATAGGCGGGGTTAAAATAGAGCATGAAACCGGACTGGAAGGCCATTCGGACGCGGATGTGCTCGTGCACGCAGTTATGGACG
>ULRR01025967.1_pt1 | contig 12418 bp, 13 predicted proteins | sample 1955651 | NCBI WGS metagenome assembly ULRR01 (sample SAMEA4835688, study PRJEB28245) | human gut metagenome | biome: gut microbiome; material: fecal sample | place: Denmark | collected 2008
GCCTATGTCGCTTAATCCTTTACACATGGGCAAGTATAATACAAAAAAGTGGATTTATTCCACTTTTTGTGTTGTTTAAATTTTGAATGTTTGATACAATAATAGTAGGTGAGTATAGATGAAATTTTTGGAAAAATTAATTATTTTAGTTGTTTTATTTTTAGGAGTTACAATTGGCACAGCTGCTATTATAGGAGTGTACACTAAAACGATTAGAGAAGAAGATAAGAAAGATAATAATAGCATTATTTTAGAAAATATTGATCTATTTGGTAGTATGTAATATGGTTATTACAATTGATGGATTATCTGCAACAGGAAAAAGTAGTGTTGCTAGAAAGCTTGCGGATACTTTACATTATACCTATTTTAATACTGGTCTTGTTTATCGAATGATTACTTATGTCATTTTAAAATATCATTTAGAGAAAGTGGAGGATATTCTTTCTTTTTTAGAATCTGTATCTATAACGATTTTGGGTGATACAATTATTCTAAATGATAAAGACATTACAAGTTTTTTGTATACAAAAGAGATTAGTTTACTTACTTCTAAGTATTCTATGATTCCTGAAGTTAAAGAGTGGGTAAGAGTTCTACAAAAGAAGTATGTAGATCATGGCAATTTAGTAATTGAAGGAAGAGATATTGGGACAGTTGTTGCTTCTAAAGCGAATATTAAATTTTATTTATATGCTTCGCTAGAAGAGAAAGCTAAAAGATTAATGAAGCGAGATCATAAATTAACATTTATGGAAGCGAAAAAAGAATTAGAAACGATTGATTTGAAAAATAAAGTATCTAAAGATTTTATTGAACCTAAAGATGCTATTCAAATTGATACAACTAATTTAAGTTTAGAAGAAGTATATAAGAAAATGTTATCATTTATTTTTGATCAAGTTTAATCCCTTCTTTAGCGGCTGTTCCATATGCTCTAATTAAGCCTCCTTTTCCGAGTTTAATTCCTCCAAAGTATCTTACTATAGCAATTAAGGTATGATTTAAATTATTTTTTTCTATGATATTTAAAATGGGCATACCACTTGTTCCAGATGGCTCTTTATCATCTGATTTTTTTATTATTTGATCTATTTTATAAGCATAGGGGATATGACGAGCTTTTTTATGTTCTTTTTTTAATGATTCGATAATATTTTTTACTTCTTCAACGGTATTTACTTCATAGTAATAACAGATAAATTTTGATTTTTTAATTTCTAAAGTATAAGTATTTAATAATTTCATAATAACACCAATTTTATTATACTAAAAAATGTAGTATAATAAAAGAGTGGTGAAGAAAAATGCTGAAAGAAAAATTAAAATTAATTCCTCATTTGCCTGGTTCTTATCAGATGAAAAATAGTGATGGTACTATTATATATGTTGGTAAAGCTAAAGATTTATTTAAGAGGGTTAATTCCTATTTTAATCGTCCTCAAACGGGTAAGACAGCCAAAATGGTAAGTGAGATAGCAGATTTTTCTTATATTGTAGCTAGTAGTGAACTAGAAGCATTTTTACTTGAATTTAATTTAATTAAAGAGTATGATCCTAAATATAATATTTTACTTAAAGATGATAAAAGTTATCCTTATATTGAATATATTAGTAAACCATATCCTAAACTTCAAGTATCAAGATATTTAACTGTTCGAAAAAAAGATAAGAAAATGCTTTTTGGACCATATCCTAATGCTTATGCAGCGAGAAAGATTGTTGCTTTGATTAATCGGTTATATCCTTTAAAAAAATGTGATACTATGCCTAAAAAAGTGTGCTTATATTATCATATTGGAGAGTGTTTAGGATATTGCGAAAAGCATGTTAATCAAGAAAAATTAATGAAGATGGAAGAAGAAATTTTAAGTTTTTTAAGAGGAAATCAGGATGTTTTAAAAAATAAAATATTAGAGAAAATTCATATGTATAGTGAACAATTAAATTTTGAGATGGCTTTAGAATTAAAAAAAGAATTAGAATATATTAATATTATTTTAGATAAACAGAAAATGGAATTACATGATTATGTTAATCGTGATGTTGTGGGATTTTTCTTTAATAAAGGATATTTAAGTGTACAAATTTTATTTTTACGTAATGGAAGAATGGTAGGGGGTCATTCGGATATATTTCCTGTTGTTTCAGATTATGTTGATGAATTAGATACATATCTTATGAATTTTTACAGTAAACATGAAGTTCCTAGGGAAATACTTTGTACTAATGATATAAATGCTGGCGTTTTAAGTGAAATTATTAATACTAGTTTTGTTGTACCAAAAAAGGGAAAGAAAAAAAATTTAGTGGATATGGCTATTAGAAATGCCAAAATTAATTTGGAAAATGAGTTAGAAATTATTATTCGAGATGAAGAGAAAACAGAGATGGCAAATGAGGAATTAAAAGATTTGCTTGGATTAAAGAAATTGGATCGAATTGATTTATTTGATAACTCTAATCTTTTTGGGTCTTTTACAGTTAGTTGTATGGTTGTGTTTAAACAGGGAAGACCTGCTAAAAAAGAGTATCGAAAGTATAAAATTAGTTTAGATAAAAATGATGATTATCATACTATGCAAGAAGTGATTTATCGAAGATATTATCGTGCTTTAGTTGATCAAACAGAAATGCCTGATTTAATTATTGTGGATGGTGGAATTAATCAAATTAATGCTTGTTTGGAAATTTTAAATAATTTAAATTTAGATATACGGGTTTGTGGTTTAAGAAAAAATGATAAACACAGAACAAATGATTTGATTGATTCTAATGGATATCGAATAGTGGAATTAGATCGTATGAGTCCAGTATTTCATTATTTAACAAGAATGCAGGATGAAGTTCACCGTTACACGATTAGTTATCATAGAACGATACGAAGTAAAGGCGCTATTAGTAGTGTTTTAGATCATATTCATGGAATTGGTGATAAAAGGAAGAAGGAACTTATTAAAGAATTTGGAAGTATCACTAAGATTAAGAATGCCAGTATTGATGATTTAAAGAAGATCTTACCTGAAGATATAGCTATTCGTTTACAGGAATATCTAAGAGAAAAAGATGAAGAAAAGAGTAATAAATAGGTGGTTATATGCAGAAATTAATAGAAATAAAAAAAGATGAGACTATTTTGGTTTCTAGTAAGCCAGAAAGCTTTTTAAAACCAGATTTTATTTATATTCCTATTCATAAGGGAGAACAAATTTTGGTATATCCAAATAGTAAGGTACAAATAGGAGATGAAATTCTTCAATTTCATGATCAAAAAGTTTTAGCCTCAGTGTCAGGAATTGTGAAAAGAGCTGTAAAAAAGAAATCTTTACAAGCGGTTGAATATTATTTGGAAATTGAAAATGATTTTGAAGAAAGTAAAAAAAGAGAAAGTCAATATAAAGGAAAAATTTCTAAAGAAGATATTATTTCTTATTTTGGAGATATTTCAAAAAAGAAAAATATTGTTTTGAATGCAATAGATGATGATATTTATGTTTTGACAGAAAATTTTTATTTATTTTTACATTATGAAGAACTATTAGAATTATTAGATTTGATGGAACAATTATTAGATATCGATAGTATTTATGTTTGTGTGAAAGCTCGAAGTAGTGAGAGTATTCATCAATTAATGAGTGATCTTGGAATGTATCCTAATATTATTTTAAAAGTAGTTCCTGATTTATATTTATTAGGCAATTCTTCCTTTTTATGTTCTTATTTAAATATCAATGAAGAAGAAACTTTAGTAATAAAAGCTCATCAATTTTACCATGCTTATAATTATTTAATTCGTGGAAGAGTTAAAAGTGATATACTAGTTACTATTAGTGGGGATGCTATTGAAAAGCCAATTGTGGTACAAGTAAAAATTGGAACTTTATTAGAAGATGTTTTAAGAGAGTTTGGAGACTTGATAGAGAAAGATGTTTATTATTTTGCTAATGGATTAATGAGGGGAAAAGAAATTGATATTGATTCTTTTGTTATTACGGAAGAGTTTAATAGTGTTTTAGTTATGAAAAAAAAGCCTATAATTCCAGCAGAGGAATGTATAAATTGTGGAATTTGTTATGAAGTATGTCCTGTTAAAATTCATCCTGCTTATCTTTTTGATTCTAAATATTTAGAAAAAGCCCAAAAAAAATGTATAAATTGTGGGTTATGTTCATATATTTGTCCTGTATATATTCCGCTTTATCGTTATTTGAAAGGAGATCAAAATGAATAATCACTTTTATTTGCATTATGAAAAAGATAAAAAAAGCTTAATTCGAGCTTATTTTTGGGCTTTGATTCCTATTATTTTATTTAGCTTTTATAAGAATGGTATTTTATTATATCAAAATGGGTATATTTCTTTTTTGGATATGTTTTTACCTTTTTATTTTTATTTGATTAGTGTTTTAGTAGGATATTTAGTCGCAGTGATAAAAAAAGAAAATCATTTAGAATTTATGTTATATAGTCTTATTATTGCTTGTACAATTTCTATCAATACAAATATGATTATATATCCTATTTTACTTTTTGTTTCTTTATTTATTATGAGCTATTTGGCTAGAAAAAAGAATTTTAATTTTATAGCAGGATCTAGAATCCTACTGGTTTTAGCTTTACTTTTACAACAATATTCTTATTTAAATGTTGGAGAAAAAATAGGAGCTTTTAATTATAGCTTATGGGATATCTTTTTAGGATTTGGAATAAGTGGAATTGGTACAAGTAGTTTTCTTTTAGTATTAGTTGGTTTTCTTATTTTAGTATTTAATAAATTTTATAAAAAATGGATTCCTATTTTTGCTAGTTTTATTTATTTTATTTTGTTTTTAGGAGTTTATTTTATTACAAAAGATATTTTATATTTAGAAAATATTTTAAATGGTACTGTTTATTTTGCTTTTGTTTTTATGGGAAGTGATTTATATGTTACTCCTAATACAAAAAAAGGTATGGTTTTATATGGAATTATGATAGGACTTATGACTTTTATTTTTAATTTATTTCTACCAATTTATGAAGTGCCTTATATTGTTATTTTTCTTATTAGTTTTTTAATTCCTTTTATTAATCGTTTTTGGTTTAAAAAAGATTTACTTTCTTAATTCTTTGTGTTATAGTAGACTCATTCACTCGTAAAAGGATTCTTGTTTTAGAATAAGATGGTCTTTTTACGAGTTTTTCTTTGATTAGAAAAGGAATGAAATGAAAAAAATATTAAAATTAATACTATGTGTTTTACCATTTATGGTATTTATGAGTACAGTTAGGGCTAGAGAAGAAGTATATATTTATTTGGGAGATGAAATTCCTAATGTTAGATTGCATCTTAAAACTCCTACTGTTGAAAAAAATAAAAAAATGTATGAAATTTGGAATAGAAATACGGGAAAATTAGTTTATTGTGTAGAACCTGGAGTTGTACTTAAAAATGGTTATTTTGAGGGATATCCTGATTTGGATCAACTAGCTTTAAATTTTGATGATGAAGATTGGAATTATATGAGAACGATAGCATATTATGGGTATGGCTATCCAGGAAGAGAAGATATTAAGTGGTATGCAATTACACAATTTATGATTTGGGAGTATCTTTTAGAAGGAGTTGGAGAAATATATTTTATAGATACAAATAATCAAAAAATTGATTTATATCAAAGTGAGATGGCTTTAATAAAAGAAGATTTGGCTCATCATTTGGATATACCTTCTTTTTTTCAAGGACAAACCGTTTTGAATTATCAAGTTGATTTAACAAATGAGTTTACTTTTAAAGATGAATATGGTATTTTAGAAGAATTTTCCATTAGTACTAATAATCCAAATGCGAAAATAAATGGAGATGAATTTTCAATTTCTTTTGATCACCCAGGAGATTATCAAGTTGTTTTTTCCCGTGATACAGGTTTAGCTGAAACTCCTAAAATTTATTATAGTCCAAATAGTCAAACTGTTATGAATAGAGGTATTATTGATATTGCTGTATCTGTTTTAAATTTTAGAGTAAATGCTCCTTCTTTTAAATTGATAAAAGAATCTCAAGAGGAAAGTCATTTAACTTTACAAGGAGCTAAATATGGGATTTATTATGAAAATGGAGAATTATATACTACACTTACTACAGATGAAGAGGGTGTGGCTTATTTAGATGAGATTAATTTGGGTAAATATTATTTACAAGAAATAGAAGCTCCTTATGGTTATAAGTTAAATAATGAAAAAATTTATTTTGAAGTGGTAGATGAAGATGTAATTTTACGAGTGAAAGATTCATTAATCAAAAAAGAAATATTAATTGAAAAATATTTAGAAAAGATTCATGGTGAATTAGAACTTGAGAAAGATGCTACTTTTCAGATTTTATTTCAAGATACAATGGAAGTTATTGGTACTTTGAAAACAGATCAATATGGGCAATGTTCTATCCTCCTTCCTTATGGTAATTATATTCTAAGACAGATTACTTCTAAAGAAGGATATGCCTTAGCAACAGATATTCTCCTAACTGTAAATGAAGAAACAAGGGATTTATCCATTCATAAAATTTTAAATCCAGAAATATGGGGAAGTTTAGTTGTTTTGAAAAAAGATCTAGATACAGATACTCCTATTTTAGATGAAGCAGAATTTAGAATTAAGAATGTAGATACAGGAGAATATCTTTCTTTGGAAAACAAAAGTGTTTTTAAAACTGTAGATGCCAAATTACAACTAGATTATATTCCGTATGGAAACTATGAGTTAATTGAAGTGAAAGCTCCTAATGATTATATCATTTCAGAAGAAAATTATTTTTTTCAAATCAACGAAAAAGGACAAGTTATTACTATTGAAGTTCTAAATAAATTGCAAAATGGTTCTTTAATTATTGAAAAGATTGATGATAAAACTATGGATCCTTTAGAGGGTGTTTTGTTTGGTTTATATGATCAAGATCAAAATTTATTACAAGAATATTATACGGATTTGAATGGCAGAATTCAAATTGATTCTCTTCTAGAAGGTCTTTATTACATTAAAGAATTAAACACTCTTCCTGGATACGAATTATTAGATGGATTTTTAGATGTTGCTATAAAAAACAATACAATTAGTACCATTAAAGTTACTAATCGTTTAAAAATTGATGTTCCTAAAACAGGGGTAGATGAATTTATGAGGATATTTTTAGTAGCTATTTTTTGTTTAACACTTGGAGTTATTATTTATAAACATGAGCAAAATGTTTAAAGTTAGCAGTGTACTTTTAATTCTATTGGGAATACTTATTCCTTTTTTATCATTTACTAAATATGAAATTAAAAGGATTCATGATAGAAAAAAGGTGGAAGAAGTACTTATACAAAATAATTATTATGCTATATTAGAAATAGATAAAATAAACTTAAAAAGAGAATTGTATGATATAAATGATTCTCGAAATAATGTGAATCAGAATATTATGTTGCATAAAAAAAGTGTGATGCCTCATGAAAATATAAATAGTCATATTATTTTAGCTGCTCATTCAGGAAATGGTAGTCAGGCGTATTTTCAAAATTTATATTTATTAGAAATTGGAGATATTATTAAATTTTATTATCAAAATAAAATTTGGATTTATGAAATTGTAGAAATAGAATATCAGGATAAAACAGGGGTTCTTTATCTTAAAGAAGATTATAAAGAAATGATTACTCTTATTACTTGTACTAAAGGGAAGTCTGATAAGCAAACAATCTATTATGGTAGGTTAAAAGAGTGGAAAAATGTATGAAAATGCAAATTTTTTTAAAAAATTGCATTTTTTTAAAGGATTTTTGGGGGTTATGGGTAATAAATATAATTAGAAGCGTGAAAATAAAGGGGTGAGGCACATGATCACAGATGAAGAAATTGAACATATTAGAAAAAGTGCCAATATAATTGATATTATTTCTAGTTATATTCCTCTTACTCAAAAAGGAAAAAATTATTTTGGTGTTTGTCCTTTTCATGAAGATCATTCGCCTAGTATGAGTGTTTCAGAAGAAAAACAGATTTATAAATGTTTTTCTTGTGGAGCAGCAGGGAATGTTTTTACTTTTGTCAGTGAATACGAAAATGTTAAGTTTTTAGAAGCAGTTAAAATTGTTGCTTCAAAGTGTGGAATTCCTTTTCAGGGTATTATAAAAAAAGAAATACCTAAAAAAAATCATATAGAATATGAAATTATGAGTTTAGCTTTAAAATTTTATCAAAATAATTTAAATAGTAAAGAAGGAATTTTAGCAAAAGAATATTTAAAAAATAGGTCTTTAGGAGAAGATGTAATAAAGGAATTTGATTTAGGATTGGCAATAGGTGGTAATGTATCTTTGAGTAAAATACTTATGAATCAAAAATATGATATTACTACTTTAAATAATCTAGGTTTGATTAATCAAAATAAAGATTATGTCTATGATGTTTTTCAGAAGAGAATTATGTTTCCTATTCATGATTTAGAGGGAAATGTTGTAGGATTTACAGGAAGAATTTATGAAAATACCGATCAAGCAAAATATATTAATTCTAAAGAATCTGCTATCTTTAAAAAAGGACAAATTTTATTTAATTATCATAGAGCAAAACAGGAAATTAAAAGAAAAAAAGAAATTATTTTGGTGGAAGGAAATATGGACGCTATTAGAATGTATGCGTCTGGTATTAAAAATGTTGTTGCTTTAATGGGAACTAGCCTTACTAAAGATCAAGTAGCAATTATTAAAGGATTACGAGCACATGTAATATTAATGTTTGATAATGATTCGGCTGGAGAGGTGGCTACTTATCAAAATGGTTTGATTTTAGAAGAAGCTGGACTAAATTTTCAAATTGTTCGTTTAAGTGGAGAAAAAGATCCAGATGAGTATATTATTAAAAATGGGGTAAAAGCATTAGAAGAAAATATTTTATCTCCAATTTCTTTCTTAGATTTTAAGTTAAAATATTTTAAGAAAGATAAAGATTTATCGAAGATTGATGATTTAGCTAGTTATATTAAATTAATTATTGGTGATTTAAAGAATGTTTCGGATGATCTTACGAGGGAGTTAATGTTAAAGAAACTTAGTGAAGATTATCATATATCTTTGGATTTGCTTTATGGAGAGCTAAAAAAAATAGATATTAAAAAAAATAAAGTAGAAAGTGTAAAAAAGCTTGATAAAATTAAATATTCGAAGTATGATAAGGCTTGTCAAAATATTTTATATTTTATGATGAATGATGGAGTATTTATTCAAAAATTTCAAAATGAATTAGGATATTTTGATGAAAAGAAGTATCGGAATGTGGTAAATGAAATCATTTATTATTATGAGATACATAAAGTAATGGAATTAAGTTCTTTTATTTCCTTTGTTAGTACTAAAGATTACATATATGATGATGTTATGGAGATAATAAAAACATGTAGTATTAGTAATTTTGATATGGTAACTTTTGAGGAGTTTTTGAAAGTTGCTAAGGAAGAAATGGTAAAAAAAGAAATAGAAGAGTTAAAAATAAAGTTAGCTAATTCTATGGATGCTAATGAAGAATTAGAATTGGCTCAAAAAATATTAGATTTGAAAAAAGGATGTGTGGGTAATGAATCATAATGAAGAAGGAAAGACAGCAAAAAAAATTGTCGAAATTAAATCATTAGAAGAGAGAATTGGAGAGTTAATTGAACTTGGTAAAAAGCAAAAGTTTATTACTTTTGAACAATTAGTAGAAAGTCTTAAAGGGCTTGATATGGATAATGATTCTTTAGATGAAATTTATAATACTTTAATGGATAATGATATTCAAGTTATAGCTGAAGAAGATGAAGATGTAACAGATGAAGATGGCGTTCCTAAAATAGGACTTGAAGAGCCAATTATTTTGGATGATAGTGAAATTACTAAAGATATTAATATTAATGATCCTGTTAGAATGTATTTGAAAGAAATTGGACGAATTAGTTTGCTTTCACCTGAGGAAGAACTTGCTTTAAGTGAGAGAGTAGCGGCTGGAGATGAAGATGCTAAAAATGAACTTGCTGAATCTAATTTGCGGTTAGTTGTAAGTATTGCTAAAAGATATGTAGGTAGAGGATTACTATTTTTGGATTTGATTCAAGAAGGAAATATTGGCTTAATGAAAGCGGTAGATAAGTTTGATAGTGATAAAGGTTATAAGTTTTCTACTTATGCTACTTGGTGGATTAGACAGGCAATTACTAGAGCTTTAGCAGATCAAGCAAGAACAATACGTGTTCCTGTACATATGGTAGAAACAATTAATAAAATGAGTCGTATTCAAAGGCAGTTAACTCTTGAGTTAAATCGTGAACCTAGTGAAGAGGAACTTGCTAAAAAAATGGGTATTAGTGTTGAAAAAGTAAGAGAAGTCATTAAAATTAGCCAAGAGCCAGTATCTTTGGAAACACCTATTGGGGAAGAAGATGATTCTCATCTTGGTGATTTTATTAAAGACGAATCTAGTATGTCGCCAGAAGAATATGCTACTAATGAAATTTTAAAAGAAGAGATTAAAAGTGTACTTATGACTTTGCAAGTAAGAGAACAAGAAGTTCTTGAACTTCGTTTTGGTCTTGTAGATGGTACTTGCCATACTCTAGAAGAAGTTGGAAAGAAATTTAATGTTACAAGAGAACGTATTCGTCAAATTGAAGCGAAAGCATTAAGAAAGTTACGTCATCCCTCTCGTGCTAAAAAATTAAAGGATTTCTTATCTGATTAATGATTAATTTGAAATTAAAAGCGATTGCTTCTTTGATAGAAAAAGAAGACATTGTTATAGATACTTGTTGTGATCATGCTTATTTAGCTATTTATTTGAAGAAAAATAGATTATGTAAAGAGGTATATGCTAGTGATATTAATCCAAATGCTTTAAATCAAGCTAAAAAAAATATTGAAGCATCTAAACTTCATATATGTACTTATTTATCTGATGGCTTTAAAAGTATTGGCAATTTAGATGTTGATACAGCAGTTATTGCTGGTGTTGGGGCAAATACAGTTTTAGATATATTAGATTTTGCTCCTTCTAGTATTCAAAAATTTATTATTAGTAGTAATAATAATTGGGAAGATTTAAGAAAAAAGCTTTATAGTCGAGGACTATATATAAAAAAAGAAGTAGTTGTTTTGGATAAACATAAATATTATGTGATTATGCTTGTAACAAGAGAGTTTGTAAAAGAAAATGCTTTATCTTTGAAATATGGAAAATCAAATCATAAAGAATATTATCTTTATTTAAAAGAAAAAGAATTGGAAGTTTTAGATAAAATTCCTAAAAATAAAATATTTTTAAGAATTTATCATCTTAAAAATATTTATTATTTAAATAAGCTTATAAGAAGAATTTAGGATTATTATTTGGTACAGTTTTTATGATGGCTGTATCTTTTTTTTCTTTGGTTGAAGAATAATTTGATTTCTTTTCTGTTTTAGAATTACTTGGATTTAATTCTTTTAATACTCCTAAAATAGTTTTCGCATTATTAATCATAGGCTTTGCTTCTTTATAAAGAGGAATGACTTGGTTAGCTACATTTAGAGTTTTAGAAATACCTGATAAAATTTTTGTAAAACTTAATCCTGTACCGTAAGGATTTCCAAACATAGATTATCACCTAGTATAATATATGTAATATTTTAAATTTTATTTACTTGAAATAGGTATTTTAATTTTATCTATTTTTCCTAAAAGATAATCAGCAGAAATATGATATTTTTTACAAATTGTATATAAAAATGGAGTAGCAATTACATTCCTTCCTCTTTCATAGTTAGCTAGAGCAGATCTAGCTATGTTTAGCTCTTTTGATAGTTTTTCTTGTGTTATTTTATTATCTTTTCTTAATTCTTTTAGATGGGTTACCATTTTACTTATATTTATTTCTTCATTCTGGTTTTGATAGGCTTTCTCATTTGTAAATTCAAATAAGTAATCTAGAGAAACATCAAAATAGCTACATAAAGCATTGAGATGTTTGATTGGAATGATTTCATATTCTTTTTCATATTTAGCATAGAGACTATTATCAATTTCTAAATATTTGGCAATTTCTTTTTGACTTAAATTTTTTTCATCTCTTAATTCAATTATTCTTTTGCTATATATCATTTATTTTCACCACATTAATTTTCTCATGTTTATTTTGCTAAAAAAGATAATTGGCAAAATAGAAACATTTTTCTTGACTTTCAATTTGACTCATCATATAATTTTTATATAAGATGGGAAACTTAATAGTAGTTTATATCAGAATAAATGAAGTATTACTTAATAAGAGGTACTATGTATAAAATGATTAGAATGGAAAAGAAAAGGTGGAGTAAATGAAAGGGAAAATAAAATATATAGTAATAGTAGTAATAGCAATCATAATAATAGGAATAGGAATGACATATTCCTA
>ULRR01000895.1_pt1 | contig 12399 bp, 8 predicted proteins | sample 1955651 | NCBI WGS metagenome assembly ULRR01 (sample SAMEA4835688, study PRJEB28245) | human gut metagenome | biome: gut microbiome; material: fecal sample | place: Denmark | collected 2008
GCGAGGTGCAGCCGATGACGGCCGCCCATTCGCGCCACGCAAGCGGTTCGGTGCGGAACACCTCGCCGCCGAACTCGACGATGAGCACCTGTCCCGCGGCGATGGCCAGCAGGATGAGGAAAAACTCACGGCACCCGCGCAGGCAGGTAAAGACCGAATGGCGCGTCTCGAAGCCTTTGGCGTTGAACATGTTCCAGAACTGCAGGAAGACGAACGTCGAGAAGAAAAGCGTCAGCTGGCGCACGGTGAGTCCGCCTTCGGTGATCGTCCACCAGAAGAGCATGCCCAGCAGGACGGCGACCATGATGCCGCCGCAGATGAAAAGCGTACGGGCCATGCCGGGCGTAATGATGAACTCGTCGCGCGGACGGGGTTTTTCGAGCATCACTTCGGGATTGGGCGGCAGCGAGGCCATCGCCATCGCCGCAAAGGTGTCCATGATGATATTGACCCAGAGAATCTGCACCACCGTCAGCGGCATGTCGGTGCCGAAAACCGCGCCGACGAAGCAGATCACGATCGCCGCGAAGTTGATCGTCAGCTGGAAAAGCACGAAACGCTGGATGTTGCGGTAAAGCGAGCGGCCCCACATGACGGCCGTCGCGATCGAAGCGAACGAATCGTCGAGCAGCGTGATGTCGCTGGCGTCCTTGGCAACGGAGGTGCCCGATCCCATCGACAGCCCCACATTGGCGAAATTGAGCGCCGGGGCGTCGTTCGTACCGTCGCCCGTCACGGCCACCACCTCGCCGCACTGCTGCAACAGCCGCACGAGCCGCTGTTTGTCGAGCGGCCGGGCGCGGGACATGATCTTCAGCTCCTGCACGCGTCCGAGCAGCTCCTCGTCGCTCATCGCCGCGAACTCCGTACCGGTCATGTGGTTGCGGTCGTTGTCGCGGGCGTCGTCCCACAAGCCGATCTGGCGGGCGATCTCGCGCGCCGTGGCGGGAGTGTCGCCCGTGACGATCTTGACGTCTATCCCGGCGTTCAGGCAGCGCCGCACAGCGTCGGGAACATCCTCGCGCACCGGATCGGAGATAGCCGCCACACCCGAAAAATGCAGCTGCGACGCCGCTACGGCACGCAGACAGTCGTCCTCGGCGGTTTCGGCCCACGCCACGGCGAGCGTACGCATCGCGCGGCCCTGAAACCCGGCCAGCTGCTCGGCGACCTGCGCATCCTTGCCGTCGGGGGCGCACATGGCGCGCACGATTTCGGGCGCACCCTTGACGCAGACGATCCGGCGGCCCGAAACGCCGCTTTCGATGATCGTCGCCATATATTTGCGTTCGGTCGAGAAGGTCAGCCGGTCGACGATCTTCGCCTCCGAGCGCAGGGGTTCGTAATCCTCGCCCTGCGAGCGCATCCACTCCAGCAGGGCGCCCTCGGTCGGGTTGCCTATAACGGCGCCCGAAGCGTCGAGGAAAGCCGTGGAGTTGGCCGCCACGATCTCGGCGAAATCATGCGCCGGAAGCGCATCGTAACGCACCAGTTCCTGCACGTGCATCCGGTTCTGGGTCAGCGTGCCGGTCTTGTCGGTGCAGATGACCGTCACGGCGCCCATCGTTTCGCAGGCGTGCATGCGCCGCACGAGGTTGTTGGTCTTGAGCATGCGCCGCATGGACATCGCCAGCGACAGCGTAATGCTCATCGGAAGTCCTTCGGGAACGGCCATCACGATGATGGCCACCGAGACCATGAAAATGTGCAGCACCTGCTGCGATATTTCGAGCCAGTCGCGCTCGAACAGCCCACCGACGAAGACCGCCTTGCCGAGCATGACGCAGAAAATAGCAACCGCAAGCGCAATGCCGGCCCGGCCGATGAGTTTCGAGAGGCGCGTCAGCTGGCGGTTGAGCGGCGTCTGCTCGTCGCTCTGGACGGTCGCCTGCTCGGTGACGCGGCCCGCTTCGGTCGCATCGCCCACGGCCGTAACAACCAGAACGCCGTAACCGTCCGCCACGGTCGTACCGCGCAGTGCGACGTTCGAAGGATAGGTCGCTTCGGAATCGAAATGCGCCTCGTCGACGGTTTTGTCCACCTCCAGTTCGCCCGTGAGGGTCGATTCGTTGATGCGCAGCGACACGGCTTCGACCAGCTCGCCGTCCGCGGGCACGGTTTCGCCGCTTTCGATATAGACCACGTCGCCCACGACCACGTCGCGGCGGGGAATCTCGCGGATCGAGCCGTCGCGCATCACCTTGACCGGAATATCGTCGTTGACCTGATTCAGCCGGCGGAAACGCCGCATGGCGTCCCACTCGAACCAGAACCCGACGCAGGTCGCCAGAATAATGGCGCATATGATGCCGATCGACTCGGTGAAATCCTTGTGAACGAACCCGATGGCGAGCGACAGCACCGCGGCCAGCAGCAGAATGCGGATGATCGGGTCCTTGAACTTCTCGACGAAAAGCTTCCATGCCGAATCGTCTTTGGGCGGCGTGATGACGTTGTCGCCATGCGCCCGCCGGCTGTCTGCGGCCTCTTGCGAGGATAAACCTTTGGGATTGTAACGGATCATTGGTATGCAGTATTTAATTCAGGGAAAACTGCCGCGTCGAAGCGTCGAGCCGCACGGCGATGAACAACAAAATGGTAAACGCAATAAGCGACGAACCGCCGTAGCTCATGAACGGCAGCGGAATGCCCATCACGGGCATCAGGCCGATGGTCATGCCCACGTTCACCAGCACGTGGAACAACAGGATCGCGGCCACGCAGTAGCAGTAAATCCGGCCGAAAGGCTCCTGCTGCCGTTCGCCCATGCGCATCAGGCGCAGGATCAGCATGCAGAGCAGGGCCAGCACGACCATCGTCCCCAGAAAGCCCCACTCTTCGCCGACCGTACAGAAGATGAAGTCGGTATGCCGTTCGGGCACGAAGCCGTACTTGATCTGCGTGCCTTCGAGAAATCCCTTGCCCCAGAGTCCGCCCGAACCGATGGCGATTTTCGACTGGTTGACGTTGTAGTCCGTGCCGAGGGGATCGCTGATGATGCCCAGAAAACTCAGGATGCGGTCGCGCTGGTGCTGTTTGAGAATCGAATTGAAGATATAGTCGGTGGTGGGGAGGAAGATCATCGTGCAGAGAAAAAGCCCCACGGTAATCAGGGTGCTGCTCAGGTTCATGCGGAAGGCATAGACGAGCACGCCGACCAGCGACAGCAGCGTCACGGTCAGCAGGCAGGCGTGCAGGTCCATCACGCCGGGCGCGACGAGCGCCATCGTCATGCAGAGCAGGATGCTCGCCAGCGCCAGCGACGCCAGATAGATCAGGCGCGAGCGCCACTCCCCGGTCATCATCGCTTCGGAGAGCGTGCAGACCAGAATGATCGACACGAGCAGCGTCATGGGCGAAAGCAGGAACGACACGATGAACAGCGCGGCGATCAGCAGCACCGGAATGCAGAGCCACTTGTTGAGTCCCTCGCGGTAAAGCACGAAGAGGAACGAGCCGAGCACGATGCCCGAACCGGTGTCGTTCTGCAGGATGATGATGAAAAGCGGGATGCAGATCACCACGCCCACCTTGAAGAGGTCGCCCGGACGGTTGATCGAGAAGGAGTAGGCGCTCATCACGCGGGCCAGCGCGAGAGCCGTGGCGATCTTCACGAATTCGACGGGCTGCAGGCGGAACGAACCGAATTCGAACCACGCCTTGGCGCCGTTCACCTCGCGGCCGAACAGCAGCGCGCCCAACAGCAACGCCAATCCCGCGAAATAGGCCGGATAGGCGAACATATGGTAGAACCGTTCGTCGAGCAGCAGCACCACGAGCGCCGTGGTCCACGCCACGCCGATCCACATCAGCTGCTTCATGTAGAAGTGCGAGAAGGAAAAGATATCGGCCGTGCCCTCGTCGTACGACGCCGAGGTGATCGACACCCACCCCGCCAGCACGATCAGCACGTACAGCAGGACCGTCCAGAGGTCCACTCCGTAAAAGATACTATGGCGGTTAGCGGTCATACGAAGGGTAATAGATGTTCATATTCTTGATATGCTCCAGCAGGGCCGGACGGCGGATCGTGTCGGTCAGGTAGTACTCCTCCAGCAGGCTGGCGATCGGCAGGGCCGCCGAAGCGCCGAAACCGCCGTTTTCGACATAGACCGAAATGGCGATCTTCGGATTGTCCTTGGGCGCGAACGAGAGGAAGGTCGAGTGGTCGCGGCCGCGGGGATTCTCGGCCGTACCGGTCTTGCCGCAGACGTCGAGTCCTTCCAGACGCGCCGCCGTGGAGGTGCCGCCGACGTTGACGCCCCGCCACATGCCGTCGACGATCGGTTCGAAGTGCTTGGGATCGACCTTGGTATAGTGGCGTTCGTAAAAACGGCGGTCGAGCGAATCCTGTCCCTCGATCTTCTTGACGATATGCGGAATGTAGTAGTAGCCCCGGTTGGCGACGATGGCCGCGAGATTGGCCAGCTGCAAGGGCGTACAGCCCAGCGCATCCTGACCGATGGCCAGCGAAATGACCGTCAGCGAATTCCACGAGCCCCTGTACTGGCGGTCGTAGTACGAGCGGTCGGGCACGTAGCCGTTGCCCTCGTCGAGGAAGTCGGAGCCGAGTTTGCGGCCGAAACCGAAACTCTCGACATACTCTTTCCAGACGTCGTAACCGTCTTTCACGCTCTCGTATTTGCGGTTGTCGAGAATGTCGCGGAAGACATAGCAGAAATAGGCGTTGCACGAGGTCGCCACGGCGAAGCGCAGGTCCAGCGGCGAAGCGTGGGCATGGCATTTCATGCGCCGGCGGCCGACCTGATAGCCTTCGTGGCAGACGTGCAGGTCCGAGGGCCTGAGCACGCCCTCCTGCAGCCCGATCAGGCCCTGCACGAGCTTGAAGGTCGATCCCGGCGGGTATTTGGCCTTCACGGCACGGCTGAAAAGCGGATGCCGCTTGTTGTAGATCATCTTCATGTAGTTGTTGCCGCGCTCCCGGCCGACCAGTTCGTCGGGATCGTACGTCGGCGAGGAGACCATCATCAGGATCTCGCCCGTCGAGGGTTCGATCGCCACGGCCGCCCCGACCTTGCCGCGCATCAGCTCCTCGCCCAGCAGCTGCAGGCGGGCGTCGATCGTGCTGACGAGGTAGCGCCCCGGTTCGGGCAGCGAGTCGTAAACGCCGTTCATATAGGAACCCTTGATCGCCCCGTGGGTGTCGATCTCCTGAATCTTCACGCCCTTCTTGCCTTTCAGCAGGGGTTCGTAAGCCGACTCCACGCCGCTCATACCCACGTAATCGCCGGACTTGTAGTCCGGGTGGCGCTTCAGGAAATCGGCGTTCACCTCGCCCACGAATCCCAGCAGGTTGCCGCCCACCTTGCGGGGATAACGGCGGACCGTACGGTAGACGGCATAGAATCCCCGGAAGTTGCATTCGTCGAAACGCAGCTTGTCTTCCTTGGAGATATAGCTCGTCACCACGCGGGGCGCACGGGGGCGCATCCGGGCATTGGCAAGCTCCTTTTCGAGCTTTTCGCGCGAAAGGCCCAGCACCTCGCACATGCGCAGGGTGTCGAAGCCCTTCTTGTCGATCTCGCTGTAGATCACCATCAGGTCATAGCACTCGCGGCTCTGGACCAGATACTCCCCGTTGCGGTCGAAGACTTCGCCGCGCGGCGGATACTGCACCACATGGCGCAGCACGTTGGCTTTGGCCAGTTCGTTGTAGCGCGAGTCGACAAGCTGGATATAGGCCAGACGGCCGCCGATCAGCAGGAAGACGAAGAGCACCACGCACTGCAGGGTGCGCATCCGGACGAATCCTTCGGAGTCTCTCATACGCGCACGGGAAGTTTTGCGGTGAAAATACGGGCGATAATCCAGATAAAGGCCACCGACACGGCGCCGCTGACGACGATACGCACCAATGTGCGCACGACATGCATCCACGAAAGGGCCTCAAGCGAGAAGAATACGGCATGGTGCAGGAGCACCAGCACGATCAGGTAATTCAGGAATACGCGCCGTCCGAGCCGCCCGGCGCAGGGGACGCCGCCTTCGCGGAGATCGTCACGGGTATACAGCGTCCGCAGGAGCGCCGGACGCACGAAGGCGACAAGCAGCGTGGCAATGGTGTTCACGCCCGCGGCTCCCATGGCGAAATCCATCGTCACGCCCATGGCCAGTCCCGATGCGAGCAGCACCACGGGCGGCGTATCCAGCGGCAGCAGGGCGACGAACGCCACGTAGACGAGCGGATTGAGGTAGATGCTGATCGAGAGATTGTCGAACAGAAAGACCTGCAAAAGCACCGTCACGACGAAAAGCGAAATGTATGGAAGCGTTCTGTGCATTTAGTTCAGCCGGGTATGTTGTTCTACTTTTTCACTATTCTGCAAATCGCGGATTTCGGTCAGGTCGCGGTTCTCGACCAGAATCACATCCGTCAGGCGCGACATTTCGGCCGCCAGCCGCACGCGCACCTTGAACGCCGTGCGGGTTTCGTTCAGCTCGGCGCTTTCGACCCAGCCGATCAGCACGTCGGCGGGGAAATACTGCGAGAAGCCCGTGGTCACGACCTCCTGTCCGGGCTGCGGGTCGGCGTACTTCGACAGTTCGTCCAGCACCACGGTATGAGGGTCGGCGCCGTCCCAGTAGATCGAGCCGAAATAATCGGCGCCCACCAGCTTGCCGCTGGCGCGGAACGAAGTGTTGAGCACCGACATCGCCACCGAGTAGCGCTCCGTGCAGTCGACCACATAGCCCGCCATCGAGCCGTCGGAGGCCAGCAGCGCCATCTCCTCGGCCACTCCGTCGCGGCGGCCGCGGTTGAGGACGACGAGGTTCTGCGCACGGTTGACCGTATTCGAAATCACCGACGCGGTGATGACGCGGTATTTCGAGATTCCGACGTCCTGCATGTAGCTGTCCAGCCGCGCGGCGGTCTCGGCCTCCTCGTACACGGCCAGCCGCTCTTTCATCTCGGCCACGTGCGCGAGCAGGTCGCGGTTCTCGCGTCCGAGCGAAAAGTAATGCCGGATGCCCGCGAACACGCCGTGCACGCCGCCGACCACCTGATTCGAACGCGCCAGCAGCCGGGCCTGCGTGTAGTAGGTCGAATGGGCGTAATAGCCGACGGCTATCGCTTCGAGCACGACGAACAGCACCATGACATATATGCTTCGGATAAACTCTAAGAGCTTGCGCACGGTTTCTCGTTAATTTAAGATTGCGGACACTATGCCCGCAATCCGTATTCATTTATTCACCTCTCACCTCCGGTCCGGCCGGAGTGCGTTACAACTATTTCATTAAGAACGAGAAGCGGTTGATGTTCTTCAGCGCGATGCCCGTACCGCGCGCAATGGCGCGCAGGGGGTCTTCGGCGATGTGGAACGGAATGCCGGTTTTCTCGTTCAGGCGCCGGTCCAGCCCCTTGATCAGGGCGCCGCCGCCGGCCAGATAGATGCCGTTCTTCACGATGTCGGCGTACAGTTCGGGCGGCATCGATTCGAGCACCTTCATCAATGCGGCGTCGATCTTCGTGAGCGACTTTTCGAGCGCATAGGCGATCTCGCTGTAGCTGAGCGACACGGTCTGGGGCAGGGCCGTCAGCATGTTGGGACCCGTCACCACGAAGTCTTCGGGCTCCTCGTCCAGATCGGAGACGGCCGCACCGATCGAGCACTTGATGGCTTCGGCCGTACGTTCGCCGATACGGATATTGTGCTGCTGGCGCACGTAGCTCTGAATGTCGTTGGTGAAGACGTCGCCGGCGGTGTTGATCGACTCGGAGCAGACGATGCCGCCCAGCGAGATGCAGGCGATCTCCGACGTGCCGCCGCCGATGTCGATGACCATGTTGCCTTCCGGAGCCTCGACGTCGAGACCGGCGCCCAGCGCCGCGGCCATCGGCTCGTAGATCATATAGACCTCGCGGCCGCCGGCATGCTCGGCAGAGTCGCGCACGGCGCGGATTTCGACGTTGGTCGAACCCGACGGGATGCAGATCACCATACGCAGCGAGGGGGCGAAGAGACTGCCCGAAGTCTTGACTTTCTTGATCATGCCGCGCAGCATCAGCTCCGTGGCGTTGAAATCGGCGATCACGCCGTCCTTCAGCGGCCGGATCGTCTTGATGTTAGGGTTGGTCTTCTCGTGCATCTGGCGCGCCTGATGGCCGATGGCCACGACCTTGCCCGTATGCACGTCGAGCGCCACGATCGACGGTTCATCGACCACGACCTTGCCGTTGTAGATTATCAGCGTGTTGGCCGTACCGAGGTCGATGGCCAGCTCCTGTGTCAGTGAAAAAATTCCCATAGTGCTACACCCAACTGTTATATTTCCTTAATTATTTTATAATCAACGTTCTGTATCTCGCCCGGCCTAACCTCCCGCCGGGGCCGCCGCCGTAAGGCGACATATCCGGACAAAGGTAACAAAAAGCGAGGGATATTTTTACATTTTTTTATTATTTTTTTTGATTACATTTGTAGACCGAAACAATCGATCCGTACATGGAATACAAAATCGGAAAAGAGGCCCGCTGCGCCGTGATCGGCTACGGCAGCTGGGCGACGGCCATCGTGGGGCTGCTCGCCGCGAACGAAGCCCGCGTAGGCTGGTACGTCCGCAATCCCGAAGTGCTCGAAGGACTGCTCGGCGAAGGCCGCAACCCCCGCTATCTGAGCGACGTGGAGTTCGACCGCCGGCGCATCGCCCCCTCCGACGACCTCGACGAGGTGGTCCGCGAAGCCGACATCGTCATTCTGGCCACTCCGTCGGCCTACCTCAAGACGTTCCTCGAACCGCTGACGGTCTCGCTGCAGGACAAATTCGTCGTCTCGGCCATCAAGGGCATCGTTCCCGGCGACTACAAGACCATCGTCGAATACGTTCACGACCGCTACGACCTGTCGTACAAACAGATCGGCATCATCACCGGTCCGTCGCACGCCGAGGAGGTCTCGCGCGGCAAGCTCTCCTACCTCACGGTGGTCTGCACCGACCCGGAGAACGCGCAGATGCTGGGCGAGAAATTCGCCACGGACTACATTCACCTGAGCTACTCGACCGACCTGTACGGCATCGAGTACGCCGCCATCCTGAAAAACATCTACGCCCTCTCGGTCGGCATCGCCGTCGGGCTGGGTTACGGCGACAACTTCCTCGCGGTGCTGATCGCCAACAGCGCCGGGGAGATGCGCCGCTTTCTGGAAGAGAGCTATCCGGCCGAGCGCGACACGCTGGTGTCGGGCTATCTGGGCGACCTGCTGGTGACCTGCTACTCGGTCTACAGCCGCAACCGGCGGCTGGGACTGCTCATCGGCCACGGCTGCACGGTCAAAAGCGCCCTCAACGAAATGACGATGGTCGCCGAAGGCTACTTCGCCGCCGACTGCATCCGTCACATCAACGCCCGCCACAAGATCGAAATGCCGATCGCCGAAATGGTTTACAACGTGCTCTACCAAGGGGCTTCGGCGCGCAAATGCATGAAAGAACTGACATCCAAATTAATTTGACAATAACATGGAAACTCTGAAATTAGACATCTCCAAAACGGGCGTTGCGGTTTCGGCCGCAATGCAGGCCAAGGCGCAGGCGGCCAACGCCCTGCTCGAATCGGGCAAGGGCGCCGGCAGCGACTTCCTCGGCTGGGTGCACCTGCCCTCGTCGATCACGCCCGACCGGATCGAAGCCATCGAGAAGCAGGCCGCGAAGCTCCGCGAAAAGGCCGAAGTGATCATCTGCATCGGCATCGGCGGCTCGTATCTGGGCGCCAAGGCCGTGCTCGAAGCCATGAGCGATTCGTTCAAGTTCCTGCACAAGAAGCGGACGGAACCCGTCGTGGTGTTCGCAGGCCAGAACATCTCGGAGGATTACACCCACGAACTGCTCGAAGCCGTGAAGGAGTACTCGATCGCCACGATCGTCATCTCCAAGTCGGGAACCACGACCGAACCGGCCATCGCCTTCCGCCTGATCAAAGCCGAGATCGAAAAGCGTTACGGCAAGCAGGAAGCCGCCGAACGCATCGTGGCCATCACCGACAAGGCGCGCGGCGCGCTGAAGACGCTCGCCGACAACGAGGGCTACCCGACGTTCGTCATTCCCGACGACGTGGGCGGACGCTTCTCGGTGCTGACTCCCGTGGGCCTGCTGCCGCTGGCGGCCGCCGGCGTGGACATCGCCGCACTGGTGCGCGGCGCGCAGGAGATGGAGCGCGCGACGGCCGACGGCACGCCGTTCGAAAAGAACCCGGCGGCAGTTTACGCAGCCGTGCGCAACGAGCTGTACGAAGGCGGCAAGAAAATCGAGATTCTCGGCTCCTACGAGCCGAAGCTCCAATACATCAACGAGTGGTGGAAACAGCTCTACGGCGAGAGCGAAGGCAAGGACGGCAAGGGCATCTTCCCGGCCAGCGTGACGCTGACGGCCGACCTGCACTCGATGGGACAGTATATTCAAGACGGCGAACGCACGCTGTTCGAGACGATCATTTCGGTCGCCGAACCCGCCGGCAAGGTAGTCGTCGAAGCCGACGGAGAGAATCTCGACGGCCTCAACTTCCTCGCAGGCAAGCGCATTTCGGAGATAAACCGCATGGCCGAGCTGGGCGTGCAGCTGGCCCACGTGGACGGCGGCGTCCCCAACATCCGCATCGAGATTCCGCAGATCGACGCGCATGCCGTCGGCTCGCTGCTCTACTTCTTCGAGCGCGCCTGCGGCATCAGCGGCTACATTCTCGGCGTCAATCCGTTCGACCAGCCCGGCGTGGAGGCGTACAAGAAGAATATGTTCGCCCTGCTGGACAAACCCGGCTACGAAGAGGCCTCGAAAGCCATCAAGGCACGGCTGTAACAGCCGCACATAAGGCAGAAGGCGGAGTCTCCGGACTCCGCCTTTTTATTGTGCCCGAATCTACCGGGGCCGTCCATGAAAAACAGCTTCCCGTTGGCACAAAAAATGCTCCCGGAAATTTATTCCACCGTCGATATGATTATGAAAGGACGTCCGTTATTGGTTCTGCTGCTGTTCGCGGCATCGGCAGTCATCCTCGCAGGGATGTACTACGCCGCGACGCGCGAGGGAACGACGACACGGCAAGACAAATGGGCCGGCGTGCTGTCGGACCTCGACGCATGCAGCCGCCGCAAGCACGTCAAATCGGCGCAGTACGACCATTTCGCGGGCATCGCCCGGCAAGAGCGGGAGCACGACGCCGAACGGCTGTTCCGGGCCATGGCCCATGCCGAGCGGCTTCAGGAGTACAACTGCGCCAACGCCATCGTCCGGCTCGGCGGCCGCTACGCACCGCCGGAGCGAGTCACCGTCTTCCACGGCACGACCGACGACAACCTGCGCCGGAGCATCGACTTCGCACGCCGTCCGCCGGAGGGGCTGCATGCAGACGACATCGAACGCGCCCTGCAAAGCGGCAACCGCTATGCGGCACGCATGCTGATCTGGGCGAGGTCCGGGGACATGCGGCATCTGGCGCTGATGGAGACCTGCCGCCGCCGGCTGGCGGCCAACGGACCTGCGGGCGCACCGGGCAACATCGCCGGCAGGAGGACAGACAAGGGTTCGGCAGGCGATTCGGCGAACGGAACGGCAATCAATTCGGAAAATAGCACGGCCCGCAATTCGGCAAGCGAGACGGCACACTACCGAGCAAACGGAGCGGCACACCGGGCGGATAAAGGCAAGGCCCGCGGCCCGGCGAACGGGACGGCCCGCGATTCAGAGCGCGGAACCGCAGACGGTTCTGGAAACAGTCGGCAGGACGCTACGGCAGACAACGCCCCGAAAGGCTATCTGGTCTGTCCGACCTGCGGCAACATCTACCCGGCGGAGTGCAGCGATTCCTACTGCCCCTGCTGCCTGACCGACGGGCGGAGATTCGTCGCGTTCGAAGAGTGACGCGCCGCCGAAGCCGGATTTTCACACGCCTTTCGCGAGCCGCGCGACCGAATCGGCCAGAGAGGATTCCCAGCGCGCGTCGCATCCGAACCGCCCGACATGGATCAGGGGCTTGGTTTTGCCGTGGAAATCGCTGCCGCAGGTCATCAAGGCCCCACGGCGCCGGACCAGCGGCGCGAAATAGGCGATCTGCCGATCATCGTGGTAATTATTGAAAACTTCCAATCCCTCGGCCCCGCGCTCCAGCAGCTTCTCGACGATACGCTCCCGGCCCCGCAGGTTGAGTCCGGGATGCGCGACCACCGGCACGCCCCCGTTGTCGCGCACCAGCTCGACGGCGTCGCGGAAGCTCATATATTCCACCGGGACGAAAGCGGGCCTGCCCTGCGCGCCGAAGTCGAGGTAAAAGTTGATATAAGGCATATCTCCGCGCGCACCGCCCTCCCGGTAGGGAGCCAGCAGCGGCGTATCGCATGCGGGGTCGGAGAGCATCACTTCGGCGATCAGCTCCATCGTCGGCAG
>ULRR01002414.1_pt1 | contig 12350 bp, 10 predicted proteins | sample 1955651 | NCBI WGS metagenome assembly ULRR01 (sample SAMEA4835688, study PRJEB28245) | human gut metagenome | biome: gut microbiome; material: fecal sample | place: Denmark | collected 2008
GAAGTGGAAGCACTCTTAAAAGATCATGAGGCGACGGTAGCGAAGATCACAAAGTATGAGGATATCTTAAATAACTACGACTCGATGTCGGAAGTTATTATGGAAGATCTGACGCAGATTAAAAAAGAGTACGGCCACAAGCGGAAAACGGCGATTGAGAATGCTGAGGCGATTGTTCTTGAGGAGCCGAAGGTCGAGGAGATGGATGTTGTCTTCCTGATGGACCGCTTCGGTTATGCGAAGACGATCGATACGTCTGCTTACGAGCGGAACAAAGAGGCTGTGCACAACGAGAACAAATATGTGTTCCAGTGCAAAAACACCGATAAGATCTGCGTCTTTACGGATCTTGGCATGATGCACAGCATCAAAGTAATGGACATCCCGTATGGAAGATTCCGTGACAAGGGAACGCCGATCGACAACCTTGGAAATTACAGCAGCCAGAAGGAGCAGATGATTTACGTCGATGCACTGGAAAATATCAAGAACAATAAGCTGCTGTTCGTCAGCGCGGCCGGTATGGTAAAACTTGTCGATGGATCCGAGTTTGATGTCGTAAAACGAACGATCGCGGCGACGAAGCTTTCATCCGAGGAGGACCGTCTGATTCTTGCCGAGGTCTGCCAGGAGCAGGAGTATGTGGTTCTGCAGACGAAAAACGGTGTCTTCCTGCGCTTCCTTACGAGTGAAGTGCCGGAGAAGAAAAAAGCGGCCATCGGTGTGCGCGGTATCCGCATGGCAGAGGACGACGCGGTAGAGCATGCGTATCTGCTGGCAAGCCGGATGGATTACACGATCACGTATCACGACAAAGAGATTTCTCTGACAGCGAAGATTAAGCTGGCAAAACGAGACACCAAGGGAACAAAGATCCGGGTATAACGCAGAGTTTTGTTTATAACCATGAGAAGCACGCTCCGCGGGTTTTTCGAGAGATCACTTGGCAATAAAAGGACACCTGCCCGATACCAGAACGGTACGGGGCAGGTGTCCTTTTCGCATAATTTTTTAGTTATTTGAAAAACTGTGGGAAGTCTTTCTTGGGGTTCTTCTTTCAATGGCAACGTACGGACGATGATGACCGACATATTTATAAGCCGGACGGATGATCTTTCCTTCGTTGACAAGCTCTTCGATCCGGTGTGCGGACCAGCCGGAGATACGGGAGATAGCAAAGATCGGGGTGTAGAGCTCTTTTGGAAGGCCAAGCATTGTGTAAACGAAACCGCTGTAGAAATCGACATTTGCACAGACTGGTTTGAGCAGACGGCGCTTTTTGGCGATACACTCGCCGCCAATGCGCTCTACAGACTCGTAGAGAGCAAATTCTTTCTCGCGGTGCTTCTCAGCGGAAAGCTTCTTTGCATATTCTTTCAGAATCACACAACGTGGGTCGGACAGGGTATAAACAGCATGGCCCATACCATAGATAAGACCAGTTCCATCGAATGCTTCACGATCAAGCATTTTGGTCAGGTAGGTGCGCAGTTCGTTTTCATCTTCCCAGTTTGTGACATTCTCTTCAATATTTTCAAACATCTCCATAACCTTCAGGTTGGCACCGCCGTGGCGCGGTCCTTTTAAGGAACTTAAAGAAGCCGCAACAGCAGAGTAGGTGTCGGTTCCGGAGGAGGAGACAACGTGTGTCGTAAATGTTGAGTTATTTCCGCCGCCGTGGTCTGCGTGAAGAATCAGCGCAACGTCGAGAACCTTGGCCTCCAGTTCGGTGTATTCTCCGTCCGGGTGAAGCATCTGCAGAATGTTTTCAGCCATCGACAGCTCCGGTTTCGGATTTCGGATGATCAGGTTCTGGTTTTCGTGATAGTGGCGGTATGCATGGTAGCCGTAAACGGCGATCAGCGGCATTTTTGCGATCAGACTCAAAGCCTGACGGAGGACGTTCGGAATGGAAATGTCATCCGGCTTTTCGTCGTAGGAATACAGGGTCAGCACACAGCGCTGCAGAGTATTCATCATGTTTTTGCTGGTTGCCTTCATGACAACGTCGCGGACAAAAGTGTCCGGCAGTTCGCGGTAGATACTTAAAATTTCATTGAAATCATTTAACTGCGGTTCTGTCGGAAGAGAACCGAACAGAAGAAGATAGGTAATCTCTTCAAAACCGAAGCGTCGTCCTTCCATACCTTTGATCAGATCTGCGACGTTATAGCCCTGAAAATAGAGACGGCCATCGGTCGGAACTTTTTCGCCGGTCCGTTCATCAACATCAAAACCGATAACATCGGAGATTTCAGTCAGACCGGTGAGGACACCTTTACCGGTGGAATCACGCAGTCCACGTTTTACATCGTATTCAGTATATAAAGCTAAATCAATTTTTCCGGAATCCTTTGTATATTCTACAAGCTGATTGAGCTTGTCTTCCAGATTGTCGTATTGCATGGTCATGACAACAGCCCCTTTCTTCCTTTAGTTAAAAACTATACTTACTTTTTTGGCGGTTGTCAATGCTTTTCTTTCAAAATACATTAATTTTTATAAGGAAAAGGGAGAGTTTTCCTTAATTTTTGAAAGTAAGGACAAGGTTTATGCATAAAATTTGCGTTGGAATGGGGAAAACAGGATGGATGAAAACGGTGGAAAATCAGGTGTTCGGAAGAAATTTTAGAAAAAGATTCATAAATTTCAAAAAAATGCTTGCAATTTCAAAAAAATACGGTATAATAATGATTGTGTCATTCAGGAAATGAATTTCACAGGCCGAAATAGCTCAGCCGGTAGAGCACTTCACTCGTAATGAAGGGGTCGTCAGTTCGAATCTGATTTTCGGCTTATTCTTTAGAAACCCGCAGGACGTAAGGTTCTGCGGGTTTTCTGTATCATGAGAAATATGACAGAAATACGAACGCCCTTTGCAGGAAAAAGATCTGCTGCAAAGGGCGTTTGCTGTTACAAGTTTCAGGAAGATCAGTTCGTACAGCATATCCTGACGGAGCTTTTGGCCAGGCACTTCAAAGAGCACATCAGCTGTTGCCATTTTCCTGTGCTGCCACCCGTGCGTCGCGTTCCCGGCGGGAAAAGACGCAGCCGCAGTAGTCCTGACGGTAGAGGCCGTATTCGTGGGAAAGTTCGATGGAACGCTGGTAGCCGCCCCGTTTCTTGAAATCTGAATTGAGATATGGGATCCCGTATTCGGCGGCAAGCCGTTCTCCGATTTCATTCAGCTTTTCCGCATTTTTCAGCGGGCTGATGGAGAGGGTTGTTGTAAAATAGTCGAGTTTGAGCTGCTTTGCCATTTCGGCCGCTTCGCGGAGTCGCATTTCATAGCAGACAAAACAGCGCTCGCCGCCCTCCGGCACATTTTCCATCCCGCGTGTCAGCTTATAGAACCGGTCAGAATCGTACGGGCCGGGGCAGAAGGAAATCGGATGCACGGCGGGAAGAGAGCGGATCAGACGCTGCTGTTCCTCCACGCGGTGCTCGTACTCCGTCGGCGGATAGATGTTGGGATTATAGTAAAAGAGCGTAATGGAAAAATACTGCGACAGATATTCCAGCACGTAACTGCTGCACGGCGCACAGCAGCTGTGCAGCAGCAAGGTCGGAACTTCACCGTGAAGTCCTGCAATCTTCGCATCCAGCTCCTTCTGGTAATTTCTTTTATTGGCCATAATGTATCTTCAAACCTCCTGGTATCTTTCAATCCTTTCTATTATAGCCTCAGCGCGGCTGGGATGCAAGCTGCATATGATATCTTATAGATAGAGGAGGATGCAAAAAATGGATGATCAAATCCTGTCATTAGAGCATATATCACTGTCCTATCACACCATGGAAGGAGAAACACCGGCGCTGTGCGATCTGACCTTTTCGGTAAAACCGGGGGAATTTGTTGCTCTTGTCGGACCGAGCGGCTGCGGAAAGAGCACGATCCTGAACTTGATTTCCGGTCTTTTAAAGCCGGAGGCGGGAACTCTGCTGAGCCGCGGAAGGCCGATCACGGAGGCGGATCTCCATATCGGCTACATGCTGCAGAGAGACCACCTGTTTGAATGGCGGACCATCTACAGCAACGTTCTGATGGGCCTTGAGATTTCGCGCACGCTGACACCCGAGCGGAAAGAAAAAGTCGGGGAGATGATGGAGACATACGGCCTGAAATCCTTTTCCAATGCCCGCCCGTCCGAGCTTTCCGGCGGTATGAGGCAGAGAGCGGCACTGATCCGTACACTGGCGATGGAGCCGGATCTTCTGCTGCTTGACGAGCCGTTCTCCGCTCTCGACTACCAGACGAGGCTGAACGTCTGTGATGATATCGGAAAGATCATCAAAAAAGAGGGAAAGACAGCAATTCTTGTGACACACGATATTTCGGAGGCCATCAGCATGGCGGACCGTGTGATTGTTCTGGCGGCACGGCCGACGTATGTGAAAAAAGAGATTCCGATCCAGTTTGCGATGGAGGAGCGCACGCCGATGAAAGCGCGCAGTGCGCCGGAATTTAAAACGTATTTCAATGCCATCTGGAAGGAGCTGAATGAAAATGCGTGAGCAGGCAAAAACGCCGGAGAGCAGCTTTCAGAGGGCGTATCTCCGGCAGAAAAAAAGAGAACGGGAGCAGGTGCGGGTGTTTCGGGCTTTGCTTCTCGTCAGTTTTCTGGTATTATGGGAGGTGGCGGCGGATCTGAGATGGATCGATCCGTTTATCTTTTCCAGCCCTGTGCGGGTGGGAAAAACGTTCGTGACCCTGCTGACGGAGCAGAACCTTCTGCGCCATATCGGGATCACGGTGTATGAGACGGGAATCAGCTTTCTGCTCGTCTCGGCACTTGGCATGGCGTTCGCTGTGCTTTTGTGGCTCTTTCCGCGCTTTTCTGCGGTGATGGAGCCGTACCTGGTAGTCCTGAACAGCCTGCCGAAATCGGCGCTCGCCCCGCTTCTCATTGTGTGGATGGGGGCAAACGTGAAAACGATCATCACGGCCGGCATTTCCGTTGCGATATTCGGCTCGGTGATCAGCATTTACAGCAGCTTTCAGAGTGTGGAGCCGGATATGCTCCGCCTGATTGCAACACTCGGCGGAACGAAGAAGGATATGCTGTTCCGCGTCGTGCTGCCGTGGTCGTTTCCGGGGCTGCTCGCCGTGTGGAAGGTCAACATCGGCCTGTGCCTCGTCGGTGTTGTAATCGGAGAGTTTATCGGGGCAAGAGAGGGGCTTGGCTATCTGATTATCTACGGCAGTCAGGTGTTCAGATATGCACACGCAAGAGAAGGGAGGATGACAGATGATTGGAATCGTATGTCTGGAAGAACGAAGAGGAATGCAGTTTGGCGGACGACGCGTTTCGCGGGACCGCGTGGTAACGGAAAAAATCTGCGAACTGTGTGAGGGGAAAACGCTCTGGATGAATCCGGCTTCGGAAAAGCTGTTCGCGGAGCAGAAGGAGAGTGGGAAGGTAACACTTCAGGCGGCGGCAGATTTTCTGGAGCAGGCAGGCGAAGGAGAATACTGCTTTGTGGAGAATACGGGACTGCAGGCTGTGGAAGCGAAGATAGAGAAAATCATCGTTTTCTGGTGGAACCGGCATTATCCGTCTGACCGGAAATTCGACCTGGATCTTTCCAAATGGAATAAAGTGTCCGAGGAGGAGTTTGCAGGCTATTCCCATGAGAAAATAACGAAAGAGGTATATGAGAAATGAAAAAACTAAGAAAACAGCTTCTGCTGCTGGCGGCGCTTCTTGCTCTGACACTGACCGGCTGTGAGGCGCAGGATCTTCTCTCGACGGAGAGAGCAGATTCCGGTTCGGAGGTTACGGCCGCTTATACGATGACGGAATCCCAGATTACCGATCAGGCACCGACGGCCGTTTCAGTTCTTGATGTTCCGGAGTTTTCCGGTGAATCGTATGTCGTTTTAAACGGAAATGAGCCGGATTTTACCGATGAGGAAAAGACGACCGAGTCGTACGAGCATTACAGCGATCTGGACAGCCTGGGACGGTGCGGCGTGGCAGAGGCGAATATTGGCCAGGATCTGATGCCGACGGAGAAGCGCGGCGCGATCGGCCAGGTAAAGCCGACGGGCTGGCATACGGTAAAATACGATCAGGTGGAAGGTAAATATCTGTACAACCGCTGCCATCTGATCGGATACCAGCTGACCGGTGAGAATGCAAACGAGAAGAATCTGATCACTGGAACACGTTATCTGAATGTCGAGGGCATGCTGCCGTTTGAAAACATGGTTGCCGACTACGTCAAAGAGACCGGAAACCATGTGCTGTACCGCGTTACACCAATTTTTACCGGGGACAACCTTGTAGCGGACGGTGTGGAGATGGAGGCACTTTCCATGGAAGATGACGGCGAGGGCATTTCCTTCCATATCTTCGCATACAACAATCAGCCGGGCATCTCAATTAATTATGCAACGGGAGACAGCACGTTAAGCGAAAGCAGCGGAACGATGACGGATCAGCAGGAATATGTCATGAACACATCCAGCATGAAATTCCACCTGCCGTCATGCTCCAGCGTCAGCTCGATTAAGGATGAAAACAAGGCGACATATCAGGGACCGCGCGAGGACCTGATCGCCGAAGGCTATGAGCCGTGCGGACGGTGCAATCCGTAAAAGAAATTACAAAAAGAGGGTCGGAACTTTCCGGTCCTTTTTTCTATATAGTAAAGAGAAGCATCTGGAAAGTGAGACAGGAGATGGAAGAGGAGAAGCTGCGTGCGGTTTATTATGCAAGGTGCAGCACCGAGGAGGAAAATCAGAAGGATGCGCTGGTAAGACAGGCGGCGGAGGCGGAAGAGGCAATCCGGGCAAGAGGATGGAGGCTTGTGGATGCCTACGTGGAGAGCCGCTCCGGTACGAGCCGGAAGGGCAGATGGGAATATAACCGCCTGTATGAGGATCTCGAGCAGAACCGGTTTGATGTCGTTGTAATCAAGTCGCAGGACCGCCTGATGCGGAACACGCGGGACTGGTATCTGTTCGCAGACCGCTTAAACTGCGCCGGAAAGCGGCTGTATTTTTATCTGGAGAACACATTCTATTCGCCGGAAGACGCGCTTCTGACCGGCATTAAGGCGATTCTGGCGGAGGAGTACAGCCGGGAGCTGAGCAAGAAGATGAATCTGGCGCACCAGAAACGGCAGCAGAATAATGGAAAGCCGGTGCTGACCTCAAAAAGTTATGGTTACCGGCGGACGGCAGACGGAGCGATTGAGATCATCCCGGAGGAGGCCGCAGTGAAGCGCCGTATGTACGAACTCTGTGCAGACGGTCTCGGCGGACGGAAAATTGCGGCGGTTCTGGCAGCGGAGGGCGTCCGCAGCCGCGCCGGAAAACCATTCTCTGGAACAGACATTATCCGCATGGTGCGGAATCCCATGAATAAAGGCACCGTAGTCATGAACAAGAAGCATTACGATTTTAACACCGGAAAAACGCTCCCTACACCGCCGGGCGGGCAGTACGTCTATGCGGGGAAAATTCCTGCTATCGTCTCTGAAGAGCTCTGGATAGCGGCAAATCGGGCGGCTGACGAGCGTCTCTGCCGCAAAAAGGTGGGCAAATCTGTTCAGACTTGACTGGGTAATCCTGTCCATCCTGATCCTCTGCCTCGTTGCGGCAGGATTGTACGGCATCTTGGGCTGGCTGGAAAAAAACTACACAAAACGCCGAAATTCGGGAAAGTAGGTGATTTGACTTGCAAAGGAAGGTTGGATGCTTGTATAATAATGCATGATAATTTAAAAAACTTACAGGAAAAGAGGAATGAAAATGGCACAGTTATGGGGCGGACGGTTCACAAAAGAGACCGACAAGTTAGTGTATAATTTTAATGCATCCATCAGCTTTGATCAGAAATTCTATAAACAGGACATCAAAGGCAGCATGGCACATGTAAAGATGCTGGCAAAACAGGGCATCCTGACAGAAGAGGAGAGAGACCAGATTCTTGCAGGACTGGAGGGGATTCTTGCCGATGTAGAGAGCGGAAAACTGGAAATCACCAGCGAATATGAGGATATCCACAGCTTCGTGGAGGCAAACCTGATCGACCGCATCGGAGACGCCGGAAAGAAGCTGCACACCGGAAGAAGCCGCAATGACCAGGTAGCCCTCGATATGAAACTTTATGTCCGCGATGAGATCACCGAGATTGATGCACTCGTCAAAGAGGTGCTGGTAACACTCGAAAAAATCATGGAAGAGAACATTCACACCTATATGCCGGGATTCACCCATCTGCAGAAAGCACAGCCGATCACACTGGCACATCACATGGGCGCATATTTTGAAATGTTCCGCCGCGACAGAGGCCGCCTTGCAGACATCTACAAGAGAATGAATTACTGTCCGCTCGGTTCCGGTGCGCTGGCTGGAACGACGTATCCGTTGGACCGCGCTTACACCGCAGAGCTGCTCGGCTTTGACGGCCCGACCTTAAACAGCATGGATTCCGTATCCGACCGTGACTATGTCATTGAGCTCCTCAGTGCTCTTTCTACGATTATGATGCATCTTTCCCGCTTCTCCGAGGAGATCATCATCTGGAATACCAATGAGTACCAGTTTGTGGACATCGACGACGCATACAGCACCGGAAGCAGTATCATGCCGCAGAAAAAGAATCCGGATATCGCAGAGCTTGTTCGAGGAAAAACAGGCCGCGTTTACGCAGCTCTGATGTCAATGCTCACCACTATGAAGGGAATCCCGCTGGCGTACAACAAAGATATGCAGGAGGATAAAGAGCTGACCTTCGATGCCATCGACACCGTAAAAGGATGCCTGGCTCTGTTCAATGGCATGCTTTCTACCATGCACTTCAAAAAAGACCGCATGGAGAACAGTGCAAAGAACGGTTTCACGAATGCAACGGACGCAGCTGATTACCTTGTTGGAAAAGGCGTTCCGTTCCGCGATGCACATGGCATTGTCGGTCGTCTCGTTCTGTACTGCATTGACAAAGGAATCTCCCTTGATGATATGAAACTCGAAGAGTACAAAGCGATCAGCCCGGTCTTCGAGGATGATATTTATGATGCCATCAGCATGAAGAACTGCGTAGAACGACGCAACACGATCGGTGCGCCGGGAGCAGATGCGATGCTGGCTGTCATCGAGCAGAATAAAAAATATTTACAGGAAAATTGAAAAAACAGTTGCAATTTTGAAAAAATTGGTATAGTATGACATGAGACGCACAAATGTACGCCACAGAAGAACAAGGAGATGAAACCAATGGAGCAGAAATTGAGAGTAGGAATTTTAGGAGCAACCGGTATGGTAGGTCAGAGATTTATTTCTCTGCTGGAGAACCATCCGTGGTTTGAAGTTGTGACCCTGGCAGCAAGTCCGAGAAGTGCCGGAAAAACATACGAGGAAGCAGTCGGCGGACGCTGGAAAATGGATACTCCAATGCCGGAAGCAGTGAAAAAGCTCGTTGTGATGAATGTAAATGATGTAGAGCATGTGGCATCTACCGTAGATTTTGTATTTTCCGCAGTTGATATGTCGAAAGACGAGATCAAAGCGATTGAAGAAGCATATGCAAAGACCGAGACACCGGTTGTTTCCAACAACAGCGCACACCGCTGGACACCGGATGTGCCGATGGTAGTGCCGGAAATCAACCCGGAACATTTCGATGTCATCGAGTTCCAGAAAAAACGTCTGGGCACCAAGAGAGGATTTATTGCGGTAAAACCGAACTGCTCCATCCAGAGTTATGCGCCGGTTTTAACTGCATGGAAAGAGTTTGAGCCGTATGAGGTTGTTGCAACCACATATCAGGCAATTTCCGGAGCAGGAAAAACCTTCAAAGACTGGCCGGAGATGGAAGGCAACATCATCCCGTTCATCGGCGGCGAGGAAGAGAAGAGCGAGCAGGAGCCGCTTCGTATCTGGGGTAAAATCGAGAACGGCGTGATCGTAAAAGCAACCGAGCCGAAGATCACCTGCCAGTGCATCCGTGTACCGGTATTAAACGGACACACCGCAGCTGTTTTCGTTAAGTTCCGCAAGAAACCAACGAAAGAGCAGCTCATCGAGAAACTGGAGAACTTCAAAGGCCTTCCGCAGGAACTGAACCTCCCAAGCGCACCGAAACAGTTCATCCGCTACATGACCGAGGATAACCGTCCGCAGGTAACCCTGGATGTCAACTACGAGAACGGCATGGGAATCAACGTAGGCCGTTTAAGAGAGGATTCCATCTACGACTGGAAATTCGTAGGTCTGTCCCACAACACGGTCCGCGGCGCAGCAGGCGGAGCAGTACTTTGTGCAGAGACACTTGTTGCTAAGAAATATATCAGCGCGAAATAAGAATTATAAATATGTGAAAAGAAACGCTTCTGTCCCAGGGCAATCCAGTTGATCCTCAAAAGGGCAAAGTCACAGATCCTCTAGCCGTCGCTAACAGATCACCGACCGCCCCTTACCCCGATCATCAGCCCGGACACAAGCCGGAGTAATTGAAAAATAACAAAATGAAGACCTTGTAACCATAGAAATGTGGTTATGAGGTCTTTTTTTACGTTAAATATCTACGAGAACCGGAGGAAAAATGTATGATAAGGAAACCGGAGAAGATCTGTCGGAGAATTATAGCAAGTATTTAGGCGATCAGATCGGATATTCCAGTGATGAGATAACCACGATACACTCATATACATTTTCAGAAATATACAAAAAAGAAGCGCCATACGGAAAATCCCGCGGCGCTTCTTTTCTGCTCAAATAATTCTATTTACGCAAGTATTGGCTAACTTTAGAATTTGCCAGCTTTTGCTGCTTCTTCAACAGCTACAGCAACAGCAACAGTCATACCAACCATCGGGTTGTTTCCTGCGCCGATCAGACCCATCATCTCTACGTGAGCCGGTACAGAAGAAGAACCTGCAAACTGAGCGTCAGAATGCATACGTCCCATTGTATCGGTCATACCGTAGGAAGCAGGACCTGCTGCCATGTTGTCCGGGTGAAGAGTACGTCCTGTACCACCGCCGGAAGCAACGGAGAAGTATTTCTTGCCAGCTTCGATACGCTCTTTTTTGTAGGTACCTGCAACTGGATGCTGGAAACGAGTCGGGTTGGTGGAGTTTCCGGTGATGGAAACGTCAACGTTCTCTTTCCACATGATAGCAACACCTTCGCGAACATCGTTAGCGCCGTAGCAGTTAACTTTCGCACGCGGGCCGTTGGAGTATGCTTTTCTGTATACTTCTTTCAGCTCGCCGGTGTAGTAGTCATACTCGGTCTCTACATAAGTAAAGCCGTTGATACGTGCGATGATCTGAGCAGCGTCTTTTCCAAGACCGTTCAGGATAACACGCAGAGGTTTCTGACGTACTTTGTTTGCTTTCTCAGCGATACCGATAGCACCCTCAGCAGCTGCGAAGGACTCATGTCCAGCCAGGAATGCGAAGCACTCGGTGTCCTCTTCCAGAAGCATTTTGCCAAGGTTACCATGGCCAAGACCAACTTTACGCTGATCTGCTACAGAACCCGGGATACAGAAGGACTGAAGTCCCTCACCGATAGCTGCTGCAGCTTCAGAAGCTTTACGACATCCTTTTTTGATTGCGATAGCTGCGCCTACTGTGTAAGCCCATTTTGCATTCTCGAAGCAGATTGGCTGAATGCCTTCGATCATTTTGTATACGTCGAGACCAGCGGCTTTTGTAACTTCTGCTGCTTCTTCGATCGAGTTGATTCCGTACTCAGCGAGCTTAGCCAGAATCTGTTTCTCTCTTCTTTCATATGATTCAAATAAAGCCATTTTCCTATCCTCCTAAATTATCTGATTACTCTTTTCTCGGGTCAACGATCTTAACAGCATCAGCAACACGTCCGTACTGTCCGCTTGCTTTCTCGAATGCTGTGTTTGCATCATCGCCGGCTTTGATGAAGTCCATCATCTTTCCGAAGTTGATGAATTTGTAACCGATAATCTCGTCATCCTCATCCAGTGCGATACCTGTTACATAACCGTCGGTCATTTCAAGGTAACGAGGTCCTTTTGCAAGGGTTCCGTACATAGTACCAACCTGGGAACGAAGTCCTTTACCAAGGTCTTCCAGTCCGGCACCTACAACCAGTCCGTCCTCGGAGAATGCACTCTGGCTTCTTCCGTAAACGATCTGAAGGAAGAGTTCTCTCATTGCAGTATTGATAGCATCACACACAAGGTCAGTATTCAGAGCCTCAAGGATGGTAAGTCCCGGAAGAATCTCAGATGCCATAGCTGCAGAATGAGTCATTCCTGAACATCCGATGGTCTCAACGAGAGCTTCCTGGATAACGCCCTCTTTTACGTTCAGAGTCAGTTTGCAGGTACCCTGCTGCGGTGCGCACCAGCCAA
>ULRR01036010.1_pt1 | contig 12343 bp, 10 predicted proteins | sample 1955651 | NCBI WGS metagenome assembly ULRR01 (sample SAMEA4835688, study PRJEB28245) | human gut metagenome | biome: gut microbiome; material: fecal sample | place: Denmark | collected 2008
GTTTTGCCGCTGACTTCTGACCGAGTCAGCGGCTCTTTTTGTTTTGTAGGAGAAATGCAAGAACTTTTATTGTAAGAGAAACGGTGGCATATATGCAGCTGCCAATAAAAGTAAGCAGCAAAATTATTTCCTGAAAACTCAAGCGTTCACCTCCCTCGTAATTTGGAGGCGACAATCAAGAGCAAATTATATCAGAAGGGGAGAGAGCTGTCAAAAAAGGCTCCCAATTCTTCAATAGCGGTTTGTTGGTACAATACCAACCAGTCAGGCTTTGCCCAACTATGGATGATATGTATCAGGCTTATAGTCAGAGGATTTAAGGAAAAGCAAGCCGTCGCGGTGGGACCATGTCGGCAGACCGGTGGCTTTTTGTACACGGCTCCAGCCGGCGGGATTTCTCCTAGCGGGCCTTCCGGGTGTGATGCGATAAACAATGTAATGCTCGCCGTTGCAAAATTGCAAGATAGCAATTTTGCCGGTAGGAAAATCAGCGTCTGCCTCTGCCAGCGAAAATTGCCACTGACATTGTGTGTCCAGTTCAGATAACTCTATGATTTGTTTGGCAAGTTTATGGGCTGTATCCACATTGGGCGGTTCAAACCCGCCATTGTTGTCGATGGGCAATTCGCCTTTCGCATACGCCTCATCAATTGTCGCCTGGGCGGCGGTCATGAGGGAGCGAGCCTGGAGCATGATGCGCTTTTCAACGGCTTTGTCGATATAGCCGGTCAGGGACGGGACCAAAAGCGCTGCCAATACGGCCAAGATGACCAGGACAACGATCAGTTCAACGAGGGTAAGCCCTCTTTTTTGGTTGGAATCACAGAACCAGGCCATGCGCACGCCTCCCGCATCAGTATAAAACCGTACAGATAAAGTATAGGCAGATAACGATGCTGCGTCAATTGTGGGGGATGCCAAATAATTTATACATTATTTGTGAATAATGTGATATTATAATTCGGTTTGAAAACCGCAGACGACGGCGGCGGCAAGAGGTTGTGCCGAAAATCCGGCCCCAAATTTGTCGATTGTGCCAAACGAATAAAGTTGCAATCAGATTTGACTTTTTGTATACTATATCTATATATATTATACAAAATAATCGGAAATATTATAAAGGCAACACCACATAATTCCCGCCTTACGGCTTAAGCGCCGCTCCGGCGGCTGCGGCACGGCATCTGCGTTGCCAAAATGCTCGATAATACACAAAGTATTATCTGCGCTTTTGGCTTAGCAGCTGCCGCACCTCGCTCGCCGTATCGGCACTTAGAATTATGCGGTATTGCCTAAAAATTCTGGTTGGAAAGCGGGCCGGGCGTTGAAAAAGATTAGGATACAGCGGGTGAGCATCTTTGATATTGTCGCCACGCTGGTGTTGGCGGTGGTGCTCGTCGCGTTCGCGGTGCAGGGCACGGGGGAGTTGGCTCAAATGCAAACCGCCACGGACGATTACATCCAGTGCGAGACACTGGCCCGGCAGCTGCAAAGCGGGTCGGACTACCTGATCGAGCAGGTGCGGATGTACACCGCCACCGGTCAGCGGGAGTACATGGACAACTACTTTGAGGAGCTGAACACGACCCGCCGTCGCGAGAACGCTTTAGAGTATTTTGCAGAGCATTACGGCAACAACGATGCTTTCACGCTGCTGAAATCCGCTATGGCAACGTCGCAAAATCTGAGCTATACGGATCGGTATGCCATGCGGCTTGTGGCGCAGGCCACGCTGGCGGACGAGTCGAGCTGGCCGACGGAAATCCGGTCTGTCTCGCTGCATGACAGTGACATAACGATGACAGACAGCGAGAAGATGCGCAAGGCACAGCAGTTGGTTTGCAACGACCAATATCAAAATATGCGCGATGATGTGAACGAAAAAATCACCGAGAGCATGGACAGCCTGACTGCACTGACACGCAGCCGCCAGAGCGGAGCCGAGGCCGTTTTCACCGGCGTGTACCGTAAAATTGAGCTGTGCGCGGCGCTGCTGGTACTGCTCATGCTGGAAATCTGCATGATAACGCGCCATTTGGTGGTAAAACCGCTGATGGACTACGGTCAGAGCATCCGGCGCGGGGAGATTTTCCCGGTGGTGGGCGCGGCAGAATTGCAGGACCTGGCACTGACCTACAACGAAGTCTACCGCGAAAACCAGGAGACGCAGAAGATCATCCGCCACGAGGCCGAGCACGACGCGTTGACCGGCGCACTGAATCGCGGTTCGTTTGAAAAGATCCTGAATATCTACGAGAACGGCGAGAAGCCGTTTGCAATGATTATCTGTGACATTGACATTTTTAAACATGTCAACGACACTTACGGACATGCGGTGGGTGACGAGTTCGCCGTTATCATGGTGGATGTGAATCAGGAATTGAGTTATACCATAAGTGAGAAAATCACGGTGATCAACAATCAGCTGTACTGTCCGACGGACGACCTGCCGGCCGTCTCGCTGAGCGTGGGCGTGGCCTTTACGGATCGCGCAAACCCCGGCGAGAGCATCTTCAAGGATGCTGACGAGGCGCTGTACCGTGTCAAGCAGAACGGCAAGCACGGCTGCGGCTTCTATTAAGTGCGCACGGATTTTGCGCAGCTGCGCCGTCTGCCGGACCTGCTTTTTCCGCGGCGCTGTCCGTTTTGCGGGTCATTGCTGGGGCCGGACGCACTGCAGGGCACGGTTTGCCCGGCCTGCGTGCCCGAGGAAATGCGCTTACAGCACATTCCGGCGCGTCTGCCGGAGGGCGAACACGATTTTTACGCCGTGCGGGAGGCTGCCGCGGCGTATTATTACGAGGATATTGTACGTACAGCCGTTTTGCGCTGCAAGCGGGGCGGCTGCTTTTGGTATGCCCGGGAGCTGGCGGACCGTGTGGCCGTGCTGGTGTTTGGCGCACTGCCGGCCAAACAGCCCGGAAAAATGCCGCAGTATGCGGGTGTGACCGCGCTGCCGCTGTACAGCTGCATTGTGCCGGTGCCGCCCCGCCAGCCGCTGCCCGGTATGCCGGGTCTGCCGCTGCTGTTGGCGCGCCGGTTGGGCGCGGTGCTGGGGGTCCCGGTGGAGACACCGCTGTACATCAAGCGCCGGGGCCGCCCGCAGAAGGAGCTTACCCGCGAGCAGCGCCTGCAAAACGCCAGGGGCGCGTTTGGCTGCCGCCCCGGCACAGACCTGACCGGCAGGCGGGTGCTGCTGATCGATGACATTATCACAACCGGTGCGACGGCGTCGGCGTGTGCGCTGGCACTTTTGGAGGCCGGTGCGGTGGAGGTGACCGCTGTGGCGATTGCCGCGGCGGAGGAGTTGCCCAAGAGCCGGAAAAAGCCCCCTGAGACAAAACCATAAAAAGACCGAAGCGGCGTGCCCGGAAATCATGGGCGTACCGCTTCGGTCTTTTTCATAGCTTATACGAGCTTATACGGGGCCATCTCCGCACCATCCGGTATGCCGTGCCTGCCCCGCCCAACGCCAGCCCTGCCAAAAATAGGGTGAAAAATTTGGCGGTTTTGCCACGCGCATAAAATCTGAACATCCTGTATAATAAAGACACGGATCGATTTTCTGCTGTAAAAAGGAGAAACCGCGATGACAAAGCAAAAATATATCATGGCGCTGGACGCGGGCACCACGTCCAACCGCTGCATCCTTTTTAACGCCCGGGGCGAGATGTGCAGCGTCGCGCAAAAGGAGTTCACCCAGTATTTCCCCAAGCCCGGCTGGGTCGAGCATGACGCCAACGAGATCTGGACGACCCAGCTCGGCGTGGCGCTGTCGGCCATGAACGAGGTCGGCGCGTCGGCGGAGGACATCGCTGCCATCGGCATCACGAACCAGCGCGAGACGACCATCGTCTGGGACCGTGACACCGGCGAGCCGGTCTACCACGCCATTGTCTGGCAGTGCCGCCGCACAAGCGAGTACTGCGACGAGCTGAAGGCCCGCGGCCTGACCGACCTGATCCGGCAAAAGACCGGGCTGGTCATCGACGCCTACTTTTCGGCCACAAAGCTCAAGTGGATCCTGGACAACGTGCCCGGCGTGCGCGCGCGTGCCGAGCGCGGCGACCTGCTGTTCGGCACGGTGGAGACGTGGCTCATCTGGAAGCTGACCTGCGGCAAGATCCACGTGACCGACTACTCCAACGCCAGCCGGACGATGATGTTCAACATCCACACGCTGGACTGGGACGACGAGATACTGGAAATTCTCGATATACCGCGCTGTATGCTGCCGCGTCCCGTGCCCAACAGCGAGTTCTACGAGTACGCCGACCCGATGCACTTCGGCGGCGAGATCAAGATCGCGGGGGCGGCGGGCGACCAGCAGGCCGCGCTGTTCGGCCAGACCTGCTTTACCAGGGGCGAGGCCAAAAGCACCTTCGGCACGGGCGGCTTTCTGCTGATGAACACCGGCGAGAAGCCGGTATTCTCCCAAAACGGGCTGGTCACCACCGTGGCGTGGGGGCTGGACGGAAGGGTGAATTACGCGCTGGAAGGTTCGATTTTTGTGGCGGGCGCAGCCATCCAGTGGCTGCGGGATGAGCTGCATCTGCTGGAGGACGCCCGCGACAGCGAGTACATGGCGCAGAAGGTCAGGGACACGAACGGCTGCTACGTCGTGCCTGCGTTCACCGGTCTGGGTGCGCCGCACTGGGACCAGTACGCCCGCGGCACCATCGTGGGCCTGACCCGCGGCGTGAACAAGAACCACATCATCCGCGCGACGCTGGACAGCCTGTGCTACCAGATCAACGATGTGCTGGCCGCCATGCAGGCGGATTCCGGCATTGACCTGACGGCGCTCAAGGTGGACGGCGGCGCGTGCGCGAACAATTACTTACTGCAGACGATGGCGGACATCAGCAACCTGCCGGTCAAGCGTCCCTGCTGCGTGGAAACGACGGCGCTGGGCGCGGCGTATCTGGCCGGGCTGGCCGTCGGCTATTGGAGCAGCACCGAGGACGTGCTGCAAAACTGGTCGGTGGACCGTGAGTTTATGCCGGGCATCCCCGACGACGAGCGCACCAGACGGCTGAAGGGCTGGAATAAGGCGGTGCGGTGCAGCTACGGCTGGGCGAAGGAGGAGTAAGGCCCCTAAAGCCTTCCCCTTGGGGGGAAGGTGGCCCGAAGGGGCGGATGAGGGGAGAACTTACGGAAGAGGTCTTTTAAAAGCGTGCCTCCCGGTAGGGGCCGGACATGTCCGGCCCTCTGCCAAAAGGCAAAATTACGCTTGCGGAAAGGCCTGACCTGCGGCAGCGGCAAGGCCCCCGGGCGGATATGGAATCCGCCCCTACGCTGTAGGGGTCGATGCCCGCATCGACCCGGAGGGCTTCCGGCACCGCACATGCTCTGCAAACAAACAACACGAGGTATCAATATGTACGACATCATCATTATCGGCGCGGGCGTGTCCGGGTGCGCCTGTGCGCGGGAGCTTTCGCGGTATGACGCGAAAATTCTTGTGGTAGAGAAGGAGGAGGACGTCTGCTGCGGCACGTCCAAGGCCAACAGCGCCATTGTCCACGCCGGGTACGACGCGGCCCACGGCAGCCTGATGGCCAAGCTCAACGTCGAGGGCAGCCGCCGGATGCCGGCCCTTGCGAAGGAGCTGGATTTTGCCTACGACCGGTGCGGCAGCCTTGTCGTCTGCCTGAGCGACGAGGACCGCCCCGCGCTGCAAAAGCTCTATGAAAACGGCATCGCCAACGGCGTGGAGGGGCTGCGCATCATAGAACGGGACGAGCTGGTGGAAATGGAGCCGAACATCTCGGACGCCGCCGTCGCCGCACTGTGGGCGCCCACGGGCGGCATCGTCTGCCCGTTCGGCCTGACGTTTGCGTTGGCGGAGAACGCCGCCAAAAACGGTGTGCAGTTTCGGTTTGACACCAAAGTTACGGGCCTGCACCCGCTGGACGGCGGAACCGGGTGGACCGTCGAGACCGACCACGGCACGCTGGAAACACGCTGCATCGTCAATGCGGCGGGCGTGTACGCTGACACGCTGCACAATATGGCCGACGCGGCGCACCCCATGACCATCACGGCCCGGCGGGGAGATTACTTCCTGCTTGACCACACGGCGGGGCAGTATGTGCAGCACACGGTATTCCAGCTGCCGGGCAAATACGGCAAGGGCGTGCTGGTAACGCCCACGGTGCACGGCAATCTGCTGGTCGGGCCGACGGCCATCGACGTGGACGACAAGGAGGCCACGGCCACGACGGCGGCGGGCCTGGACGAGGTGCGGGAAAAATCCGGCCTCGCGGTCAAGGACATTCCGCTGCGCCAGACCATCACGAGCTTCGCGGGTCTGCGCGCCCACGAGGCGCGGCACGACTTCTTCATCGGCGAGATCGCGCCCGGCTTTGTGGACTGCGCAGCCATCGAGTCGCCCGGCCTGTCCAGCGCCCCGGCCATCGGTGCGATGGTCGCGGACATCGTGCGCGGCAGTCTGCACTTACATAATAAGCCCGATTTTGACCCGACGCGCAGGGGCATTCTGGACCCCAAAGCGCTGGATCTTGCAGCGCGGGCGGAGCTTATCCGGCAAAACCCGGCCTACGGGCAGATTATATGCCGGTGCGAGAGCGTGACCGAGGGCGAGATCATCGACGCCATCCGCCGCACGCCCGGCGCACGCAGTCTGGACGGCGTCAAGCGGCGCACCCGCGCGGGCATGGGCCGCTGCCAGGCGGGCTTCTGCAGCCCGCGCGTCATGGAGATCCTGGCGCGGGAGCTGGGCGTGCCGCAGAGCGAGATCACCAAGTCCGGCGGTGCGTCCAAAATCATCGTCGGCACGAACAAGGATAGCCTGTGAAAGGGGGCGTCTGCCATGAAAAACGTTGATCTGGTCATTATCGGCGGCGGCCCGGCGGGGCTGGCCGCGGCGGTCGCCGCACGCAAAAGCGGCGTGCAGGACATCCTGATCCTGGAGCGCGACAGCGAGTTGGGCGGCATCCTGAACCAGTGCATCCACAATGGCTTCGGCCTGCATACCTTTAAAGAGGAGCTGACCGGCCCCGAGTACGCGGCACGGTTTGTGGCGCAGGTACGCGAATTAGAAATTGAATACAAGCTCAACACGATGGTGCTGGATCTGGCGGCGGACAAGACCGTCACTGCCATGAACAAGACCGACGGACTGTTTCAGCTGCACCCCAAGGCGGTCATTCTGGCCATGGGCTGCCGTGAGCGCCCGCGCGGCGCGCTGAACATTCCGGGCTACCGGCCCGCGGGCATCTTTACCGCGGGCACGGCGCAGCGGCTCGTCAACATGGAGGGCTGCCTGCCCGGGCGGCGGGTCGTGATTCTGGGCAGCGGTGACATCGGCCTTATCATGGCACGCCGCATGACGCTGGAGGGGGCAAAGGTGCTCTGCGTGGCGGAGCTGATGCCGTACTCCGGCGGCTTAAAGCGCAATATTGTGCAGTGCCTCGATGATTTTGGCATTCCGCTGAAATTGAGCCACACGGTAGTGGACATTCAGGGCAAGGAGCGCGTGACCGGCATCACGCTGGCGCGGGTCGAAAACGGAAAACCCGTCCCCGGCACCGAGGAGCACTACGACTGCGATACGCTGCTGCTTTCCTGCGGGCTGCTGCCCGAAAACGAACTGAGCCGCGCCGCGGGCGTGGCGCTGAACCCCGTCACCGGCGGCCCGGCGGTCAATGAGAGCCTGGAAACGAACCTGCCCGGCGTCTTTGCCGCGGGCAACGTGCTGCATGTGCATGACCTGGTGGATTATGTGTCGGAGGAGGCCGCGGCGGCAGGTGAGCACGCGGCGGCGTACATTGCGGGCGGCGGGGCCGCGGCGGGCCGCACCCTGCCCGTGCGGTGCGAAAACGGCGTGCGCTACACCGTGCCGACCACCATCCGCCCCGACTGCGCGGGGGATACCGTGACGCTGCGGTTCCGCGTGGGCGGCGTGTACAAAAATAAAAAAATCGCGGTGTACCGCGGTACAGACTGCATCTACAGCCGCAAGCGGCCCGTGCTGGCCCCCGGCGAGATGGAGACTGTGCGGCTGAAGGCCGAGCTCCTGCGCGGCCCGGGCGACGCCGTGACGGTAACGTTGGAGGAGGGCTGACGATGGAAAAACGTGAACTGATCTGCATCGGCTGCCCGATGGGCTGCCCGCTGACTGTGACGCTGGACGGCGGCGCGGTGGTCACTGTGCAGGGCAACACCTGCCCGCGCGGCGACGCCTACGCCCGCAGGGAGGTCACCGCCCCGACGCGCATTGTGACCACAACGGTGCGCGTGACCGGCGGCGCTCTGCCCGCCGTGAGCTGCAAGACCCGCAGCGACATCCCGAAGGAGAAAATTTTTGACGTTGTCCGCGCGCTGAAAAGCGTCGTGGTGCCCGCCCCTGTACACATCGGTCAGGTCCTGCTGCCCGATGCAGCCGGGACCGGCGTGGATGTGGTGGCGACGAAGGACGTAGCCGAGGTGTAGATTCATCCCGTTATGAAAATAACTTTCCAAAAAAGTTAAATTTTCAAAGAAATTTGGGCAAAAATCAATGGTGTGTTTGAATATTGCACAAAGAAACCGTTGGATTTTCGGCTTTTCGACAATTTTGCTAAAATCACTTTCTTTTTTGTGAAGAATATGTTAATATGAGATTAACAAAGTGTCGCGGCTGCGGAACCAGACGGCCCGGCGCCGAGTTGGGAAAGACCCACTCACAATTTTTGGAGGAATGCTTTTATGATGAAGTATCTGCAGAAGCTCGGCAAAGCTCTTATGCTTCCCGTTGCTGCTCTGCCCGTCTGTGGTATCCTGATGGGCATTGGTTACGCTCTGGCTCCCGCCGTTATGGGTGCCGAGGGCCCGACCTCCGGTGCTGCTTACACCGTAGGTTTCCTGCTGATCAAGGCCGGCGGCGCCCTGATCGACAACATGGCATGGCTGTTCGCCATCGGCGCTGCCGTCGGTCTGTCTGATGACCATGACGGTACCGCAGGTCTGGCCGGTCTGGTCAGCTTCCTGATGATGCAGCAGCTGCTCAGCCCCGGCGTTGTTGGCGCTGTCCGCACGCTGGAGGAAGGCACCGTCGATTACATTGCTTTCAGCAAGATCGCCGGCAACTCCTTCATCGGCATCCTGGCCGCCATCATCGGTGCTGCCTGCTACAACAAGTTCAAGAATACCCAGCTGCCTGACTGGCTGGCATTCTTCAGCGGCAAGCGCAGCGTTGCTATCGTGACCGCCGTTGTTTCCATCGTGGTTTCCGTTGTCCTGCTGTTCGTCTGGCCCGTCATCTTCGGCGCTCTGGTTGCCCTCGGCAACGGCATTGCCAAGATGGAAGGCATCGGCGCCGGCATCTACGCTTTCCTGAACCGTCTGCTGATCCCCACCGGCCTGCATCACGCTCTGAACAACGTGTTCTGGTTCGACACCATCGGTCTGGGCGACCTGAGCCACTACTGGGCTGGCGATGTCACCGGCCAGAACGGTGTCACCTGGAGCCTCGGCATGTACATGTCCGGCTTCTTCCCCTGCATGATGTTCGGCATTGCCGGTGCTGCTCTGGCCATGGTCCAGACTGCCAAGAACAAGAAGGCTGCTATCGGCCTGGTTGTTTCCGCTGCTATCTGCGCCTTCGTCTGCGGCGTTACCGAGCCGTTCGAGTTCGGCTTCATGTTCCTCTGCTTCCCCCTGTATGTTGTCTATGCTGCTCTGTACGGCATCTTCACCATCATCACCTACTACACCGGCTTCCGCGCAGGCTTCTGCTTCTCCGCCGGTGCTACCGACCTGATCTTCTCCGCCAGCCTGCCCGCACATGCTAACACCTGGATGATCATCCCTCTGGGCATCGCCGCTTTCGTTGTCTTCTACCTGGTCTTCAAGTTCGCTATCGTCAAGTTCGACCTGAAGACTCCCGGCCGTGAGGACGAGGATGCCGAGGCTGCCGAGGCCAACATCACCCTCGCCAACAACGACTTCACCGCCATCGCCTCCGGCGTTCTGGCTGCTGTCGGCGGCAAGGGCAACGTTGCCAACGTTGACTACTGCGCCACTCGTCTGCGCTTTGAGGTCAAGGACAGCACTGCTGTCAACGAGAAGGCCGTCAAGGCTGCCGGTGCTGCCGGTGTCATCCGCCCCAGCAAGACCGCTTGCCAGGTCGTCATCGGACCCAAGGTCCAGTTCGTCTACGATGAGCTGAAGAAGATGCTGTAAAAACAGGCATCACCGGATAAAGGTCTGGTTCCCTTTATCAACTCCGCCGCGGGCGGGCGATCAGCCCGTCCGCGGCTTTTTCTGTGATTTGCTGCAAAAGCGATACAAAATCTTGGTACAAATCACATAAACCGGTCATGGTATCCCGCCCCATGGCGTGGTATAATGAAGAATAGGAAAACTGGGGCAACGCACCCCGAAAAATCAGGAGGTATTTTCTTATGAAGATCATCCGTGCAAAAGATTACTACGACATGTCCCGCAAGGCCGCCAACATCATCTCGGCCCAGGTCATCATGAAGCCCAACTGCGTGCTGGGCCTGGCCACCGGCGGTACGCCCGTGGGCACCTACAAGCAGCTGGTCGAGTGGTACAACAAGGGCGACATCGACTTCTCCGAGGTCACGACGGTCAACCTGGACGAGTACCGCGGCCTGCCCAAGGAGCACCCCGAGAGCTACTGGAGCTTCATGCACCGCAACCTGTTTGACCATGTCAACATCCGTCCCGAGGCCATCAACCTGCCGGACGGCACCAACATGGACGCCGACGCCGAGTGCGCCCGCTATGACGCGGTCATTCACAATGTGGGCGGCGTTGACCTGCAGCTGCTGGGCATCGGCAACGACGGCCACATCGGCTTCAATGAGCCGAACGAGGCATTCGAGCTGGGCACCCACTGCGTTGACCTGAAGGAGGAGACCATCGAGGCCAACAAGCGCTTCTTCGACGGCAACGCCGACCTGGTCCCCAAGCAGGCCTACACCATGGGCATCAAGACGATCATGCAGGCCCGCAAGGTCCTGATGGTCGCCAACGGCAAGGGCAAGGCCGACATCGTCAAAAAGGCGTTCTTCGGGCCCGTCACGCCGGAGGTCCCCGCCAGCATCCTGCAGATGCACCCCGACTTCATTCTGGTCGGCGACGAGGAAGCCCTGAGCGAGATCTGATTTGCGGAGGAACACTGCAATGATTATCAAAAATGCAAAAGTCTACAGCGACGGTTGCCGCTTTGTGGAAAAGGACCTCATCATCCGCGATGGCCGCATCGTCTTTGGCGCGGCCCCGCAGGAGGGCGAGGATGTCATTGACGCGGGCGGTGCCTATGCGCTGCCGGGTCTGGTGGACATCCATTTCCACGGCGCAGTCGGCCACGATTTCTGCGACGCCGACGAGGCCGGTCTGCAGGCCATCGCTGATTTTGAGGCGAGCAAGGGCGTGCTGGCCATCTGCCCCGCAACCATGACGTTCAGCGAGGAGATCCTGAACGGCATCATGGACGTGGCCGCGGCCCACAAGAACGAGCGCGGCGCGGATCTGGTCGGCATCAACATGGAGGGGCCGTACATCAGCCCCAAGAAGGTTGGCGCGCAGAACCCGAAGTACGTCATGGCCGCCGACGCGGGCATGTTCCGCCGCCTGCAGGCGCGCAGCGGCGGGCTGATCAAATTGGTTGACGTCGCCCCCGAGGAGCCGGGCAATCTGGATTTCATCAAGGAATGCCGCGATGAGGTGCGCATTTCGATTGCCCACACCTGCACCGACTACGACACGGCCAAGGCCGCGTTTGCCGCAGGTGCATCCCACATGACCCACCTGTACAACGCGATGCCGGGCATCACCCACCGTGAGCCGGGGCCGATCATTGCCGCGCTGGAGGATGGTGCCGAGGTCGAGCTGATCACCGACAACGTCCACATTCACCCGGCGATGGTGCGGTTCACCTTCAACACCTTCGGGGCGGATCGTGTGATTTTGATTGCGGACAGCATGATGGCCTGCGGTCTGCCTGACGGCCAGTACAGTCTGGGCGGCCAGGCCGTCACGGTGCGCGGACCACGCGCGACGCTGACCGAGCAGCCCGGCACGATTGCGGGCAGCGCGACCTGTCTGTTTGACTGCATGAAGCGTGCGGTCCTCGACATGGGCGTGCCCCTTGAGAGTGCCGTCCGCGCCGCGACCCTGAACCCCGCCCGCAGCATCGGCATTGATGCCGATTACGGCAGTCTCGACGCAGGCCGCTACGGCAACGTCGTGCTGGTCGATGATAAGCTGGATATTTTGAAGGTTGTGCGGCACGGAGAGGTTATCGGCTAAAGGATTAGCGGCAGCCTCCCGGGAGGTCCTACTTTCTTTTGTGACCAAAAGAAAGTAG
>ULRR01051739.1_pt1 | contig 12343 bp, 15 predicted proteins | sample 1955651 | NCBI WGS metagenome assembly ULRR01 (sample SAMEA4835688, study PRJEB28245) | human gut metagenome | biome: gut microbiome; material: fecal sample | place: Denmark | collected 2008
GTCGTAGGAGATATTCTGGATGATCCAGTTTCGGAAGACCGTCACCCTTTCCGCGTCCGACGAACAGCCTTTCGCAAGCTCGCAGCAAAATCTTTCGAAGTTGTCATCCCATTGGATGGTCGCGCCATTGCCTGTGCCGGTCTTCACAACTGAAAAGGAATCCATCATCAAAAGTACAGCAGCCATCAATCCCAAAATCAGCAGGCAGGCCTGCACCGTCTTGCGCATGATTCCTCCTATAAAAGATTTGTCAAAATGTAATCCGTATAATGTTCTTTCTGGCCGTCCCTTTCCTCTTTTCTGCTTTCCACGCAGTACTCAACCAAAACCGGGTCGCCGATGTTCCTTCTGCCGGCGATAAACTTCAGTTCATCCCCTTTCAATACAAAGCGGTGATAGCGGCGCAGCTCCCTGCCTGAATCATGAAGAACCGTTTCACAGACGAGAATACTCCACAGATCCTCATTGCTGCTGTAGATCTTCTGAAGTCCCGCCATCGTTCCCTGTAAAAATCCTTTGTTCAGATACGGCACACTGACCTTTTCGTCTCCAATGACCGAGCCGAAAACAGCATGGTCCGCCGTCCGGTTATGGAAGAAACGGGACACTCCGTTTTCGTCCCTTTTCCCATTGGTCGTTAAATGGTACTGGACATATACGATCTGACCGTCTCTTCCATTTTCCCGAAACGATTCCGCCAACTCATCATAGGCGACAAACTGGATAAAATGCAGTTTCCTGCGGTTTGTTCCCGGTTCCCGTTTCTCCGCTTTTACCTTGATGGTAAGCAGAGCCAAATTACTTCGCGGCGAGTAGATATCGCCGACCAGGATTCCCTGAAGGTGTCCGATATTGATGTTTGTGCTTACGAATGCCATAAATAATACCTCTCTTTGAACTAATTTTTCAAAAAGGCGTTTCAGGGAATCCGAAGCCGGCGAACACATCACATAGTCTCTTTAAACCTCACGAATGATGTAAATCTCCCTGGTTGGGCCATCATCTTCGTCCTCATCTTCGTAATCGTCGGTGTCCTCATCATCCTCGTAGTCGTCCTCGTCCAATTTATCGTCATCCCCGCAGGAAAGCTCGGAATATTCATATTGCACTCCGGAAATGTCAGAGATGATCTGACTGTCCGAACCAAGGGCCGCACCGATTACACCGTGCGCACCGAGCATGACTGACCTCAAGATATACCGATAAATATCCTCAAAGGAAATAGCACGCTGGGCGACATAGCCGCTGCTTTTCAAGACCGCCTCCACTGCCTGGTGGATATTGTCCATAAGAACCGTCACCGTTTCATCCAAAGCATGCTGCAGCTTTTCAAACTCTTCCGGCTTCATGGCAAGAATTTGGTATCGGCCGCTGCCATAATACTGGCACATCGTTCTCGTGGAATTTTGCAGGCTGAGCAAATCCGAAGAGCTTACGATTTTATTGCATTCTCCTCCGGGCATAAGAAGCGTCTCCCCGACAATGGGATGATAGTGGTAGTTTTCTTCCCCGTCTTCGGAATGCACCTTTACTCTGCACGCCAGTACATACATCATATCCGGCTTCTGGGTAACCGCCTCCTCCGTTTGGCCCAATCCGCCCATCAGTATTTCCATAGATTCCTTCAGTTCAGGATTCTCCAGGACAATTTGAGCGATTTTTTCAAGAAGTTCGTTTCTGTTCATCATGATCATTCCTTTCTTTTTCAGCTTGTTTGATTCCCGGATATTGCCGCATTGCAGTCGTCCAGCAGCCTGCTCAAGGTTTCATGTTCCTTTGTTGCCTGCTGATAGCCGCTTCTCATCGACATGAGACGATCCCGCAGATATGGAAGTATATCCGTCTCCGTGTTTTTGGTCTCTTCTACCATTTGGGAAATCACATTCCTGTCGGCTCCTATCGTGTACAGAGTACCGATTGTTTTTGCGAAGATGAGATTTTCTCTCGTCATCTTCAGACTCCTGTTCTGCACCTTTTCTTGAATAACCATTCTGAATTCCTCCTTTATTAATTTAAGGTTGCGCCGATACATTAGCTGAGGAGGCCTTTATTTTCAAGAAAAAAGCGTCCTGAAAATTACTCAGGACGCAATCCGTTATTTCCGGTGGATATAAAAATTTTTCGACGGGTCCCGCAGCGGCAGATTAGAAACTGCGTCATCCTCCTGTTCTTGTTCTTCTTCCTCCTCGATATACTGTTCCTCCGCCTCTCCCTCAAATTCCATCATCTCCGGGGCAGGTTCCGTCTCTGGCTGTTCTTCCGGTACTTCTTTTGATGCTGAGGCAGGCGGCCTTGCTTTCTCCTCGTTTTCCTTTTGCACCTGCCACTTGTCACTGGCATCAATCGCCTTCAAAAGCTCCCGCGGCTTCTCCTGGGCCAAATGGAATTCCTGGCCGGAAATCAGGCATAGGGCTTCTTTTACAGCAAGCAGCGTCTCAAAGCATTCCGCCGTACAACTGTTTTTCGCTTCCTCAAACTGCTTCCGGTTGCCCAGATCCGAGCCTATGTGTCTCTGAATACAGTCATAGAATTCCCGGGCAAATCCAACATTTGGGATCTGTTTCAGATTTTCCCCCTTTATCCCGCAAAGAGTGCAAACGAGCGCCGATACCTGCAATGGCTTCATCCCCTTTAATTTTTCCATCAGTTTTTCCGGCCTGCTGCAGGAAACTGTAGGGGCCTTGGGGAAGATTCCTTTTAATGAGAGTATGCACAGGATATGCTGCACATCTGCATTTTCTGCTTTCATATAATTGCGGAGCATCATGATCAGCGAAACCCGTTTCCCCACAGGCAGTTCGGCCAGTGCTTTGTTCAAAGTGGATTGTATGCCGGCGTCAGCTGTATATCCCGATTTTAACATCAGTTCAAAAGACGATATGGCAAAAGAATCCTTGTCCACAATCTTCCCGCCGGTCAGGCGAAGTCTTTTTTGACGAAAATCCTCCAGTCCGCCACAGTTATCATAGATGTCGCTGTTACTCCGCATCAGCATGGAGTGGACAGTCAAGTCTCTCCGTATACATTCGTCAAATCTTTCCGGCTCCAGATTGCTAATACAAAGAATCTCCACTGCTTGGCCAGACAGCCGCGCAGAAATGTTTCCTTCCTTTCCGTTGGCCGCATCCTTAAATCCGCATTTTACCAGTATCGGCTTTAAATCTTCTGCCGGCGTATCCGAAAGCAGATGGACAACGCCATCTGCTCTATTCATAGACAAAAGTTCAAACACCGACTCCCGGTACACATAACAAAGCACCCCGTTTTTCTTTAATAGTTCCAAAGCCGTTAAAAGCTTATCCCGGTTCATATATTCCCTCCCTGTGTCTCCTTATATCGTTTTGCAAGAGTTTCCGCCGTATATGTACAAAGGATAAAGGTGCCGTCATCCAACACAACAACGGTTTTGATGGGTTTATGCTTTGTGGCGTCGATCAGTTTGCCGGTTCCGGCCTCTTCCCTGAGCGCGATGATATCTTTTTTGACTCTGGTCGATTCATACGGCAAAATAACCTTGATTTTCTCTATAGGTACATAGTGGTCAAAGCCAAGCTGAAACAATATCATCCATCCACCCCTTCCTTTTCCCCGCTGTGCAGTGGGGAAAGTATTTTTTCTATCTCCCTCGGGTCCGCTGCCTTCAGAAGTTTCGTCGTCATCATGTTCAGCATGATAACATCCGACCAGAACAGCCGCAGCGAGCCGTAATCTGCTTCTACCTTTTTCATCAGAGCTTTTAGATAACGCTCCGTCCGTTTCCGGGAAATATTTAATGTCCTGGCACACAGCTCCACATCCCATTTGTTTAAAACCACACGGTATGTCTTTCCTTTCACGCCGACACCTCCATCTCTGCTTATGTATGGGGTATCTGCAATCAGATACCCGCCTGTCTTATTCCTTCTTTTCCCTCTGATACAGCTCCAGTCTCTGTTCTTTTGTAAATAACTTGTACTTTTCACGCTTTCCGCTGGGATGCAGGATCATCATCTGGTCGCCTTCAAAGCGATATTCCAGTCCTTTGGGCAGCATGACCTCCTGGATTCCCTTCTGGTACCGGATGCGGATGGCTTCACTTCCTGTTAAAATAGGAATCAGCAGCCGCCCATACCGATAGCCAAACGCATTTTGCGCCATCATCCGGCCGCCGTCCTCCAGGAACTTCATCAGTTCTCCGTGGGTGTGGGGATATTGGAACCGCTTTGTTTTCAGACGTTTCTTTACCTCGTTGTACAGGGAGCGTACCGCATCGCAATCTTCCATGCTCAGATACTCAACATCCTGGACGGTATTCAGGGATTTCCCCGTTATCCATGCGGCCCAACGGCAGCTCTCATAAATGGTCATCCCGGCCGCGCCGCATAGGTCGAACAGAATCTTTTTCACAATTTTTCTCTGGTAGTGCAGCTCCCTGTCCGCCATGGTCCCAATCACATTGCCTTCCCTGTTCATGTAGGCATAGGCACCACACTCGCAGGCCCACACATAGCCTTCGTTGTCGTCGTGGTTTTCCCCAAAGAAATCCGCTTTGGCCGTTTTGGACGGAAGGCCGTTGCAATACGGGCAGATATCAGCCGCTGTGTCCGACCGTGTGGTCTGGCTCCTCACTTCCCGTACCAGCTCCACGAAAATCAGATATCCATCCGCTTCATCCGGAAACGAACTTTCCATATCCACCATGCGGTTGAATACATCGTTGAACAGCCCCGCCGCCTCTGTCTTTTCCAGTGCAATGTCAATTCCCGTTTCCTCGCAAAACGCTGGTTCGGAAAGGGCGTTTTTGAACGCCTCGTATGCTTCGGAAATAATTTGCTTGCCATAAGTAGCCTTGATCTGTTCCACCGCGTCATACAGCATTGCTTTCGCCTCTGCATAACCTCTCATTTGCTGGGGCTGTTCAAATATCCGCTTTTCAAAATCAGATACTGCAAACAATGCCTCCAGTTCCTTCACCGTCTGATTCATCCGTCCGCTGAGGGTGATCATGCAAAGTAAATTGTTCATTGCCGTTCTCAAATCCCGTTCTGTATCCGTCATTTTTATTCCTCCTGTATGAAATCAATCTATGCAGGGGAAAGATTAACTTCCGGCAGGCGGGAAATCAAGAAAATCACTCTGACGCCGGTTCCGTTTCCGCATTTTCCGAACTGTCCGGCGAGCTTTCCCCCGTTTCTCCCGCCGGCGAAGCTTCCTCCGAAGGCGCTTCCTCCGTCCCACGGTTCGGGAATATCAGATTTCCGTTTTCGTCCACTTCCTGCCAGCCATAGCTGCCGTCAAAAAACTGTACGAGCCACAGATACCGATAGCCATCTTCCGTCTCGGTATAGTACACGTCGCTGTAATTGTCCACCCTCTGATATCCCTCCGGAATCTCGATTTCTTCCGGTACACTGGTCTCCTGTGGGATATATATCTGCTCACCCTGTTCCGGCAGGGTGAAATAAATGATGAAAAATACTGCCACAAGAAGTCCCAGAACCCCTGCGGCTATTTTTTCAATCTTCATAGGCTCCTCTCCTATTCGCCCGCCATGGCGATCAGCGCCATGCGCAGTTCTCGTTCCTCATCGGTCTCCTCACCGTCACTGTCCTCTTTCTGTTCCGGCTTGTCTGTCCGTACAGTGGCGGCGGGGGCAAAACCGACATGCTCTGTTTTTTCCGGAACAAACTCCACCTTCGCCCTTTTTGGTATCGGCTTATCCGGCGCCATCTGCACCTCTTCTGAAAAAGGATTAACAGTCCTGCTTTTTATCACACCTTGGCTGCGAAGATGCTTTCGTATGATTTCCTTAATCACCTTGTTCCTCTGATTAGACGGGATTGAAGCGACAAACGCTTCAATCTCCCTTGAGGACGTATGAAAGGAAATATCGCAGGGGCTTTCGTCCATGGAGAGCAGCACCGTCTGAGGGATAAAGGCTATCCTGTTATGCAGCTCCGCGGATAAGATGCTGTTCAGGTAAAAGCTCAGCATTTTCCCGCTTACCGAATGGCGCCACTTACATAAATCCGGATCCTTTTTTAAAAATCGCAAATGAACGCGCACGATACCTCCTCCTATCGAAATCGGGAAACCAAAAGGTTGTAATACCCCCTCACATTCGCTCTGGCCGCCTCCCTTCCTTCCCCGGAAAGGATAATCTCCAGCGCCTTTGTGTCCTTATAAAAATCACGGATGTACCGTTCCCAGGCAACACCGGTTCCTCCGGTCAGCAGGATTACATCCACGTTGATCATATTATCGTAGGCCGCATTGAGTTCCTGGAGAAGTTCATTGCAGACGCTCCGCAGGTTCCCATAGAAATTCTTTTTGAAATCATACGGCTCTTTCTTTGGCCCATAATGAATGACGCCGCTGTCGAACGCCTTCTCCAGGTTGTATACCGAGACGTCCGCCTTATTTCCGGACGCCCGCAGGATATCGCTGCAGGTACGCTGGTACACCTCCTGCATGGAATAGTTCTCCCATGTCAGCGACGCGCCTTCTTTTGCGCCCTGGATAAAATGGTAAGTATCCGTTGTATGGAACCCGGCGTCCAGGATCAGGACGTTTTTCTTCAGAAGTGCCGGGTTGGTCATGACGCCGGCCTCGCTGATCACGCTGGACATCAATGTTCCAAACGGCTGCTTGCAGACATGGATATCCCGCCTTTCCAATTTCACCTTCACATTGAGCCACGGCCTTTTCCCGATCCGGACATAAAAAGAATGTTCCCCCGTCAGGCGCTGCAGAAGCGTTTCCGTATCCTGTACAATAAATTCCGGCGGCAGGCCGGTCTGTACCTTCAGCGGCCTTTCGTCCATATCATATCCGCCTTCCGGCAGCCCCCGCAGTTTTGCGAAGAAAAAGCCGATACGGCTCTGTACGAGGAATTCCTCCGACTGCACCCGCTGCCTTCCTAAAAGCGTTGTGGATTTAATGGCCGTGCTGCCATACAGCAGCGTCTTTTTGGCCAGACTGCCTACATACCACATCTGCCCTTTTTCATCCCGGTATCGGATATCCTCCCCATTGATCAAAAGCGGCGAATCGTTTCTGGCCTTGACCACAATGCTGGGGATAATGGACGCATTGCAGGGCGATTGTATCTTAATTCCGGAATACCCAATGTCGAGCCCACAAAGCAGCGGCGACGGCACGGGACAGTTTAAGCTTTGAAAGCGGATATCCGTCTGATAACAATAATTGGTAAGCATGTGACTGCGCCTCCTGTTCTGGTTTTTGGGAAAAGTAGCAAATGGGTTTTCATTTGTCAAGAAAAAAGAGCCACCGCATAAGGGCAGAGGAGCATAAAGAAGTATTGTAAAAATACTGACCTATGCCAAGTGAATGGGAAATAAGAAAACTCTATGTGAATGGATTAACCATTTGCATAGAGTTTTTCTTTTGTCATGGAAAAATTTTCAGCGTCCGCAGGACGCGCAGCCGTCACCGAATGGGGACGATCTTGGGGGCTTGGGGGGAATCCCTCAAAAAGCATTTTGGCCGGTGCAATCCGGCTAAAATCGCAAAACATGTATATGTTTGCATTGCTTGCCGATTTTATCCCGAATTCGGGATAATACAGGTTATCCCGAAAGTTGGATTATCCCGAATCTCTAAAAGAAGCCGCTTGTCCACCAGCTTTTTATAAAAAGATTCGGGATAACTTTTCCACGCTTTTAGGACTCTTCCGCCAGGATTAGAAAGATATATTCCTAAAATTCGGGATAATCTTTTTGCCGCATCACAGACCGTAGAGCCGTTTTAACGTATCTTCATCACTAACTGTGTAATTCACCGATTCTGTATCGGCAAGGCCTGTACCCATGGCTTTTTCAATCGCTTTCCGCTTGGCTTCCGTATCTGCGTAAGCGTAAATCAACGTTGTTTCAACCTGCTTGTGCCCCAGCCACTGGGAAATCATCGTCAGATCCATTCCATGCTGGTATAAGTGCATCGCCCTAGTATGCCTCCACAGATGAGGATGAACCCGTTCCGGCACATCGAGGCAGGTCTCCCTTGCCAGTTCTGCATACTTTTGGATACGGAGTCTCGCCGTATCATCACACATTGCGCTGCGGGAACCTTTTCGCTCTACATAAAAAAGCCATTCCGTTGAAAAGGCACTTTCTCCTTTATGAAATACACTCATGTAGTTATCCAGATGCTGTACCGTATCCTTCATTAAGGGGACTACCCGGATCTTGCCGCCCTTTCCATGAAGCGTCACTGTTGGTGTTTTGTCAATCCGCAGATCACAGATTTTCACATCCAGGGCCTCCTGAATCCTTGCGCCTGTGTCATAAAGAAAGATCATCAGGAATTGATCCCGCAGTCCCATTTTTGTGCGGGTATCAGGTACCGCCAGCAGAGCCTTGACCGCGGCTTCGGACATATAGTCCACCTCCCGGAAACGCTCCTTTTTCTGAATCTTAATCGCTGCCAGTTCACTGGACAGGCTGATATACTCCGGCCTGCAGGCAGAAGCGTAAGTAATAAATGCGCGTATGGCGGCCAGTCTGTTATTCCGGGTAGCGGGGCCTATGCCTTTTTCTTCTGAAAGCCAGTCCAGGTATGCCAACACCATTTCATAACGGATCATTTCAAATGTAACAGACATCATAGAAATCTTTTTCTGTTCCGCTATATATTTCAAAAGCTGGTTCCATGCAGTACGGTATGCTTTTACGGTATTGCTGCTGGCGTGCCGCTGGTTTGGCAGGTAGATCAGGAGAAAATCTCTCAGCAGGCTGAACAGTTGTTCATCTTTTACTTTTCCCATAGCTCTACCCTCGGAATCAAACGGTTCATAGCTTCCCAGTCGATCCCGGACGATTTTACCAGATTCTCCGGAAGCAGATGGATATAGTATGCGGTTGCCTCCCAATCCTTATGACCCATGTAGGTTTGGAGATAGGGGAGCCGTGAGGAAAGTTCTTTCTTTTCATCAAGCCAGCGGTTCAGGACAGCCGTTGCGAATCGGTGACGGAGGTCATATACCCGGACGGCGGGAAGAAGGTCTTTGGGAATTCCCGGTTTTGTGCGGGCAAAGAACCATTTAAATTTCCCCTGTATCTTCTGGGCGGAATAGGGGCCGCCATCCGGTGCAGGAAAGAAATATGCGCTTTCCGGAAACGCGGCGTCCCGGATGCTGGCATAAGACCTTGCAAGGGAAAGCATATCTTCAGACATCATGACCGTTCTGCTTTTATGCCGTTTTGTTTCAATGATCCGAACCTCTCCGCTGTTTAAATCAATCTCATTTCGCCTAAGATTTCTCCCTTCATTTGGCCGCAGACCGCAGGTATAGGTCATCCGAAAGTATGTGCTGAACAGAAGCGGACGGAACGGGTCACGGGGATACTGGTATTGGTCGATTTCATGAAACAGCGCCGCCAATTCATCATCCCCAAACAGATAGGGAATGAATATAGTTCCTCCAGCGGTAAAGCGGTCCGGAAGAATATATGCTGCTTTCCCGATAGATTTTTGATATTTTCCCAATGCTCTGACGAAAGCTGCCTTCCCATGGATGGTCTGGGGCGATTTCTCCGGCTCTGGTTTCAGCCAGCTCAGCACAACGGCCTGGGTAAGCTCTTTCTGGCCGGAATGTATGTTAAAACAATGACGGTCAAAACTCTGCGCCCTTTCCTGGTAGGTGTTTTCGGAATAACTGAGGGCACATTTCAAAGCGATCATATTTTCCAGATCGTGGGCAAACCCACTGATAAACTTACCATTCATCCCATCACCCCCCTTTCCAGCGGAATGCCTTTGAAATCAAGAGCGCATTCTTTTAAGTTGCCGGTATCTAGGGACAGGTACTGCCGCGCAGATTTCGGATCGTCGTGTCCCAGGATTTGTGCGATTGTTGTAAGCGGAGTTCCCGTCACCAGCAGTTTTTTGGCCAGCCGACGGCGGAGCCCATGAAATCCTTTTCCATCAAAGGCATGACGACGAATTCCGGCTTTTCTTTGGTACTGCTGAAACATACATCCGATACTGACCGCATCCGCCAGCCCCGTCCTGGGAGCAACCAGTCTCAGAAACACTTCCGGGCTGTCAGAACGCGGCCGGGCATTCAGGATATAATCCTGTAATGCTTCACCTGCCTCTTTGACCAACGGGATATAGCTGGCGCGCCCTGTTTTCCTTTGAAGAAGTCGGATTTCTCCTTTTCGCCAGTCAATATCTGTCAGTTTTATCCGGATCAGATCCCCCGCCCGCAGACCTGTTGTTGCTGCAAGAAGAATGATTGCCCGGTCCCGTTTTCCCATCTCACTGTCTGTGTCAATTACGCGGAGGATCTGGTCCAGTTCCTCATCGGTCACATAGCTCTGGATCGGCATATCCCGATAGACCCGGTATGAGAAAAGCTCAATACAGTCCGGCGCTGGGATTTTGCTCTCTTTTAAAAAAATGTGGAAATATTTCAGATAGAGCAGAATGTTATGCAGGCTGGAAGGTTTTACCTCCGCTGCCGTTTTCAGGATAAATTCCCTGACCTGTTCCACAGTCACCCATTCAAGAGTCGTGTATCCCAATGATTCAAAGTGATGCAGGTATTTACGAACGACCCACACCACATCGTCCCTGGTGTTTGGGCCATAGTTCTTGTAATCCAGGAAAAGATCGATAAGCCTTTCGTTATCCTCCGAGATTTGATACTTCGTCCCATGCTTTGGCATGTTTAAATGCAGAGTTCCCGTCAGATAAAACTCATCCAGACGGTTGGCTGCCGATTTGACCCGTTTGTAATAGTGGATGGAGATTTCTTCCCGATCCAGACGTTCTTTTTGCAGGTCAACAAGCTCCCTGGTAATCACCGGATTATAGAAGCAGACGCCTCTTTTTTCATAGTAAACGGCAATGGTCCGCAGCCTAGGAGTGATATGCCTCCAGATGGTAGCCTCGCAGTACCCCAGATTTCTGGCTTCTGTAATGATTTGGGCAATCATTTCGTTGATAGTTAGATTTTTTGCTTTCATAAGCACTGCCTCCTTGATATAGTCAGGTAAATTTCCTGCTGTAAACTATTATCAAGGATGGATGGACTGGAGGCTATAAGATTATCCCGAAAGTTGAGAAGCTCCCTATGGAAAAGTGCTGCAAGCCACCAAAAAAACAGAAAAAGTTATCCCGAATCTTTTGACTGGAATCGGCAGAAAAGCAGGGGAAAAAGCAAGGTTTCGGGATAATCCAACTTTCGGTATAACCAATCTTATCCCGAATTCGGGATAATACAGGTAAGCAATGCGGCTTTGTCCACGGCGATGCCAATAAGCTGGATTTCCCGGACGGGAGCTTTGATGCTGTGATCAGCAACTACGTCTATCATAACATTATGGGTGCGGACAAGCATGCCCTGCTGCTGGAAAGCCTGCGGGTACTGAAAAAGGGCGGCGTGTTTGTCCTGCATGACAATATGAAGCCGCAGATGTACGGCGACATGAACGCCTTTGTGGAGGAACTGAGGGGCATGGGCTTTGCCGAGGTTCAGTATGTGGAGACCGCAGAGAAAATTTTCGGCTCGAAGCAGCGTGCGGCTATGATGATGCTGGGCGATTCTGCTATGATCGTTGGAAGAAAATAATGCCGGAATCAGTAGGGATGCAATCCATATGAAAAGAGCTTATCATTCCGGCGGCTGGACTGCGCTTTTTGAGTCTGTAAACAAATTACAGGAGGACAAGTGATATGAAACACAACGGCTTTTATTTCTGGATGTTCAAGAGTCCGATGAAAGCAGTCCTGACGGAGAAATACGGCAACGCATATGCTGGGGAGACTATGAAAAAGAGCAAAAAAGTCTATCGTGAACTGGTCGGGAAAGCTGCCGACATTGGTGACGACAACCCAATGGCATACAACGAGCTGTTTGCACTCGCCTTTGTCGCACCTTACATAGCAAGCGGGAAGAAGATCCCCCCGGAGACGGTGCAGGAGATGATGCGGCGTTCGCTTTACCACATCAAGTGGTATTTTGCGAAAACCGACCTGAACACCGATAAGGGCAAGGCAGAGAACAAAAAGAGCATCGTGAAGTATGTCAAGTGGTACACGCCGGAAAAGGAAAAACAATATCCGACATCGTTCAAAGTGGACTTTGAGGGACAGCCTCATGAAGGAGCTTGCTACTACCGCATCACCCGCTGCCCCATCTGCGCCTATGCGGAAAAGCTGGGCGTTTCCGAGTTGATGCCGCTGTTCTGCGAGTTGGACGAGGTGATGATCACACTCCAGCACGGCGTGCTGCACAGAAAGCAGACGTTGGCAAACGGCGGAGAATTCTGCGACTATTACATTACAGGAAACAGAGAAATCGAGTAGGAGGCTGACCATTAGTTGACCAGCCGACCTC
>ULRR01018908.1_pt1 | contig 12317 bp, 8 predicted proteins | sample 1955651 | NCBI WGS metagenome assembly ULRR01 (sample SAMEA4835688, study PRJEB28245) | human gut metagenome | biome: gut microbiome; material: fecal sample | place: Denmark | collected 2008
CCTTTTACTTATGAATAAAAAGATGAGGATTTTTAGGCTACTCGCAAGCCACCCGATTTTTCTTTTTAAACTCAATAAATCGGGATTTGACGAGTGCTATCAATCTGCTATCAAATGGGAATTTGAAAAATCAGAAAGTCAGTATTTTCAAGGGTTTGCGGGCCCTCATATCCACTTTTTGCTTATTCCCACTCCACCGTCGCGGGGGGCTTGGAGGTGATGTCGTAGACCACGCGGGAGATCTCGGGGACCTCGCCGGTGATGCGGTCGCTGGCGCGGGCTAGGACGTCGAGGGGGATGCGGGTCCAGTCGGCGGTCATGAAGTCGTCGGTCGTGACCGCGCGGAGGGCTATCGTCTCGCCGTAGCTGCGCGCGTCGCCGCGCACGCCCACGCTGCGGGTGTTGGTCAGCACGGCGAAGTACTGGTCGGGCATGTGCTCGAGCTTCGCCTTAGCTATCTCGTCGCGGAACACGGCGTCGGCGCGGCGGAGTATGCGCAGCCGCTCCTCCGTGACCTCGCCGATGACGCGCACGGCGAGACCGGGGCCGGGGAAGGGCTGGCGGTTCACCAGCTCCTCGGGCAGGCCCAGCTCGCGGCCCAGGGCGCGGACCTCATCCTTGAAGAGTTCGCGCAGGGGCTCGACAACGCCCTTGAAGTCCATGTCCTTCGGCAGGCCGCCGACGTTGTGGTGGCTCTTTATCGTCGCCGCCTCGCCGGAGCCGCTCTCGATGACGTCGGGGTAGATGGTGCCCTGCACAAGGTACTCGGGGCTGCCCAGCCTGCGGGCCTCGGCCTCGAACACGCGGACGAACTCCTCGCCTATGATGCGGCGCTTCTGCTCGGGCTCGGTCACGCCCTTGAGACGGCTCAGGAAGCGCTCGCGCGCGTCGACGCGCACGAACTGCAGGCCACTGCGTCCCTTGAAGGCGCGCTCCACCAGCTCGGCCTCGCCCTCGCGGAGCAGGCCGTGGTCGACGAACACGCAGACCAGGCGGTCGCCCATGGCCTTGTCGAGCAGGGCCGCCGCGACGGCGGAGTCCACGCCGCCGCTCAAGCCGCAGAGGGCGCGCTTGCCCGCAAGCTCGGTGCGGTATTTTTCGATGGTGCGCTCGGCATAGCTGCCCATGTGCCAGGTGCCGGCGCAGCCGCAGATGTTGTAGAGGAAGTTGCGGAGTATCTCCGTGCCGCGCTCCGTGTGCGTGACCTCGGGGTGGAACTGCACGCCGTAGAGCCGCTCGGCGTCGTTTTCCATCGCGGCGACGGGGCATTTTTCAGTGGAGGCCGTGACGGCGAAGCCCTCGGGCGCGCGCAGCACGCGGTCGGTGTGGCTCATCCAGCAGGTGCCCTCGCCGGCACAGCCGGAAAAGAGGGAGCTCTCGCGGCTCTTGAGCCGGACGCCGCCATACTCGCCGGAGTCCCCGGCGGAGCCCACCTCGCCGCCCTCAAGATACGCCATGAGCTGGCAGCCGTAGCAGATGCCGAGCACGGGCACGCCCGCGTGCAGCACGCTGCGGTCGCATTTGGGCGAGCCGGGTTCCGGCACGCTCTGCGGGCCGCCGGTGAGAATGACGCCCTTGCAGCCGCTCTCGCGGAGAGCCTCCACGGTGGCCTTGCGCCATGGCAGTATCTCGGCGTAGACGCCCTGCTCGCGGACGCGGCGGGCGATGAGGCGGCTGTACTGGCCGCCGAAGTCGATTACGAGTATCTTTTCCTCCATTTTTGCCTCCAAATTACTCGACAGTTACAGATTTTGCGAGGTTTTTGGGTTTATCTATGTCGCAGCCCTTTTCGCGCGCGGCGTAATAGGCCAGCAGCTGCAACGGCACTATCTCGGCCACGGCGTCGAAAAACGGGTCTATGCGCGGGATGAAGATGGCGTCGTCCGCCGCGGCCAGGATGCGGCGGTTGCCCGCCAGGGCCACGGCCAGGACCTTCGCGCCGCGGGCCTTGACCTCCTCGATGCCGTTTATCATCTTCTCGAGCAGGTCCTCACGGCAGCAGAGGGCCACGACGGGGGTGCCCTCGTCTATGAGGGCGATGGTGCCGTGCTTGAGCTCACCGGCGGCGTAGGCCTCGGAGTGGTTGTAGCTGATCTCCTTCATCTTGAGCGCGGCCTCCAGCGAGACAGCGTAATCGACATTGCGCCCGATATAATACAGCGCGTCGCCCAGGCAGTAGCGCTTGGCGAGGGCGGGGAGGGCGTGGTTCATGTCGATGGCGCGCTGGATGGCGTCGGGGATGAGGTAGAGCCTGCCCGCAAGGCGGTGCAGCTCCTCGTTGTCTATGCGGCCGAGGCGGTGCGCAAAGTGCGCGGCGAGAGCGCAGATGACGGCCACCTGGGTGGTATAGCCCTTGGTGGAGGCCACGGCGATCTCGGGGCCGGCGCGGGTGTACACCACGTCGTCCGCGAGCTTGGCTAGGCTGCTGCCCACGACGTTGACGATGGCGAGCAGCCGCGCGCCGCGGGAGCGGCACTCGCGCGCCGCGGCGAGGGTGTCCGCCGTCTCGCCGGACTGGGAGAGCGCGATGACCAGCGTCTCCGGCCCGATGAGCGGGTCGGAATACCGCAGCTCGCTGGCGAGCTCGGCGGTTACGGGGATGCGGCAGAGCTTCTCAAGCGCCTGCTTGCCGACGCAGCCCGCGTAATACGCGGAGCCGCAGGCGGTGATGACTATGGATTTTATACTCCTCAGTGCCTCGTCGTCAAGCCCCAACTCCTCAAATTCTATGCCGCCGCCGCGGAGGCGGGGCTCGAGCGCGGCGCGGACGGCGCGGGGCTGCTCCATGATCTCCTTGAGCATGAAATGCTCGTAGCCGCCCTTTTCCGCGGCCTCGACGCTCCACTCGATGCGGGTGACGGGCGCGTTGACGGGCCGCCCGGCGCTGTCGAAGACGGTGATGCTATCGGGAGTGAGCTCGGCGAACTGGCCGTCCTCGAGGCAGATGGAGTTCTTGGTGTGGGCCACGAGGGCGGTGACGTCGGAGGCAAAGTAGTTCTCGCCGACGCCGAGGCCGAGGATGAGGGGGCTGGCCTCGCGCACGGCGTAGAGCGTGCCCGGCTCGTCGGCGCAGAGTATGCCGATGGCATAGCTGCCCTCGAGCCGCGCCACGGTGCGCATGACGGCCGCCTTGAAGTCGCCGGTGTAGCAGGTCTCCAGCAGGTGGACGATGACCTCGGTGTCCGTCTCGCTCTGAAATACGCAGCCGTGCTCCGTGAGTTCGGCGCGCAGCTCTGCGTAATTCTCGATTATGCCGTTGTGGACGACGGCGAACTTGCCGTTGTTGCTGACGTGGGGGTGAGCGTTGGTGTCCGTGGGCGCGCCGTGGGTGGCCCAGCGGGTGTGGCCTATGCCGGAGCGGCCGGGGAGGGACGCGCCGTTTCGCGTGAGCTCGCAGAGAGTCTCTATGCGTCCGCTGGTCTTGGCGAGCTCGAGGCCGGTCTCGCCCATTACGGCGATACCGGCCGAGACGTAGCCTCTGTATTCAAGCGCCTTGAGGCCGGCGAGCAGCACGCCCGCCGCCTCACGCTTTCCGGTGAAGCCTACAATTCCGCACATACCATATCCTTTCCAGAAACGGGGTTAAAGCTTTATATACTCGTCGCGGCCCGCGCCCACGGAGACATAGCGGATGGGGCAGCCGGTCTCCTGCTCGATGCGGCGGACATAGCGGCGCGCCTCGAGGGGCAGATCGGTCCACTGGCGGGCGTGGGAGATGTCGCACTTCCAGCCGTCCATGTACTCGACGACGGGCTTGGCGCCCTCGAGAGCGGCTGGGAAGGGGAAGTCGCGCGTCTCGGCGCCGTCCACCTCGTAGGCGACGCAGAGGGGTATCTTATCCATGTAGCCGAGCACGTCGAGCTTGGTGAGGGCGATGCAGGTAGCGCCCTGGAGCCTGACGCCGTAGCGCGTGGCGACGAGGTCGATGGGTCCGACGCGCCTGGGGCGGCCGGTCTTGGCGCCGTATTCGGCGCCGGCGGTGCGCAGCTCATCGGCCTCGGGGCCGAACCACTCGCAGACGAAGGGGCCCTCGCCCACGCAGGTGGAGTAGGCCTTGACGACGCCGACGACCTCGTCCAGGCTTCCCGAAGGCATACCGCTGCCCATCAGGGCGTAGGCTGCAAGGGTGTTGGACGAGGTCGTATAGGGGCAGATGCCGTGCTCCAGGTCGCGCAGAGCGCCGAGCTGAGCCTCAAAAAGTATGCGTTTGCCCGCGGCCGCGGCTCCCATGAGGAAGCGGCCGGTCTCGCGTATGAAGGGACGGAGCGGTTCGCCGTAGCGCTCGAGCCAGGAGGTGATCTCCTCGAGCGTGTAGCCCTTGGCCCCGTAGACCTTTGTGAGGATGAGGTTTTTCCACTCCAGTATCTCGGCGAGGCGCTCCGTCATCTGCCTGGGATAGCTGAGGTCGCCGGCCTGGATGGTCTTTTTCTGATACTTGTCGGAATAGAAGGGCGCTATGCCCTGCTTGGTGGAGCCGAACTTGTGTGCGCCGAGGCGCTGTTCCTCGAGACCGTCCTGCTCCTTGTGCCAGGGCAGGAGCAGGCTGGCCCGCTCGCTTATCATGAGGTTCTCGGGGGTTATCTTCACGCCCTGGGCGCGGACCGTCTCGATCTCCTCCCAGAGGTTCTGGAGATCGAGCGCCACGCCGGGGCCGAGAACATTCACGACCCCGGGGCGGAAGATGCCCGACGGCAGCAGGTGCAGGGCGAACTTGCCGTATTCGTTTATAACGGTGTGCCCCGCGTTCCCGCCGCCCTGGTAGCGGACGACGACGTCAAAGTCCCGGGTGAGCAGGTCCACCATGCGGCCCTTGCCCTCGTCGCCCCAGTTGATTCCAACTACCGCGCAGTTTGACATTTTACTTCCTCCAGCTCGTTTAAGCTCCTTCCGCTGTCGCCGTAGTTCGAGAGATAGCGCGCGGAGGGATCGCCCACGTCGCAGCCCGCCCAGTTCCGGTTGGGCATCCAGAAACCGGGGACCATCTCCGCCTGACCGGGGTAGAATTTCTCGAATATCTCGCGGTAGAGCAGGGATTCCTTGGTGAACGGCTGCGAAAAAGTGTATCTTCTGCGTTTGTGCTCAAAGTCCGCGTCGGAGTACATGCGCTCGGCGAGGGCCTTGAGGTTGTCGGCCAGCGAGTGGCCCACGGCGTCGGAGAAGGCGGCCTTCTCGCGCCAGAGTATGCCGTCCGGCAGCAGTCCTTCGCCGTCGAAGGCGCGGCGCAGGAGATACTTGCCCACGCCGTGGTGGTTCATCTTCATCTCCGGGTCGATGGACATGACGTAGCGGACAAAGTCCAGGTCGCCGAAGGGCACGCGGGCCTCCAGCGAGTGCACGGAGATGCAGCGGTCGGCACGCAGAACATCGTAGGCGTAGAGCTCGCGCATGCGCTTTTGCGCTTCCTTCTGGAACTCCTCGGCCGAGGGTGCAAAGTCCGTGTACTTGTAGCCGAAGAGCTCGTCGGAGACCTCGCCTGTGAGCAGGACGCGGACGTCGGTCTGCTCGTGGATGGCCTTGCAGACGAGGTACATGCCCACGCTGGCGCGCACCGTCGTGATGTCGTAGGAGCCGATGGTGGCGATGACGTCGCTCAGGGCGGCTACCGCCTCCTTGACGGGGACGACCACCTCCATGTGGTCGCTGCCGATGAACTCCGCGACCTCGCGGGCATAGCCGAGGTCGATGGCGTCGCCGCTCATGCCGATGGCGAAGGTGCGGATCTTCTTGCCCGTGAGCCGCGCCGCGATGGCGCAGACCAGGGAGGAATCCAGGCCGCCGCTGAGCAGGAAGCCGACCTTGGCGTCGGAGACCAGGCGCTTTTCAACGCCCTTTATCAGCCTCTCGCGGATGCCGGCGCAGATCTCGTCCTCGGTGCCGCGGATGACCGGCCCGGCCTCGCCGGGGTCGGCATAGCGGTGGAACTGCCCGCCCTTCCAGTAGCATCCGGGAGGGAAGGGGCGCACACGCCATACCAGCCCGACGAGGTTCTTCGCCTCGCTGGCGAAGAGCATCGTGCCGTGCATGTCGTAGCCGTAGAAGAGGGGACGAATGCCGATGGGGTCGCGCGCTGCGATGAACTCGTGCGTCTCGGCGTCGTAGATGATGCAGGCAAACTCCGCGTCGAGCATCTTGAACATATCCGTTCCGTACTCGCGCCAGAGCGGGAGCAGCACCTCGCAGTCGGAGCCGCTTTTGAAGGTGTACTTTGCAGAGAGCTCTTCCTTTATCTTTTCATAGCCGTAGATCTCGCCGTTGCAGACGACATAGCTGCCGTCCAGTTCAAAGGGCTGCATGCCCGTGGGGTCGAGTCCCATGATGGACAGGCGGTGAAAGCACAGTATGCCGTCGTCGAGCTTCACGATACGGCTGTCATCGGGACCGCGGGAGCGTGTGCGCTCGAAGCCCTCGGTGAAGGCGGCCATTTCGGGCATTGGGCCGCAGCAGCCCATTATGGAGCACATGGTGCACCTCAGCCCACACCGTACAGCAGCTCACTGTACGTGGGGTAGGGCCAGTACTTGGCGGACGTGATGCTCTCGGCCTCGTCGGCCGCGGCGCGCAGCTCGCGCATCCTGGGCAGAACGTCGTCGCGGATGGCGCAGCTCTCGGCGGTGACGTCGGCCGCGTCGTGCAGGTGGAGCATGGAATCCTCCAGCGCCTCGGTGTTGGCGGCAATGACGTCGCAGAGCGTGGAGAGCCGGCGCACTAGGCCGCGCTCATAGGTGCAGGCGCAGTCCGGGTCGAGGCCGCGCTTGGCGGCGGCGGCACGGGCGGTGTCGGCGGCATAGGCCTCGACGGCGGGGAGGATCTCCTTCTTCGCCATGTCGGCCATGGTCAGGGCCTCGATGCTGACGGTCTTGCAGTAGTTCTCCAGCATGATCTCGTAACGGGAGTGGAGCTCTGCTTCAGTATACACCCCTTCGGAGGTTAGCATATCTATGTTCTTTTTGTCAAGCAGTCTCGGCATGCAATCGGGGGTGGTGCGCAGGTTGGAGAGCCCGCGGACCTCCTCGGCCTCGCGCAGCCAGGCCGCGTCGTAGCCGTTGCCGTTGAAGATTATGCGCTTGTGGCAGATGATGACGCTGCGGATGAGCTCGTGCAGGGCGGTGTCGAAGCTCTCGGAGCTCTCCAGGATGTCGGCGTAGCGGTGCAGCACGGAGGCGACGGCGGCGTTGAGCATGATGTTGGCGCAGGCTATGGAGTTGGAGGAGCCGAGCATGCGGAACTCAAACTTGTTGCCGGTGAAGGCGAAGGGGGAGGTGCGGTTGCGGTCCGTGGTGTCGCGCTGGAACCTCGGCAGGGTGTCCACGCCGAGGCGCAGCTGGCTGCGCTCGGCGGCGGAGTAGGGGGCGTCCTGCTCCAGGGCCTTGAGGACGGCGGTGAGCTCATCGCCGAGGAAAATGGAGACCACGGCGGGGGGAGCCTCGTTGGCGCCCAGACGGTGGTCGTTGCCCGCCGTGGCCACGGCGAGACGCAGGAGGTCCTGATACTCGTCAACGGCCTCGATGACCGCGCAGAGGAAGGTGAGGAACTGCGCGTTCTCATGCGGCGTCTCGCCAGGGGAGAGAAGATTTATCCCGGTGTCGGTGGTGAGGGACCAGTTGTTGTGCTTACCGGAGCCGTTCACACCGGCGAAGGGCTTTTCGTGAAGAAGACACGCGAGGCCGTGTTTGGCCGCGACCTTCTGCATTATCTCCATGGTCAGCTGGTTGTGGTCGGTGGCGATGTTGGCCGGGCCGTAGATGGGCGCGATCTCGTGCTGGGCGGGCGCCACCTCGTTGTGCTCGGTCTTGGCCAGGACGCCGAGCTTCCAGAGCTCCTCATCCAGGTCCTTCATATATGCCTCGACCCTCGGCTTTATGCTGCCGAAATAGTGGTCGTCGAGCTCCTGGCCCTTGGGCGGGCGGGCGCCGAAGAGGGTGCGGCCGGTGCAGACCAGGTCGCGGCGCTTCTTGAAGAGCTCCTTATCGATGAGGAAGTACTCCTGCTCGGGGCCGACGGAGGGGTACACGCGCCGGACGTCCTCGTTGCCGAAGAGCTTGAGCACGCGCAGGGCCTGACGGGAGAGCGCGGCCATGGAGCGCAGGAGCGGGGTCTTTTTGTCCAGGGCCTCGCCGCCGTAGGAGCAGAAGGCCGTGGGTATGCAGAGCGTGTGGCCCTTGATGAAGGCGTAGCTGGTGGGGTCCCAGGCGGTGTAGCCGCGGGCCTCAAAGGTGGCGCGCAGGCCGCCGGAGGGGAAGCTCGATGCGTCCGGCTCGCCCTGAATGAGCTCGCGGCCGGAGAACTCCATTATGACGCCGCCGTCGGGTGCGGGGCTTATAAAGCTGTCGTGCTTCTCGGCGGTAATACCGGTCATGGGCTGGAACCAGTGCGTAAAGTGCGTGGCTCCGTGCTCAACGGCCCAGTCCTTCATCGCCGAGGCGACCTCGCCCGCGACGTCGGAATTGAGCGGCTTCCCGGCCTCTATGGTCTCCCTCAGGGAATTATAGACCCAACCGGGGAGACGGGCCTTCATGACCCTGTCGTCAAAAACCATACATCCAAAATACTCGGGTACTGTCGCCATGACGATCACCTCTTTAAAAAAATAAAAAGACAGGGGCGCCGCAGGTTATGCTGCCTGCGGCGCCCTTGCCGTACAACGCGAACACTATAAGCTCGATAGTGCAATTTGTCAAGAGGTCAACTGCGAAAATCAGCACAATAGTCAAAAATCCACGTTGACAAACAGGCTGTAGTGTAGTAAAGTTACCGCATGAACGAGGGAGTTCATTCGTATCGAGGGAGAAGTGTCGAATGATTGCCCTCGGTTTTTGATTTTGAAACGGCAGAAAGGTCGGGAGCGAAATGAAGTACACCGCCGATGAGATAATACAGTACGCGCGCGAGGAAAACGTGAAGTTCGTGCGCCTCGCCTTCTGCGACGTGTACGGGCGGCAGAAGAACATCTCCGTCATGGCCTCGGAGCTGGAGCGGGCCTTCCGCTCGGGCATCGCGATAGACGCCTCGGCCATCCCGGGCTTCGGCGGCGAGGTGCGCTCGGATATGCTCCTGCACCCCGACCCGGGCACGCTTGCAGAGCTGCCCTGGCGGCCCGAAAACGGCAAGGTCGTCCGGCTCTTCTGCGACATAAAGTATCCCGACGGCCGTCCCTTTGAGGCGGACACCCGCGCGCTGCTGCGCCGCGCCGTGGAGCGGGCCGAGCACGCGGGCTACAGCTTCGCCTTCGGCTCCGAGATGGAGTTTTACATCTTCAAGCGCGACGAGGACGGCGAGCCGACCCGCATCCCCTACGACCACGCGGGCTACATGGACATAGCCCCCGAGGACCGCGGCGAGAACATCCGCCGCGAGGTCTGCCTGACGCTGGAGCAGATGGGCATCCGGCCGGAGGGCTCCCACCACGAGGAGGGCCCGAGCCAGAACGAGATAGACTTCCGCTACTCCGACCCCCTCTCGGCGGCGGACAACGCGGTGACCTTCTGCGCCGTGGTGCGCACCATAGCGGCGCGCAACGGCCTGTGCGCGGACTTCTCGCCCAAGCCCCTGCCCAACTTTGCGGGCAGCGGACTGCACATCAACATGTCCGTGCGCGGCGAGGTGGGCGGCTTCGACCCCATGCCCTACGTCATCGCGGGCGTGCTCGACAAGATCTACGACATGACGGCCTTCCTGAATCCCTGTGAGGCGTCCTACGCGCGCCTGGGCAGCTTCAAGGCGCCGAGGTATATCACCTGGTCGAGCGAGAACCGCTCCCAGCTCATCCGCATCCCGGCGGCCGAGGGCGAGTTCCGCCGCGCCGAGCTCCGCTCCGCGGACCCGATGGCGAACCCCTACATCGCCTTCGCCCTGCTCATCCACGCGGGGCTGGACGGCATCAAGGGCCGGCTCAACCTGCCCGAGCCGGCGGACATAAACCTCTACACCGCCCCGCAGAGCGTTGTGGACAGCTACCGCCGCCTGCCCGCCTCCCTGACCGAGGCCGCGGCCGCGGCGGCAAAGAGCGAATTCATTGCAAAACACCTGCCCGAGGCTGTGGCCCAGGCATATTTCAGACACTGAGCGGTATAAAAATTCCGGAGAAGGGAGGGAGCGCGATTGGTCTTTCGGGAGCACACCTACGGCGTCCTCGTCGTCTCGTCCTCGGAAAAATTCAACAGCACCATGAAGACGCTCCTGCCTATGACGGACTACTGGCCGCTGGACTTCGCGGGCAGCGTCAGCGAGGCGCGGCGGCGCATGCTGGAGACGGAGTACGACCTCGTGCTCATCAACGCGCCCTTGCCGGACGACTTCGGCACCCGGCTGGCCACGAGCATCTGCAATGAGACCGGCCTCGGCGTTCTGCTCTTCGTCAAGGCCGCGATGTACGACGACGTCTGCTCCAAGGTCACGGAGTACGGCGTGCTCACGGTGTCGAAGCCCGCGCCGCTGCAGGTGGTGCGCCAGTCGCTGAGCGTGCTTTGCGCCACGCGGGAGCGGCTGCGCCGCATGGAGGCGCGCCAGGCCTCCGTGGAGGAGAAGATAGAGGAGATCCGCCTCGTGAACCGCGCCAAATGGCTGCTCATAGAGCGGCTCGGCATGACGGAGGCTGAGGCTCACAGATACATGGAAAAGCAGGCCATGGACCAGCGCGTGTCCAAGCGCGGCCTTGCCGAGATAATCATAAAAACCTATGAATAAAGTGGGAGGAGCGGGAAAATGACAAAGCATATTTTCGTGACGGGAGGCGTGGTGTCCGGCCTGGGCAAGGGCATAACGGCCGCCTCGCTGGGCAGACTTCTCAAGGCTCGCGGCCTGAAGGTCGCGGCGCAGAAGCTCGACCCCTACATAAACGTCGACCCCGGCACGATGAGCCCCTATCAGCACGGCGAGGTCTACGTCACCACCGACGGCGCGGAGACGGACCTGGACCTCGGCCACTACGAGCGCTTCATTGACGAGGACCTCAACAGCCTCTCCAACCTCACCACCGGCCGCGTCTACTCCTCCGTTATCCAGAAGGAGCGCCGCGGCGAGTACCTGGGCAGCACCGTGCAGACCATCCCGCACATCACCGATGAGATAAAAGGCAGCATCCGGGCCCTGGCAGAGCGCACGGGCGCGGACGTGCTTATAACCGAAATAGGCGGCACCATAGGCGACATAGAGGGCCAGCCCTTCATTGAGGCCATACGGCAGATAGGCCGTGAGGCCGGCAAGGGCAACGCCATCTTCATCCACGTCACGCTGGTGCCCTATCTCAAGGCCTCCGGCGAGCACAAGTCGAAGCCCACCCAGCACTCGGTAAAGGAGCTGCAGGGCCTCGGAGTCTCGCCGGATATTATTGTGCTGCGCAGCGACGAGCCCATAGAGGACCGCAGCATCTTCCGCAAGGTGGCGGGCTTCTGCAACGTCTCGGAGGACTGCGTCATCGGCAATGTCACGCTGCCCACGCTCTATGAGGCGCCGCTGATGCTCGAGGAGGCGGGCCTTGCCCGCGTCGTGTGCCGCGAGCTGGGGCTGGAGACCCCGGAGCCGGACCTCACCGAGTGGCGCGCCATGGTAGAACGCATGCACAGCCAGAGCCGCAGCGTGAAGATAGGCCTCGTCGGCAAGTATGTGAAGCTCCACGACGCCTACCTCTCCGTGGCCGAGGCGCTCCGCCACGCCGCCTGGGCCCAGGACGCCAAGGTGGACATCGACTGGATAGACGCCGAGGAGTTGGAAAAGCCCGACGGCGAGCGGCTGCTCTCCGGCCTTGACGGCATAATCGTCCCCGGCGGCTTCGGCCTGAGGGGCACCGAGGGCATGTTCATCGCGGCCAGGTACGCGCGCGAGCACCACGTGCCCTACTTCGGCATCTGCCTCGGCATGCAGACGGCGGTCATCGAGTTCGCGCGCGACGCCGCGGGCCTTGCGGACGCCAACTCCGGCGAGTTCGACCCGGAGAGCACGAACAAGGTCATAGACTTCATGCCCGGCCAGAGCGAGAGCGTGGACAAGGGCGGCACCCTCCGCCTCGGCGGCTACCCCTGCGTCATCACGCCGGGCACGACCATGGCCCGCTGCTACGGCGAGCGCGAGATAACCGAGCGCCACCGCCACCGCTACGAGTTCAACAACGACTACCGTGAGCTGCTGCAGGAAAAGGGCCTGACGCTAAGCGGCCTCTCGCCCGACGGCAGGCTCGTCGAGGCCGTGGAGCTCAGCGGCGAGCGCTTCTTCGTCGGCGTGCAGTACCACCCCGAGTTCAAGTCCCGCCCGAACCGCCCGCACCCGCTGTTCATGGCCTTCATCGCCGCCTCCCTGGGCGACTGAGATAAAAAAAGACCGCC
>ULRR01014333.1_pt1 | contig 12305 bp, 10 predicted proteins | sample 1955651 | NCBI WGS metagenome assembly ULRR01 (sample SAMEA4835688, study PRJEB28245) | human gut metagenome | biome: gut microbiome; material: fecal sample | place: Denmark | collected 2008
AGGAGGCCCTGCGGCAGATCGAGGAGAAAGGCTACGCCCTACCTTTCGCCGGAGACAATCGGGAGGTCTTCAAGATCGGCGTGAACTTCTCCTCTGAAACCCGCAATATTGAGAAGTGGCTGGTAAGGTAAAAAGCCTGCTTTTATCCATATATACTTACTTTGCCGATGAAGTATATATCCTATGCCCGGAGAAGATATACTTCAAGTGGCATCTAAGTATATCTTCTCCCCAAAAAGGCTTCTCAAGTGAATAACTAATCATTTCCCAACTCGTAAGCTTACGGCTACCCCTACTCGTAAGTTATTCATTTGACAAGCCATAAACAGACAGTTTGCATCTAGCATAACAACCTGTTATTCAATGCATTTACAACAGAAATAAAAACCGTTCAAAAAAGTCGGACTTTCCAGCCGGAATATCCTCGCCTTTTTGTATTATCTTTATCGCCAACAAATAATACGCAGATGAAGAAAAACATTGTTTTCCTGTTAATTCTAATACTTATTATATGGATCTCTTGCGACGGAATGGGCCATCAAACCATAGACTTCCGAAAAATAGAGAACCTTATGCCCCAACATCCGGATAGCGCCTTAATGCTCCTTGAACAAATAGAGAACAAAGAAAACCTATCCCGAAAAGATAAGGCACATTATTATTTGCTGTTAACAGAAGCGGAAGACAAGACTTTTGTTAAGCATGAAACCGACTCGCTGATCACGATCGCAACGGATTATTATGAGGAAACAGACGATCTGGAACGAAAAGCGAAAGCTTGGTATTACAAAGGACTGATAAATAATGACCTCGATCAACCAATGAAAGCACAAGAATGTTTTTTAAAGGCTTTGCGAGATGAAAAGCAAGTGAAAGACTATGCATTGCTAGGACGAATCAATAATCAGATAGGGATGCTCTACACTTATCAACATGTATATGAAAGAGCAATTCCTTATTTGAAACAAGCCAATAATTGTTTCGAAATGATTCGTGATACGATAGGACAGGCCTACGTGTTAAGAGACCTAGGAAGAGCATATACCGTAACTCAACAACTCATCGATGCAATAGAGGTTTACCGTGAGGCATTACCTTATGCCCCTGCTATGGGTAACGGAACTATTCCCAATGAATTAGCCAATATTTATTTAGAAAAGGGAGAGTATGAGGTCGCCGCAAAATATATAGATCAGGCCTTACGGCTTTTTCGAACAGAGGAGTCACGTTTTCCGACCCATTTGGTGCTAGGCAAATACTATTTAGAGACAGCGCAAATCGATTCCTCGGAATATTATCTGCAAAAGGCATTAAGCAGCCCTTCTTTACAAACTCATGCGGGAGCATTGAAATATCTGTCATATGTAAAAGAAAAACAATCCGCATGGATAGAGAGTATCACTTTAAATAAAAGATATGAAGCGTGCAGAGACTCTATCGATAGAATCGTGGAAACAGAGTCAATCCGGAGAATGGATTATTTTTACAACTATCAGAAAATTCAAGAAGCACTATACCAGTCTCAAATAAAAGTAATGAAAAAAGATAAGGAACGCTATCTGTATGCTTTGATTATCTGTGCATGTGTTTTTATAAGCTTAGGGATTTATTCTTATTGGCGAAGAAGAGAGAAAGAAATAAAAAACCAAAAAGAGATATTGGAGCAGACTATCGAGAAACAACGTCAAAACAATCTCCGGATAAAAGAAGAAAACAGACAACAGATTGAGAAATTGCAAGAACAACTAATAGCCATGGAAAAAGAGCGACAAGAAGGATGGGAAGGTCAACAGCTCTTGCAAGAGAAGAGAGTACTGGAAATTCATAATGAGAGTATAGACGCTGATGAAAAGAGGCAATCTTTACGGATTGCTCAAATGGAAGACTCTGATATTTATAAAAAAATCCATACGGAAGACTGTGTAAAACTAACCGATGATGAATGGAGAGCATTAGAAAAACTATTAGATCAAACCTTCAATAACTTTACGGCACGATTAAAGAAGAGCTATCCGAAGATCTCCTATAAGGAAATACAGGTTTGTTACTTGACAAAGATAAAACTTAGCTCTACAAAGATGACAAAGATATTGCGATACAATAGCTCGCCACTCCGTTCTCGTCTCTATAAAAAAATCTTTAAGAAAACTGGAAGCGTTCAGGATTTTAATTCGTTTATCGCTGGTTTTTAACTCTATACAAATCAGAACAGGTTCAGAACAAAAATATGTTCTGAACTTTGTTCTGGATTTCTTGCCTTACCTTCATTAAACTTTTTAAATTGCAAAAAATTTAAACCATAAGATATCATGAATAAGCATTTGTTGACCTTATTAATTATCTGCTTAGGTATATTTTTACCTCAAGTAGTATTGGGAGATACCGTTCCAACCGAAGGAACATGGGGTAAAGAAAGATATCGTTCGATAATCCCCAATCCTCCAACGGTATCAATCGACGGAAATTTATTGAGCATACATTGTATTTATGAGATCATATCTAAAGAATTAGAAGAAGGCAGATCGTGGCTTCGTATCCGTAATCAAGCGCCATGCAATACTTGTTTATACCAATGGTTCTGCCCCTCTCCATCTAATTATGAAATAGCCATTGGTCGTCCTAACCTTTGTCATGTAAAGTGACAATAATGGATCGTGATAATATGTTAATTAGAGAGTCGTAATAAGATAAACGAGTATATATGAAAAATATAAATTTAGTTATTATCCTGTTTCTATTGATTGGATATAAAAAAAATGAACAACCAATTAATAACTTTATAACTGTAGATATTACAGCAAATTACCCTAAAAAGGAGATGATTCTTCAAGATTTTATGGATGTCGAATATATTCCGTTAGAAACAACAGATGAGTTTATTTGCCAAGGTTTTATTCAAGCTATTGGTAAGGATATGATAATTGCAAAAAACCGAAGCAATGATGGAAATATTTATATCTATAATCGGGAAGGAAAAGCTTTGAGAAAGATAAATAGGAAAGGACAGGGAGGGGAAGAGTATACGGATATTTTAAAAATCGTTTTAGATGAAGACAATAACGAAATATTTGTCAACGATATGTATGCAAAAAAAATACTTGTTTATGATTTAGAAGGGAATTTTAGACGAAGTCTTCCTCATAAAGGAGATTTTTTGTTTTTTGAAATGTTTAATTTTGACAGGGAAAATTTAATTTGCCATGATGCTTTTAATGATAATAATTCTCTGGCTTTTCATACTGGTCATTCATTCATGCTCGTTTCAAAGCAAGATGGTAGTATCACCAAAGAAATTCAAATACCATTTAAAGAGAAAAAATCAATAGTGATGAGGACTAAAGATGAAACAACTGGTATGACTTATGCCTACCTTCCTTCGTGTGTTTATCCGATAATTCCTTATTTTAATAATTATTTACTGATGGAACTTTCGGCCGATACATTGTATACATATTCACAAGACCATACTATGAAACCTGCTATAGTAAGGGTTCCATCTGTTCAATCTATGATGCCAGAAGTATTTCTTTTACCGAGTGTGCTCACCGACCGCTATTATTTCATGGGAACAGTCAAAAAAGAATATGGATTTCCGGGTATTGATTTGGTATATGACAAAAAGGAAAAAACTATATTTAAATATACCGTGTATAATAATGATTATTCAAGCAAAGAAGAGGTATATATGAAATCATTACCAGGCAATGAAGAAATCGCATCTATCTTGTACCTAGAGGCTCCCAAACTTGTTGAAGATCATGAAAGGGGAAGACTGAAAGGCCGGTTAAAAGAGATCGCCGCAAGTTTAGACGAAGAATCCAATCCGGTGATCATGCTGATAAAACATAAAAAATGAAACTATCGTAAATAGTTATGAATCCAAAGGCGATCTCTTCTAATACAACAATAGAGAAACAAATATCTCATATTGTTGGTACACTCCTACTTAACGGCACATTGACAGAAAGTCCCGGATTAGTACATGGCAAGATGGGAATTGCAATTTTCTTTTTCCATTATGCGCAATATACAAAAAACATGTTGTTTGCAGATTATGCCTTAGATCTGATTGGAGAAATACAGAATCAAATACATGTAAATAGCCCCGCAGATTATGAAAAAGGTATAGCAGGAATAGGCATAGGAATTGATTACCTAATCCGTAATAATTTTTTAATTGTAGAAGATGATATTTGTGAGGATTTTGATCAAAGGATGCTTCGTGCAGTTATGTACGATCCTTGGCTGGATTTCAGCCTGTATGACGGATTAGCTGGGTATGGTCGATATTGGATTTCGAGATTACGTTATCAGAAGCCATCCTCTCAAGCACGAGAATGTCTATGGCATATTGTTGAACTGATCAAAAATAAATTACCGGAGATTTCTCCGGAAGAACAAACAGATGTATATTGTTTCTTACTTGACTTACAAAAGATATTTGGTTATGAGGATTGTAAAGATCTCTTAGAACAATGTAGGGAATGGAGTTTGGAAGTATGCTTTCATCGTTTAGAAAATTCTATGATAGGTAACGTTGCGTGCAAAAGTATAAATAGCCAATATTTCCATAATACTAGTCAAAACGAAATTGATAATATCTTAAAACAACTTCCTGATCTAGATATGGAGAAACAGCCTGTTTCTATGGGGCTTCTTTCTGGTTATGCGGGTGAAGGATTGTTGCGATTGACCGCACTTAATTCAACGGATCTGTCATGGATGCAACTTTTATAATCTTTTATTAACCAAGAAAATGTCGTTAATATGAATCTATATATCTTTAATGAAACTCGTCGAGGAGCTGTTTTTGGTGTCGGGACATATATCCGAGAACTAACTTTTGCTCTACAAAATAGAAGTTTGCACATTTGTATAATAAATTTGCTATCTGACAAGCCATATATACAGATGGAGAAAATAGAGAACATTGAGCATTGGTATTTTCCCTCACCTATACCAGAGCAACGAACATCAGATAGCCAAAAACAAAGAGCGTTGTATTTTCGTAATGTTGTATATTTACTTCAATTACATATTAAGGACAAAAAGGATTTAGTGTTCCATTTGAATTATCATCAAAATGAGAGTCTTGTCAGCGAACTGAAAGAAGCTTTTGATTGTAAGATTATTTCTGTCGCACATTTTTCTGACTGGGGATTTACTGTTTTTGACAACCTGAATCGCCTACGTAATATTCTCAATGAAGAACATCCGGATAGTTTTAGTGAAAACGTAAAAAAATCGTTTGAAGAAGAAAGGGCGTACTATACCCAGGTGGATCATACAATTTGCTTGTCAAATTATATGAAAAAAATACTATGTCAGGATTATGGACTTGATTCAATGAAAGTTTCTGTTGTTCCTAATGGTTTGGGTGATGTAGTTGATATGTCGGTAGATAAAGAACTTTTACGTAAGAAATGGCACGTAGGACCTAAAGAGAAAATTATTCTTTTTGCCGGTCGGATTGACGAAATAAAGGGTGTGAGTTCTTTGATCAAAGCGTTCCATCTAGTCTTAGAAGCTTATCCTAATAGCCGTTTGCTAATAGCCGGTAATGGTGATTACACAAGAGCCTTTCAAGAAGCAAAAAATATTTACACTAAAATTACTTTCACTGGGCTATTGAAAAAGGAGGAGCTGTTTGAGATCTATCAATTGGCCGATGCCGGTGTTGTACCTTCTTTATTCGAACCATTTGGTTATGTCCCTGTCGAGATGATGATGCATGAATTGCCCATTATAGCGACCACTACATCCGGATTAAACGAGGTAGTAGATGAGTCTTGCGGATTGAAAGTACCATTAATAGTATCTCCTGATAATGTAGAGATCGACACCTCTTTATTAGCACAGAAGATCGTCTACCTATTACAGAGCCCGGAAGAAGCGAAACGACTCGGGAAGAACGGTCGCAAACGGTATTTGGAGAAATATTCCTCGGAGGTATTCGGGAAAAACATGATAGAATTTTATAAATCCTTATTCCAAGAATGCAAGTAATAAACAACTAGCCTGATACTATTATATGAATACGCCCAATCAAATCGACATATCGATCATTATCCCGATATATAACGTGGAAAAATATTTGACGGTTTGTATCGACTCGTTGATGAATCAAGGTGATCTACGTATGGAGATTATCTTGGTTAATGACGGCTCGACTGATTTGTCAGGGGAAATTGCTGATGAATACGCTAAAAAAGAGGAACGTATCAAGGTGATTCATCAAGAGAACGGGGGAGCATCCGCAGCTCGCAACGTTGGTTTGGATATTGCTACGGGAGAGTACATCGCTTTTTTGGATAGTGATGACTGGATTAAAGATGAATCATTATCTCTTTTATATGATGAGGCGGTGAAACATCATGCCGATGTCGTGATGGGAAATATGTGGCTATGTCATCAAGACGGAAGTATGGATAAACCTTTTAAATGTATTTCCAACGGATCTATAAAAAAATTGCTTTCCGGTAAAGAAGGTTTCATAGAATTAGTCAAAACGTGTTTCTATTTGCCTACACCCGTCAGATACATATACAATAGGAAATATCTGCATAAAATGCAGGCTCGTTTTGAGGAAGGCATCATGCATGAGGATGAGTTATGGTGTCCCATCGTCCTTTGCCAAGCGGAGAGGATGGTTATCACCAACATTGAGTTTTATTATTACCGCCAGAACGAAGAATCGGTCATGCATACGACAAGCCTAGCCCGAAGGCTGAAATCATTATTTCAAGTTACTGAGGGATTGATTAAATTCTCTGATCAATTTGTTTCCTCTAAGACGAGCGTTGACTTGAGAAGCTGGTGGTATGTAAACATCCTCAGGCTTTATTCCATGGCCTTCACACTACTTCCCAACATAAAAGATTCCTCATACATAGTACACAAACATTATCTGGATCGATTTTGGAGGGATTGCGGGCAAATGATTCCGGAATCTATACAAAGATGCAGAAATTATTACTACAAGGCAGAAGCCGGGCTGAAAGAATATACGGATTGGCGTGTGTCCGATTGGGTAGCAGGCGTAGATTGCCAAATAAAGGCTGGTAAAAAAGTGATGCTCGTATTCAACACGATAAATGGGGAAGATCTACAGTTGAAAATAGAGGATATACCCGTTGATTGGGTGATAACCGCCGACAGGAAATATTTCCAACAGGCGACTATAGTCGTTTTCCACCTTCCCACATTGCATTATGAGCTAGAGAATGATCTGGATAAGCTGGAAGGACAAACATGGGTCAGCTGGCATCTGGAGTCCGAAAAGGATGATCCGGGAATCAACGACCCGGAAATAAGCGAACTATTCGACCTTTTGATAAGTGACCCACAAGATAGCGAGGGTGAACAACATCCATTGCTAAGACTGTGCCGAAATTATGTAAATAATGGATAGAATTCCATTCACCGCTATAAGTTTTGAGCAAAAAGAAGAGATCACGAGAAAAAATAACCTATTTTTGTAACTAGGCATGATTGAGCGAACGTATCGCTCCAAGTGTTTAACCTTAAATCGGAAGAATAATGAAATGGATAATCACAATACCAGCGATCCTCCTCTTTGCGTTAGCGGGATGTGGAAAAGATAAGCAATCGACAAATGAGCTTATCACTGTTGATGTTACGGCAAGTTACCCTAAAAAAGAACTAATTCTTCAAGATTTTATGGATGTCGAATATATTCCTTTGGAAACAAAGGACGATTTTATTTGCCAAGGTCTTGTCCTAGCAATCGGAAAGGATATTATTCTTGCCAGAAACCGAATCAGAGATGGAGATATCTTTATCTATGACAGAAAAACGGGAAAAGGATTAAAAAAAATAAATAGAGAAGGGCAAGGTGGAGAAGAATATACGTTCATCCAAAGAATTGTGCTTGATGAGAAACAAAATGAAATATTTGTACTCGATCATTTTTCAAGGAAAATATCAGTATATGATTTAGATGGGAATTTTAAAAGAAGCCTTAAACGAGGTGATGAACTCTATTTCTTTCATTTATACAATTTCAACCAAACAAGTTTAATAACTAATAATTATTGGGTAACAGACAAGCCTGCTTTTACTATTATATCTAAACAGGATGGAACAACCAAACAAATCCAGATTCCATTTAAAGAAAAAATATCAATGGCTGTAAACTATTCTGATAAAGCAAAGGATATATATTACAACGTGATCCCTGATAACTATAATCCTATAATTCCCTATTTTGATTGTTGGGTACTTGTAGAACAATCATCCGATACAGTATATAAGTACCAATCAGACCATAAAATGATACCGATTATAGCAAGGACCCCATCCGTACAATCCATGAATCCGGAAGTATTCCTCTTCCTAGGGATTCTTACTAACCGCTATTATTTTATGGAAACGGTTAAAAAAGAATATAACTTCGAGACACATGAGGGATTTCCCACTACAGACTTATTATATGACAAACAAGAAAAGGCTATTTTTGAATATATTGTATATAACAACGATTATTCTGAGAAAAGAGCGGTGAATATGAAATCACTTCCTGTAGACGATAAAATCGCATCTTGGCAAAGTATCGAGGCTTCCCAGCTCATTGAGGATTATGAAAAAGGGAAGTTGAAGGGACGATTAAAAGAAATTGCCGCAAGTTTAGATGAAGAATCCAATCCGGTAATCATGTTAATAAAACACAAAAAACAAACCAATCCCTAATGGTTATGAATCCAATGGAGGCTGTCTCTTATAATACAAAAATTGAGAAACAATTATTTTTTTTGCCGGTCGGATTGACGAAATAAAGGGTGTGAGTTCTTTGATCAAAGCGTTCCATATGGTCTTAGAAGCTCATCCTAATAGTCGTTTGCTGATAGCCGGTAACGGTGATTATACAAGGGCCTTCCAAGAAGCAAAAAATATTTGACCACATGCATAGATTCCTTGATGTACCAAGGCGATCTGCACTTGGAGATTATCTTGGTGGATGATGGCTCGACCGACTTATCCAGAAAGATCGCTGACGAATACGCTAAGAAAGAGGATCGTATCAAGGTGATTCATCAAGAGAACGAGGGAGCGTCCGCTGCCCGTAACCCAGGTTTGGAGATTGCCCAAGGTGAGTATATCGCTTTTTTAGATAGCGAAGACTGGATAAGTTGGAAGGACAAACATGGGTCAGCTGGCATCTGGAGTCCGAAAAGGATGATCTGGGAATCAACGACCCGGAAATAAACGAACTATTCGACCTTTTGATAAGTGACCCACAAGATAGCAAGATAGCGAGAGGAAACAACATCCATTGCTAAGCCTTTGCCTAAATTATGTAAATAACGGATAGAATTCCATTCACCGCTATAAGTTTTGAGCAAAAAGAAGAGATAACGAGAAAAAATAACCTATTTTTGTAATTAGGCATGATTGAGCGAATGTATCGCCCTAAGTGTTTAACCTTAAATCGTAAGAATAATGAAATGGATAATCACAATTTCAGCGATCCTTCTCTTTGCGTTAGCGGGATGTGGAAAAGATAAACAATCAACAAATGAACTCATCACAGTTGATGTTACAAAGAATTATCCTGAAAAGGAATTGACACTACAGGATTTCATGGATGTAGAATACATCCCGTTGGAAACAAATGATGAGTTTGTTACCCAAGGCAAAGTAATGGCCATTGGTGCAGAAGTTATATTAATAACCAACTGGGCCAACGACGGGAATTTGTTTGTTTTTGACAGAAAAACCGGCAAAGCCTTGAAGAAGATAAACAGGAAAGGGCAAGGTGGCGAGGAATATGTAGATATTACTGAAATTGTTTTAGATGAAGCAAACAAGGAAATATTTGTCATAGCCTATACCGGAAGTAAAATCTCAGTATATGATCTATACGGAAATTTTAAAAGGAGTTTCAAAGCCGAAGGTACGGAATCTCATATAAATACATTTAATTACGACCGGGATAATTTGATCTCTTATGTACCAGATAATAGTCTGGAAAACCCGTCAAACGCCATACCTCCATATTATTTAATCTTTTCCAAGCAGGATGGAAGTATCACCCGGAAAATATCAATTCCTTTTGATGAAGTTAAAAGCCCGGTCGCAAGAGATGGGGAAAACTGGGAGAACTGGGCCGCTCCAGTACCAACCGCCATGTATCAAATAGTTCCAGATCATACCAATTGGGTACTTATGGAGACATCATCCGATACCATATACCACTATTTGCCGGATGCTAATACGACAATCCCCCTTATCGTAAGAACCCCCTCCATACACTCCATGGATCCTCCTGAAGTATTTCTTATGCCAACCGTTTTTACCGACCGTTATTATTTCATGAGCCTGTTGAAAGCGGAATTTAATTTTGAAACAGGGAGAGGGTTTCCGACTTCCGGATTGATGTACGATAGGTTAGAAAATTCTGTATTCATACCTAAAACATACAATGGTGATTATACCAGCAAAAGAGAAGTGTATATGATGTCAAGACCTTTAGATCCGGGATTCGTAATCGGACAGGCATTGCAAGCCCACGAACTTGTCGAGGCTTACGGGAAAGGGCAACTGAAAGGCAAACTGAAAGAGATCGCAACGACATTGGATGAAGAGTCCAATCCGGTGATTATGCTGATAAAACATAAGAAAAATAAATACTAGCATGAAAGTAAATTTAATTTCAGCAGTCCTCCTCTTTGCCTTAGCGGGATGTGGAAAAGATAAGCAATCGACAGACGAGCTTGTCACGATCAATGTTAACAAAGATTACCCAGAAAAGGAGCTAATCCTTCAGGATATTATGGATGTGGAATATATTGCGCTGGAAACGACTGACGAATTTATCACACATGGTAATGTCATGGATATCGGCAAAAAATTTATAATAGTAAAAAACAACACAAACGACGGGAACATATTCATTTTTGACCGGAAAACGGGAAAAGCTATACGGAAAATAAACCGTTTAGGACAAGGTGTCGAGGAATATCCGGGGATTGCAGGAATTACACTAGATGAGGAAAACAATGAGCTATTTGTTACACATACAGGGAAAATATCAGTATATGATTTAGACGGGGACTTTAAAAGAAGCTTTAATTTCCTAGACCCCGAGAGTGACTACCTTAAGGTTTTTAATTATGACAAGGATAATCTGATCACTTATGATAACAAAGGCTATGGAATGGTGGCAGACCAACAGCCTTATCATTTGATTATCTCAAAGTATGACGGAAGTATTATCCAGAAAATTACAATTCCTTCTAAAGAACAGAAAACACTGGTTATATTCGGAGATAATGATCAAAAAGTAATTCCTACTTTTTTTGCTACAACCGCCACTTCCGATAATTGGATACTTATGAATCTCTCATCCGATACCCTATATTCCTATTCGCCAAACGGTCATATTAAGCCTTTTATCGTGAGGACACCCTCTATATATTCCATGGATACAGAAATATTTCTTTTTGTAGAGGGGGTGACAAGCCGTTATTATTTTATGAGAACCGTAGAAAAAAAACTCGATATTAAAACGAGAAAAATACCGGTGAGTAGGTTGGTATACGACAAACAGGAAGATTCTATATTCAAATATCAAATATATAATACTGATTTTTTATATCAAAGACCGATCTATTGGATTTCATCTATTAATCAAGATATCGCGAACTGGTATCCCTTTGATGCGTCTGAACTGATTGAGGCTTATAAAGAAGGGAAGCTCAAAGGCAGGCTAAACGAAATCGCAGCGAAATTGAATGAGGATTCCAATCCCGTCATAATGCTGATCAAGTATAAGAAATAAGAACTAAATCATGTCTATATCCTAATGTTTTAATTTATGCTAAGATCGTTTCCACATTATCAGCAATTGGATTCTATGGACTGTGGTCCTAGCTGCCTCCGTATGATCGCCAAGTTCTATGGTCGTGTGTACTCGATCCAGAACTTACGGGAGAAAGCCTTCATCACACGGGAAGGGGTCTCTATGCTCGGTATCAGCGAGGCGGCGGAAGCGATCGGGTTCCGAACACAGGGCGTGCGGATCACGGTGGAGGAATTGGAAAAGGAATGTCCCCTACCCTGCATACTGCACTGGAACCAATGGCATTTCGTGGTTTGCTACAAGATAAAGAAAGGGAAGTTCTACATAGCGGACCCGGCGGCGGGACTTATCACCTATACTAAGGAGGAATTCAAGCGGTGCTGGGTCAGTACCAAGGTGGACGGACAGGATACCGGGACGGCGCTCTTGCTGGAACCGGGGCCGGAGTTCTACGGGATGGAGGACGAGGGGAGAGACAGGAAAC
>ULRR01023518.1_pt1 | contig 12268 bp, 11 predicted proteins | sample 1955651 | NCBI WGS metagenome assembly ULRR01 (sample SAMEA4835688, study PRJEB28245) | human gut metagenome | biome: gut microbiome; material: fecal sample | place: Denmark | collected 2008
CGTCGATTTCGTCATCGATTCTTTTTTGGTAGATTTGCCGATAAATGTCGGCCAGTTCGTTGGTGTTAAAATCAAGCTCGGCCTGGAGATCTTTCTGACGTTTTTTTAAGGCGCGAAGACGGTCGTTCAAATCCATGGCAACATCCTTTGTTTTGGGTTAAACAAAAACCCGCCGAAAAGAAGCGGGTGGATGTTCGTAGCCGTAATATATCTAATACGTCCGACCTATTGAGGATAGAACCCTATTCAGCCGGCATCCACCCAAGGTGGAATACCGGTATGACTTTAGAGTCGCATACCACGACTAGATATATCAAGGGGCTACGAACCCCGGACACAGTCTTTTCCCTGTGTCCGTAAAACAGCATAAAGCAAAAAATCTGAAAAGCAAGAAAAAAACATACTCTGGCTGCGTTAGTGGCCATCAACCAATAACCGTCATCCTTTGTTTTTTCTATCAAAAAAACGAGGGATGACTTTTCTTTACTGTCACCCGGCCTCCAAAACTTTTATCAAAAAAAATTCTCCTTGCAATTTCGGCATATTTCTTTATCCTAATTCTCGCATTCGGGTGAGCCGAGTGCGGAGTATCACAACTCCTTAAGAGAAAAGAACAACTCCTTTTATGGGGAGCTGGGGATATAAGGCTATGCACGAATAACCCAGACTGTTCTCTTACAGTTGTGAACTCCCCGCCTCGAAGTTTTTTGAGGCGGTTTCTTTTAACCGGAAACCTAAAGGGAGTTTAGAACGATGACCAAACATAACAACCGTCGCCAAGCCTGGAAAGAATTTCAAAAGGACTTCGGCCAAAAATTAAAACAAATGAGATTAGAACAAGGCTTGGAGATTGATGAGGCCGTCCCTATCTTAATAATGGGCGCAACATACCTTAAACACTTGGAAAACGGAACTTTCCGCGATATAAAGCTTTCCGGTCTCCACGCCCTCGCCTATAAATACCACTATAAAATCAACATCAGCTTTGAGAAAAAAGAAATAACATAATAAAAGCCCTTTGACCTCTTTCCACATACTGTCATGCTCCCATAATATGCCACCCCTCGATTGCGCGAGCAATCGTCAGAGAATCTGCGAATTTTTTTTATAAATGTCAGCGACGGAGGTGTGCTGTGGGTGTAGAAAAAGGATTAATTCGTAGATCCCTGGACGTTTTTTCTAACGAAAAAACGCGGAGAGGCTCTTATTCTTCTTTTTTGGATTTCAGCTGTCCGCAGGCGGCCAAAATATCTTGTCCGCGGGCAACCCTTACCGGTGCCGAAAAACCGGCTTTTTCCAACTCCCTTGAGAAGGCCATAACTTTATTGCGCGAACTTGGCTCATAGCCGCATCCCGGCCAGGGGTTAAACGGTATCAGATTGAACTTGGCCAAGATTTTATACTTTTTCATCAGGTTAATCAACTGATGCGCACAATCCAGACTATCGTTGATATCCTTCAACAGCAGGTATTCAAAAGTAATATATTTGCCCCAGCTGGCGCGTTTTTGAAATTCCTGACAAGCTTTCATCAATTCCTCAATACCATATTTGCGATTAATCGGCATAATCCGGGAGCGGATTTCGTCATTTGGGGCATGGAGGCTGATAGCCAGACGGACGCCGAGTTCGGAAGCAACCAACGGGATTTGAGGAGCAATCCCGGAAGACGACAGCGTTATCCGGCGTTTGGAAATGGCAATGCCATCTCCGTCGGAAATAATTTTCAGCGCTTTGAAAACGTTGTCGACATTATGCAGCGGCTCTCCCATACCCATAACGACAATATTAGACAGGTAACGGGTTTCATCAGAAGGGCTTGGCCATTCGTGATAAGCGTCGCGGGCAACCATAAATTGCCCGACAATCTCGCCGGCAGTCAGGTTGCGGGTCAGTTTTTGCGAACCGGTATGGCAAAATGTGCAGCCCACCGCGCAGCCGACCTGGGTCGAAATACAAACAGCACCGCGGTCTTCTTCGGGAATATAGACCATTTCTACCCGCTGGCCGTCAGAGAACTCCAACAGCCACTTATGCGTCTTATCAACCGAGACCTGCTCGGCAACGATTTTGGGACGGGTAACGGCATATCCGGCAGATAACTTTTCGCGAAAATCTTTGGAAAGATTGCTCATTTCCGCAAAATCGCCGACTCCGCGATTATAAATCCACTGCCAGAGCTGTTTAGCCCGGAACGGTTTTTCGCCCAGTTTTTCAATTTCGGCAGCCAGTTCTTCTTTGCTCAACCCCAGCAGTTCAATTTTTTCGGACATCTTATTTCTTCTTGCACTTTCCGGAAATTGCCAGATAGGCCTGACTGAAACCGCTAAGAGAATAGGTATCTTTGGTCAGGGTGCCTTTGCTGGAAGTACCGGTAACAATCATCCGGCTGCCCCGTTTCATGGCGGTTACCAGTTCTTTATCCGCCGCCTCGTCAATCGCCCAGGCCTTGTCGCCGTCAATAAACAGGCGGTTATAGCTTTTGTTGCCGATTTTGACGGTTACCTTGGAATCCGGCTTATAGGTATAGCCGGCATTGATATTGACAACGTCAAAGCTTTTTTCGGAAGGGCGATGGGTAATCACCGTATAGATGTCACCGCGTTTGGTATATTTGCCTTCATCCTTTTTGGGGGTGGAAGCCATATAGCAGACAATGCCGCCGCGGTCCTGATAGTAATAGGCAATCCAGTCGCCGTATTCGCCCAAAACCTGCGGCGTGGCGGCCAGAGCCTGATTGGAAGCCAAAAATCCCAAGAATCCGAGAGTTGCATAAAATTTTTTCATACCTATCTACCCACAAATAAATTAAACTGTGAATAATATATTTGAAATTTATATAAAAAATGTTAACTTCCCAAAAAAAACGGGATCGATGTTGAAATGATCAAAGACAAATATCTGGATATTGAAAAATTTGTAACTGACAAGAAAATTTTCCGGCTGTTTCGGGCGGTGGAGAACCACGGCGGCGTCTTGCGTTTTGTCGGCGGCGCAGTAAGAAACGCCTTGCGCGGCATTGAGGGATCGGATCTGGATCTGGCAACCGATCTCAGCCCCGACGAGCTGGTTGAAGCCTGTCAGGAATCCGGCCTTAAGACCGTGCCTATCGGCATTAAGTTCGGAACGGTCGGCGTGGTTGTTAACGGCAAAGTTCTGGAAGTAACTTCGCTGCGCAAAGATGTTAAAACAGACGGCCGACACGGAGAAGTGGAATTTACGACTGACTGGGAAATTGACGCTTCGCGCCGCGATTTGACCATCAATGCGGTTTATGCCGACGAAAAAGGCAACGTTTTTGATTATTATAACGGCATTTCCGACCTTGAAAACGGCATTGTACGCTTTATCGGCAGTCCGACGGTGCGGATTAAGGAAGATTATTTGCGAATTTTGCGTTTTTTTCGGTTTTATTCATTGTTCGGAAAAGGCGATATTGACGAGAAAGCCCTGAAAGCCTGTGTTGAAAACAAAGAAGGACTTAAACAGCTTTCCGGCGAACGAATTCGCGATGAACTCAGCAAAATCCTGCTGACACCGCAAGCGGCCAAGGTTATCAAAATTATGGCAGAAAACGGCATTCTCGACAATATTCTGCCTGAACCGAAAAATTATGACAAGCTGGCGTTTTTGGTCGATTTATGCAACAAAGAAAAATTTACGCCCTGCTGGCTGCGCCGCCTTTATGTTATTTTTGAGCCTGACGTTCTGCTGGCCGAAAGCTTGGCAGCCCGTCTGAAGCTATCCAAAAAAGACCGGGCGCTGTTTGTCAGCTGGTCAGAAAACAATCCGCCGCTGGCCGATTTTTTAGATGAAAGATGCCTGCTTAAGCTGCTTTATCGGCACGGCAAAGAGTTTTGCGCCAACAAGCTGATTTTGGAGGCAGCTTCGGCGCAGCGCGAAATTGACAATCTGCCCCGGCTGCTTGATTTTATTGAAAAAAGCGAAATTCCGTCATTTCCGCTGCGGGGACGCGACCTTATCGAGCAAGGAATTGCCGAAAACGCCAAGATCGGCGAAACACTCAAACAGCTTGAAAACGAATGGATTGAAAGCGGTTTTCAGATGAGTCGCGACGAACTGCTGCAAAAAGCAATTTAACCACAAAAAACCCGGTTTCAGCACCGGGTTTTTTTGTGGTTTTTATTCACCGACAGAGAGGAAAAATGCCCGCTCCAGCTTATCGACCGAACATAAATCGGTTTTATAAAAATCTTCAAAATTTTCGGCGTATTCGTTTAAGGCCAGAGTAACGCATTCTTCAAAAGAGCGGTGGCTTTTCTTGGCAATCCCGGCAATTTTCTTTTGCAGGTCATCGCTGATATTCACAGAAATCTGACGCATAAATTTTCCCTTAACCTTTATATGTTATTGATGAAAATAAATTTAAAACAATTTGCGAATCGACGCAAGAGACATATAGGCGGGAATCGTGGCAAAATCTAAAAAAATGACTAAAACGACTCGAAAAAGGGAGTCAAAACAACGGGTTAAGAATCGGCAGAGAAAACAAAAAAAATTTTTGCCGCTGGTGATAACTTTGTTTTTGATTCCGCTGGCTTTTTTAACACTTTATGTCGGCTATTGCTACCTGACGATGCCCGATATAGAAGATGCCATTTCGCGCACCCGGCAGCCGTCTACGACAATTATTGCCGAAAACGGCAACGAGATTCAGAGTTTTGGACAGGTTTATTCGGAACTTATTCGTACCGAAGAGCTGCCGCAATACGTGATTGACGCGATTGTATCCACCGAGGACCGGCGGTTTTATTCGCATTTTGGATTTGACATCATTTCTTTTTCGCGCGCCATGCTTACCAATCTGTTTGCGGGCAGATATGCCCAAGGGGGCAGCACCATTACCCAGCAGGTAGCAAAAAATCTGTTTCTGACCTCTCAAAAAACCATTCGCAGGAAAGTTCAGGAACTGCTGCTGGCTTTTTGGCTGGAATACAAATTCAGCAAAGAACAAATTTTAACCCTTTATCTGAACCGGGTTTATCTCGGCGCCGGAACTTACGGGATTGAGGCAGCGGCACAGAAATATTTTCAAAAATCTTCCCGCGACCTGAACCTGAAAGAGGCGGCAATCATTGCCGGAATGCTCAAGGCCCCTTCCCGTTACAACCCGATTGCTTCGGAAGAACGCGCAGACTCCCGGGCAGCCGTGGTTTTGCAAAACATGGTCGACAACAACAAAATCAGCGAAGCCGAACGCGATGCCGCGCTCAGAATGCGGCTGGGACCGGAAAAGGTTTATAAGGTGGAAGGCGCCAAACATTTTGCCGATTGGGTTTATCGGGAAACCAACGATATTATCGGCGAGCGCGACAGCGACATTTACGTTTACACCACTTTGGATCAGGAATTACAGCAACGGGCGGAAAAAGCCCTGCGCAAAATGGTTAAAGCTTATGCCAATCGCAACGTTACCAACGGCGCAGTAGTCATTCTTGACCGCTTCGGAGCTATCAAAGCCATGGTCGGCGGCATTGATTACGAAAAAAGCCAATTCAACCGCGCAACGCAAGCTTTGCGCCAGCCGGGATCGGCTTTTAAGCCTTTTGTTTATCTGACCGCTTTGCAGGAAGGTTATGAGCCCAAAGACAAAATTGAAGACGTTCCTTTGAGCATCGGCAGCTGGAAACCGGAAAACTATGACCGCAAATACCACGGCATTGTTACGCTGGACGAAGCCTTGAGCAAATCGCTCAATCTGGCGACGGTTAACCTAGCCGAAAAAGTTTCGCGGCGGAAAATTATCCGCAATGCCCGGCGGCTGGGAATCACGACCCCGATCAGCAACACGCCTTCCCTTTCACTCGGCAGTTTTGAAGTCAAAGTGATTGACATGGCGACGGCTTATTCTGTTTTTGCCAACGGCGGATATGCGACCTGGCCGCATGCGATTAAGGAAATCTATACCCGCGACGGCTATCAGATTTATGTTCACGAACCTGATTTTGAAAATCGGATTATTCGGGAAAAAGATGCCCAGCGTCTGACCCGGATGCTAGAGAACGTGATTGAAAAAGGGACCGGACGGGCGGCACGCCTGCCGTTTTTGGCGGCCGGAAAGACCGGAACGACGCAGGATTACCGCGATGCCTGGTTTGTGGGGTACAGCGACGAGCTGATTTGTGCGGTATGGGTCGGCAACGATGACAACTCGCCGATGAAAGGAATTACAGGGGGCACGCTTCCGGCCAAAATCTGGAAAGAAATTATGGCGCCGACAAGGTAAAAAAATAATAAAAATTAGTGCTTTTTAATTATCTTTTATTATATATAATAGGAAGAAGTTTTGAATTAGTGATGAAGGAAAAAAGAATGACACAAAAACCTGTATTGTTGATGATTTTGGACGGGTGGGGCTATCGCAGCCCAAAGACGCCGGATAATGCCATTGAGATGGGGCATACGCCGAATTGGCACCGGATGTACAACGACAATCCGCACAGCCTGATTGAAACCTACGGCCTGGCGGTCGGACTGCCCGAAGGGCAAATGGGAAATTCGGAAGTCGGACACACCAACATCGGCGCCGGCCGTGTGGTTATGCAGGACCTTCCCAAAATCGACCAGGCGATTAAAGACGGTTCTTTTGCACAGAATCCGGTTCTGGTCAACATGATCAAAACTCTCAAAAGCAACGACGGGGCAGCCCATGTGATGGGGCTGATGTCGCCGGGGGGCGTTCACTCCTCGCAGGCGCATATTGCGGCTTTATGCAAAATTCTGGCTCAAAACGGCATCAGGGTTTGGGTTCACGCCTTTTTGGACGGGCGCGACACGCCGCCCTCTTCCGCAGTCGATTTTCTGGCGGATTTTGAAAAATCCATCGCCGGTTTGCCGGAAGTTAAAATTGCCACCATCGAAGGGCGCTTTTATGCCATGGACCGCGACAAACGCTGGGATCGCGTCGAATTGGCTTATAACAACATCGCTTTTGCGGAAGGCAAACGTTTTGCATCTGCCGATGAGGCAATCAAAGCTTCATATGCAGACAAAGTAACCGACGAATTTGTCGTTCCCTGCGTTATCGGGGATTATCAGGGAATTACCGACGGCGATGCCGTTTTGATGGCGAATTTCCGCGCCGACCGCGCCCGGGAAATCCTTTATGCGCTGGCAGACACCGAATTCAGCGGCTTTACCCGCAAAAAGACCGTTAAGTTGTCGGATTCCGTCGGCATGACCGAATATTCGGTCGACCACCAGCGTTTTATGCATACAATGTATCCGCCGGAAGCCCTGACCAATATTCTGGGCGAAGTGGTTGCCGATCACGGGCTGACCCAGCTGCGAATTGCCGAAACCGAAAAGTACGCGCATGTCACGTTCTTTTTCAACGGCGGCGAAGAGCGCGAGTTTAAGGGCGAAGAACGCATTTTGATTGCCAGCCCGAAAGTGGCGACTTATGACCTGAAGCCGGAAATGTCGGTTTATGAAGTTACCGAACAGTTGGTCAAGGCGATTGAAGACAAGCGTTTTGACGTTATTATCTGCAACTACGCCAACGGCGATATGGTCGGACACACCGGGGTAATGGAAGCGGCGCTGAAGGCGGTTGCAGCTGTTGACGACTGTCTGGGCAAAGTTGAAAAAGCCATAAAAGACGTCGGCGGGGTTATGATTGTAACGGCCGACCACGGCAACGTTGAAAAAATGATTGACGAGAAAACCGGCGAGCCCTATACAGCCCACACGGTCGGAAAAGTTCCGGCAATTCTGGTCAACGACAAGAGCGGCGTTACCGGGCTTAAGGACGGAAAACTGGCGGATCTGGCTCCGACCATGCTGGAACTGCTCCATATCGACCAGCCGTCGGAAATGACCGGACATTCATTATTAATCAAGGGCTAAAATGAAACTGACCTCTACCGGCACCGTTTTTCTTTTGGGGAGCATTCTGGCTTGGGCCTTTGAGTGCGCCCCAGTGTCGGCAGAGGCTGTTTCGGAACAGGAGCTGGCTCGGGTCGAAAAAGAAGTCGAGCTCCAAAACATCAAGCACCGCAAATTGCAGGCGCAGGCCAACCAAATCAATATGGAGCTGACGATGGTCAGCCAGGAAATGGTCAAAGCAGCCCGGCAGATTCAAAACAACGAAGAAAAACTTTCCAAAATGGAAAAGCAGCTGGAACTGCTTAAAGAAAATCTGCAAAAAGCCGAAGAAACTTTTGCCAGCGAAGACGAGAATCTGATTAAGACCCTGTCCGCTTTGCAAAATCTGGCGCTTAAGCCGACGGAAGCATTGTTTGTGCAGCCGCTGACGCCGGTAGAAATTATCCGCAGCGCCATGTTGCTGCGGGAAGCGGTACCGCATCTGGAAGAAAATGCCGAAAAAATCCGCAAGGAGCTTGAAACCATCCAAAAAAGAAAAGATCTGGTGGAAGCCCAGGTTAATCAAATCAGCAAACAAAAACAAATTTTGGAAAAAGAACATGAGCGGATGAAATCTCTGGTTCAGAAAAAGTCCAAAATCCGCAATGTCGTTGAAATTAAAAGCGAACAAGCCAAAAAGAACATGGATAAGCTGGCTTCTCAGGCTCAGGATTTGCGCGAGCTTTTTGACAAGCTTGAAAAAGAACGGATTGCCAAAGAGAAAAAAGCCGAAGAAGAAAGAAAACACCGGGAAGAACTTCTCCGCCAGGAAGAGGCTCGCCTGGCCGCCGAGAAAAAAGCAGAGGAAACTCAAAGAGCTGACTTGATTAAATACAACGAGGAGATTATAAAGGATGTAGGAAAAGCTTTTGCCAGAGCCAAAGGAAAAATGCCGATGCCGGCACGCGGGCAGATTGTGACCCGTTACGGAGAGCAAAAGGTTAAGGGCGTGGTTTCCAAGGGAGTTATTATCCAGACCCGGAATCAGGCTCAGGTTATTGCCCCGTTTGACGGTTCGGTCGTATTTGCAGGGCCATTCCGCGGTTATGGCAATATGATTATTATCGAGCACGGCGGCGGATATTTGTCTTTGCTGGCCGGGTTGGAAAGCATTGACACCGAAGTCGGGCAAATGTTGTTGGCCGGAGAACCGGTCGGACAGATGCCGGAAGAGGGAGAAGCCCGGTTGTATGTGGAAATGCGGCGGAACAACAAACCGATTAATCCGCTGAGCTGGATGAAACTATAAAAAACTGAGAATTAGGATATACAAATGTCGAAAAAAATTTCAATCATATTCATTGCCGTCATTTCAATCATGTTGGGAAGCGGTGCGGCTTTTGCGGCAAAAGACGCCAAAAAGGCGGCTGCGGAAAATGACGCCGACACTTATGAAATGCTGAATTTGTTCGGCGAGGTTTTAGAACGCGCCAAAATGTCTTATGTAGAAGAAGTCAGCGACAAGAAACTGATTGAGGCGGCGATTAACGGCATGCTGGTTGCACTTGACCCGCACTCGAGCTTTTTGGACGATCAGAGCTTCAAATACATGAACGAACAGACCAAAGGCAAATTCGGCGGGCTGGGCATTGAAGTCACCATGGCAGAAGGTTTGGTGATGGTGGTTTCGCCGATTGACGACACGCCGGCTTATAAGGCCGGGATCAAGCCGGGCGATTTTATTACCCACATTAACGGCGAACAGGTTATCGGCATGTCCCTGAACGATGCGGTTGACAAGATGCGCGGCAAAGTCGGCACCAAGGTCAAACTGACAATCCGGCGCATTAATCAAAAGCCGTTTGACGTCAAAATCACCCGCGAAGAGATTAAAATCCGCTCGGTTAAAAGCGAATTAAAATCCGGCGACGTGGCTTATATCCGCATTACCTCCTTTACCGAAGACACGGACAAAACCGTTGAAAAAGCGCTGGCCAAAGCCCGCAAAGAAAGCAAAAACAAGCTGAAGGGCGTTGTTCTTGACGTTCGCAACAATCCGGGCGGCCTACTCGACCAAGCGGTTAACGTTTCCGACTTGTTCCTGGACAAAGGCGAAATTGTTTCGACCCGTTCACGCAATCCGGAAGACACGGTCAAATATACCGCCAAGGCCGGAGACATTGCCGAAGGTCTGCCGATTGTGGTATTAATCAACGACGGTTCGGCTTCGGCTTCGGAAATTGTTGCCGGCGCTTTGCAAGATCATAAGCGGGCAATCATTCTCGGCGAAAAGTCTTTCGGAAAAGGTTCGGTTCAAACGGTTATCCCGCTGGGAGACCATGGCGCCATGCGGCTGACCACCGCCCGTTATTATACGCCTTCCGGCCGTTCGATTCAGGCAAAGGGAATCGAACCGGACGTAGAAGTTCATCCGGCCAAAGTGGAAGTTATTGAAAATGTGTTTGAACGCAGTGAAGCCGAATTCGGCAATGCGCTGAAAAATGACACAGCAACCGGAAAAGAAAAAGAATCCGAAAGCAAGTCCGGTACGGACAAAGAGCTGGCCAACGACTATCAGCTGTCCAGAGCCGTCGATTTGGTGCGGGCTTTGGGAATTTACGGCAACCGGGATAAATAACAGCAACGGAGTTTTTGGTGATAAAACTGTTAAGGCGATACAGGCTTCTGATTTTGACCATGCTGCTGACGACGGGTTTGCTGCTGGGTTTGGGGTATTTTTTTGCCAAACAGAAAAGCGAGCCCGAGTTTGCCACCAAAATCGACCGGATTATGTTTGAGCGCAAGAACAAGTCGCCTAAATTTATCATTACTCTGCCTGATGCGGCAACGCGGCGGGCCGAAGTTTTAGGAGAAAGAGCCGCCGCCGCAAACGATGCCGAACAAGAAGCCAACGGCGCCGAAGAAAAGGAAAAAGGATTTTCGGCGATTGAGTTGATTGATAAGATTCCGCTGACTGCCAAGCTACAGCCGATTGCCAATCCGGTTCCGTTGAATCCGATACAAATCATTCCCGGCCTGAGCGAAGAAACCGGCGGCCTGTTGCTGCCCAAGATATCCGAAAGCGGGCAAAAACCATGGATCGAATATGCCAAACCCGAAACCGTTCAGCCCAATTTTTATAAGGTGGGCATTATCTTGAAAAATTTGGGAATGGACAATATGGTCACGACCGCGGCGATTGAAACCATGCCGGGCAATGTTTCTTTGTCTTTTTCACCATACGGCAAGGACTTGGACACGACGATTCAACATGCCCGGGAGTTTGGGCATGAAACTTATGTCGATTGGCTGTTGTGTTCCAAAAACTTTTTGAAGGCGGACAGCGGCCCGATGGCCATGAGCATTACCCAAAGCAAGGAAGAAAACATGCGGCGGGCAGCGGCTTCTTTGAATATCCGTGCGCCTGTCGGCGGCATGGTAGTCAACAGCGGCATTGCCGACGAAGCAACCCGTGAACATCAACAGGCAATTATGGAAGAACTGCAAAAGCGCGGCTTGTTGATTATTGACGCAACAGGTAAAGAAGGAATTTCACAAATTCAGATCCCCGGACTGGCGCGAAGAAAGGCTGACATTGTGATTGAAACGCAGTTTGTGCGCAAAGAGATTGAAGAACAGCTCAAAAAAGCCGAACAACTGGCCAAAGAAAACGGTTCGGTACTGATTGCCGCAACGCCGAAACCGGTGGTTTTGCATGCGCTTAAGGAATGGGTTGAAACGTTTTCGCCGCAGTTGACTTATGAGCAGATGAAAGAACAAAATCTGGTTCCGGAAAAACCTTTTGCCTTGGTACCGGTTTCCAACCTGGTGGTAGAATAAAAAATGATGAACGGCAAATATCGGCTTAATGCCGGAGCAATCGTCTTTAACCGCGAGGGGAAGGTTTTGATTTTCGCCCGGGCGGATTTTGACGGGCAATGGCAATTTCCGCAGGGGGGAATCGAGGCGGGAGAAAAGCCCCAGGCCGCCGCTTTGCGTGAGTTGAAAGAAGAAACCAACATTTGTTCGGTTATTCCGGCCGCCGCTTATCCGGAACCGCTGCGTTACGATTTTCCACCGCAGATTTTAGAAAAATTCCAAAAACTCGGGCGCAGCAATATCGGACAAGAACAATATTGGTTTTTGTTTTATTTTACCGGCAGCGAAACGGAAATTGATTTCAGAACGCATCCCGAAGAAATTGAATTCAAAGATTACCAATGGATTGAAATTGAAAAGGTTCCGGATTTGGTCGTAGACTTCAAAAAAGACGTTTACCGCCGGATTGCCACTTATATGAAGCCGCAGATTGAGGCTTTTTTGCAAAAAATAAAATGCCATGGCTAATTTTTCGGACATGGCATTTTTTTCAAATAAAAAATTTATTTATTCTGCTTGCGAAGCGAAATTTTTTCAGGATTGCGGCGTATTAGCTCAATGTT
>ULRR01038938.1_pt1 | contig 12190 bp, 14 predicted proteins | sample 1955651 | NCBI WGS metagenome assembly ULRR01 (sample SAMEA4835688, study PRJEB28245) | human gut metagenome | biome: gut microbiome; material: fecal sample | place: Denmark | collected 2008
AGAAATGCTGATGAATGGAGCGGAGTATTGTTTGGTAACTGATCTGAATGAGATAGGAGATGCGGATTATGCTTATGAGATAAAAAGCGGAAGCTCACAAGAGGAGATTTGTGGAATTATATCAAGTATATGTATAGACTTAAAAAGGGAAGATGATTTGGTAAATGCCAGATATGAAAACGGAGAATATATTATCATCAGCAATGGCATAACAATAGGGCGGGCTGTCATAAATGACAAAGCAACAACAGATTTGTTGAAAATATACTTTTGCGACTAACTGTGGATGAGCGTTTTTTGTGTAACTTTTAGGCGAGAATATCAAAAAATTTTCGTTCTGTTCACATTCAAAATCAATTAAAAGATGATTTAGAATATGATAAAATGACACTGAAAGAGTATATAGACCCGTTTACGGGTGAGCCGGTAAAAACAAGCAAATAAAAGGAGCCCTTTAGGGCTAAGCAAGTAGATGATGTTGCGGCTGGCGAATCTTTTCGATGGGTCTTTAGACCCCAGTGCCGGTAACAACCCAATGTCATTAAGATAACTAAAGAAGCATGTTTCACAGTTTTAGGAAATGAATCTAAAAGCATTTGTTATAAGGATGATGATAAATTTAGAGCATCATAATTAGACAGGAATGAAGGAACTTCTCTTATATGGTTATTTATGGTATCATATAAGAGAAGTTTTTAGTTTTATCGGGGAGTTTGGAGGTGCTATATGTCTAAATCATCAAATCAGAAATTGAAACTGATGCCTGATGATTTTGATATTGAGAATTACACAAAGGAAGTTTTCTTTATGTTTTCAGGCGAAAAAGTCCTTGTGGATTTACGATGTGATAACAGTTTGATGAAAACAATGGTTGACCGTTTCGGAGAAGATGTGACAACCCTTGCGTATGACATGACTTCTTTCAGAGTACAGACCAAAGTATCAGCCAGTCCGACCTTTTTTGGTTGGGTGTTTGGCTTTAATGGCAAGGTACAAATACTTGCACCGGAAAGTGTAAAAGAACAGTACAGACAGATGATTGCACAAGCCGATGAGGGGATGCAGGAGAGTGAATAATTTGAAAATGAAATCCAAAGGAGCTATGGCTATGGAGAATAAATTAGAAAAAATCGGTCAAAATAATTTTATGGATAATTTTGTTAAAACCGATGACATCTTAAAAGATATGTGTGGGATTATCGAGTCCTCACAAAAAGCTGCATATCGAGCAGTCAATACAACGCTTATACAGAGAAATTGGCTCCTGGGTTATAGAATTGCAAGTGAAGAATTGCAGGGCGAGGATAGGGCAAAATATGGAGCTGAAATTATAAAAAAGTTAGCAAAAGAATTATCGGCTGAATATGGAAAAGGTTATACAAAATCGAATCTATATAGCTTTTATTCTTTCTATAAGACCTATCCTGAAATTTTCCAGACACCGTCTGGAAAATCTGTTGGGCTACTGTCTTGGTCGCATTACGCAGTATTATTACAGGTTAAAGATAAGGCAGCTCGTGATTGGTATGAGAAAGAAGCCACAGAACAAACTTGGAGTGTCCGTACTTTGCAGAGGAACATTTCTTCTCAGTATTATTACCGTATGCTCAAGACACAGAAAAGAGAGCTTGTAGAAAGTGAAATGAGGGAACTGACTGCATCGTATCAAAATGATAAGTTGGAGTTCATCAAAAATCCGGTAGTTGCGGAGTTTTTAGGTTTTTCTCAGAATGCAGATTTTACAGAGAGTGACCTTGAGAAAAGTATCCTTTCCAATTTGCAAAAATTTTTGATGGAGCTTGGAAAGGGGTATGCTTTTGTGGCAAGGCAACAGCATATTCATACGGAGAAGCAGGACTATTATATCGACCTTGTGTTTTACAATTACATACTGAAATGTTTTGTCCTCATCGACCTGAAAACAGAAAAGATTACACATCAAGATGTAGGACAGATGGACATGTATATTCGTATGTATGATGAACTGAAACGCAGTGAGGGCGATAACCCAACAATCGGTATTGTTCTTTGTTCCGATACAGATGATGATATTGCCCGTTATTCTGTTATGCACGGCAATGAACAGTTATTTGCTTCCAAGTACAAATTATACCTGCCGACAAAAGAAGAACTGAAAGCGGAGATTGAAACTCAAAAGGCAATGTTCTATCTTCAACAGCAGGAGAGTGAAGACAACGAAACAGAATAGAATTTGTGACACCTCTTTTCTTTTGCGAAAAACCTACTTGAAAATTTTTCTATTGAATATACTGTAGCTGATGTAGAAAAATGTAAAAATGAGCTGTTACATAAAGCAATTGAGGATTCCATTCAAAAGGCACAGGTACTTACAACAGCAGCGAATGTGAAACTGAGGCACCGGCAGCATATGACATGGATTCAACGAGAAATGGAGAGGCAGGTACATAAATCATGAGTTTGAAAAATGTATTGATTATTGTTGATAACATTGACGAATCAATTAATTTTTATGAAGAACTGTTTGGACTGCGTGTGATTACAAGGCTGGAAGGCAATGTGATAATGTCTGAGGGGCTTGTGTTACAGGATGTAGATGTATGGTATGATAGTACAAAAATACATACAACTCCACATAACAATAGGACAGAACTTTATTTTGAAGATAATGATATAGAAGGCATTATTGAAAAACTGGAGTCTGGCAAGTATGTTGTAAGTTATGTTACGGAATTAACGGAACTTGAAGGTGGACGGAAACTTGTAAGATTCTATGATCCGTCAGGAAATCTTATAGAAGTACGCACACCAATTAACTATAACTGATATGAAATGGATTTAAGGAGAAAATGCAGATATTTGTAGATGCAGATGCATGTCCGGTAGTGGGCATTGTAGAAGCGATTGCGGAAAAATATAATACTCCAGCCACATTGCTGTGTGATACAAATCACGTTTTGTATTCTGATTACAGCGATGTGATTGTGGTAGGGGCAGGAGCAGATGCTTATGGAACGACATCTTAACAAGAAGGCAAGACGCAGCTCTCATAAGAATCATATGAAAGGGCGCACGATGCCCGGTGGACATCGGCTTTGCGCGGACCGGAGCGGAAGCGGAGACCCGAGAAAGCGCACAGAAGAAGATGATGTACGTTTTGCACAGTCCTTTGAAAAACTTATACTGATGGCAAAGTCAAAAGAAGGTGCTCAGAGTGGGACTATTTAAGAAAAAGATAGTTACGAAGACATATGATAAAGAAAATAAGAAACCAGTAATCAAGGCAAGCATATGTAATGGTGAGCAGGTTGCAGGCTTTAAGGACATTCATACAGGTAAGATAGAGGAGGTTATGCTGATTAAAAATCAGGCAGACATTGATGCATTCAAGAAAATGTATGGAATAGATGGAGAGATAGAGAAGGAATATTGATATGAGCATATTAGGAAATATACTTTGGTTTATATGTGGTGGATTGTTGAGCGGACTGTCGTGGGTTTTGGCAGGTTGCCTGTGGTGCATTTCCATAATAGGAATACCGATAGGCTTACAATGTTTTAAGTTTGCAGGTTTGGCATTTTTTCCGTTTGGAAAAGAAGTGGTATATGGTGGCGGTGCAGTTAGCTTAATTGCAAATATTATCTGGCTGATTGTATCAGGAATCCCTATGGCAGTTGGAAATGCTGTGGCAGGTCTGATATGTTGTATAACAATTATCGGAATTCCTTTCGGAAAGCAGTTTTTCAAAATTGCTAAATTGTCTCTGATGCCATTTGGGGCAGAGGTAATATAATAAACAGGCGGTAAAACTGAGCTTGCCGAAAAAGCAAGGGAATGGCATTATAGAAGATATATGGCAGGAAAGGAATAGCAAACCAACCAAAGTGAAATAAAGTTATGAGCAGTAAAGCAGAAAGCAGAAGAAAAAGTATCGGGATGACATCCGGCTCTTTATGGAAGAACATCTTCCTCTTTAGCATACCGTTGATGTGTTCTCAGATATTAGAAGTATTATTTAATTTAAGCGATGTAGCAATTGTAGGAAAATATGCAGGATATATCCCCCTGGGGTCGGTTGGCTCGACCACGCTGTTGGTGTCCTTATTTACCGGCTTCCTGATTGGAATGGGTGGCGGCGTCAATGTAAGAGTAGCACATAAACTGGGCGTAGGCGATGCGAAGGGAACGGAAGAAACCGTGCACACGGCGGCATTGATTTGTCTGGTGGCAGGACTTATACTGTGCCTGATATGTAATATATTTGCGGAGCCATTTTTAAACATTTTACATACAAAATCAGAGTTTATGGATGGTGCAGTACTATATTTTCGGATCTATGCACTGGGGCTTCCGGCACTTGCAATTTACAATTTTGGAAATGGTGTTTTAAGTGCATCCGGCGAGACGAAGCTTCCACTTATTTATCTGAGTATTGCCGGTGTGTTAAATGTGTTATTAAATCTTTTCTTTGTTATTCAGTGTAATATGGCAGCAGGCGGAGTGGCAATTGCCAGCGTTATTGCTCAGTATGTGTCAGCTATTTTGGTGGTTTCTCATCTGTGCCGGAGAAAGGATAGCTGCAGGCTCTATTTTTCCAGACTACGTTTTCATAAGGAAGCGGCGAAAAGTGTGCTGATGCTTGGCGTTCCGGGCGGAATGCAGAATGCAATCTTTGCAATTGCAAATCTTTTTGTGCAGACCGGAGTCAACTCCTTTGATGCGGTTATGGTGTCCGGCAATTCAGCGGCAATCAATGCAGATACGCTGATTTTTAATATTATGACAGCGTTTTATACAGCATGCGCCAGCTTCATGGGGCAGAATATGGGGGCAGGAAACAGGGAACGCATGATAAAAAGTTACCGCATCAGTTTATTGTATTCGTTTCTGGCAGGTGCAATTTTTGGTGGGCTGCTGGTGGTTTTCGGAAGACAGTTCCTGTCTCTTTTTGCCAGCAAACCGGAGGTAATTGAAGCCGGAATGGAGCGGATTAAGATTATGGGATTTTCCTATGCACTTTCCGCATTTATGGACTGCACTATTGCGGCATCCCGCGGAATTGGAAAGAGCATTGTGCCGACCATTATTGTTATCATGGGCTCCTGCGTATTCCGTGTAATCTGGGTATATACGATTTTTGCATATTTTGGAACCATTGCATCCTTATATCTTTTGTATGCATTTTCCTGGTCGATTACAGCAATTGCCGAGATTATTTATTTCAAAGTATGCTTCCGGAAGCTTCGGATAGCGGCATAGAACCATAGAGTCATGGAAGAAAGTAAAAAAGAAAGCGGAAGAGAGAAAGAAAAATGGAAGAAAGACGTTCGGAAAATACAACGCTTTGCTATATAGAAAAGGAAAATTGCTACCTGATGATGCACCGGGTGAAGAAAAGTCATGATGTAAATAAAGATAAATGGGTTGGTGTTGGCGGTCATTTTGAAGCAGGAGAATCTCCGGAAGAATGTCTGCTTCGGGAAGTAAAAGAAGAAACCGGGCTTACCTTGGATTCTTACCGGCTGCGGGGCGTGGTCACTTTTGATTCCGATGCGTGGCCGACAGAATATATGTTTCTTTATACGGCAGATGAATTCCACGGTACGATGAGCGAGTGTAACGAAGGAACACTGGAATGGGTGCCAAAGGAAGAAGTATATAATCTGCCTATCTGGGAAGGTGATAAGATATTTTTCAGGCTGTTAGAAGAGAGGGAGAGCTTCTTTTCACTGAAATTATCCTATCAGGGAGATACTTTGACCCATGCCATATTAGATGGGACAACCCGATTGAAATAAAAGTAAATTATAAGTAGAAATAAGCAACCAGATACTATTAATTAGTAAAACTAATTAGTGGTATTACTATATATAATTGGTCTTTATAAGCAAATGACGTTATAATGTAAGTAGCATTGAGCAGTGCCAGACCGCTAATCGGCCCGTTGGGCTGCTGGCAGTCCAAAAGGGCTGATTATAAGGTCTGATAGGGCGAAAGCCCGTAGTATGGAAATGCGAAGCATTTCCATACTTGCACTGAAAAAATAAGAAGCAAGATAAAGAATAATTTCAGGAGGAAGAACAATGGATTACAAGAACGCAGGCGTGGATATTGAGGCAGGATATAAGTCCGTAGAACTGATGAAGGAGCATGTAAAGAAGACCATGCGTCCAGAGGTTCTTGGAGGACTGGGCGGATTTTCCGGAGCATTTTCATTAGAGAAGATTAAAGAAATGGAAGAACCGGTACTGTTATCCGGAACAGATGGCTGTGGCACGAAAGTAAAGCTCGCCATGATTATGGACAAGCATGATACCATCGGTATTGATGCAGTAGCAATGTGTGTAAATGATATTGCCTGTGCAGGTGGAGAACCATTATTCTTCTTAGATTATATTGCATGTGGTAAGAATTATCCGGAGAAAATTGCAGCCATCGTAAAAGGTGTAGCAGAAGGCTGTCTTCAGTCTGATGCAGCATTAATTGGTGGAGAGACTGCAGAGCATCCGGGTCTGATGGCAGAGGATGAATATGACCTGGCTGGATTTGCAGTAGGTGTATGTGATAAGAAAGATATGATTACCGGCGAGACTCTGGCAGACGGTGATGTTCTGATTGGTATGGCATCAACCGGAGTACATTCCAATGGATTTTCACTGGTTCGTAAAATCTTTACCATGGATAAAGAAACCCTTGATACATACCATGAAGAACTGGGAACTACTTTGGGAGAAGCCTTACTTGCACCAACCAGAATTTATGTAAAAGCACTGCGTGCCATCAAAGATGCCGGCATCCGTGTAAAAGCCTGCAGCCATATCACAGGCGGTGGTTTCTATGAAAATGTTCCACGTATGCTTCCGGAAGGAAAACATGCTGTGATTGAAAAGAACAGCTATCCGATTCCGCCAATCTTTACCCTGATGGCAAAAGAAGGAAATGTAGAAGAGAAAATGATGTACAATACCTACAACATGGGACTAGGTATGGTACTTGCAGTTGCACCGGAAGATGTAGATAAAACCATGGAAGCAATCAAATCTGCCGGAGACAAGCCATATGTTGTTGGTAAGATTGAAAACGGAGAAAAGGGTGTTACATTATGCTAAAAGTTGCAGTATTAGTATCCGGTGGTGGAACCAATCTTCAGGCAATTATCGATGCCATGGATAATGGAACCATTACCAATGCAAAGATAGAAGTGGTAATCAGTAATAATCCGAATGCCTATGCCTTAGAGCGTGCAAAAAAACATAATATCAAGGCACTTTGCATTTCTCCGAAATCCTATGAGAACCGGGCGGCATTCAATGCTGATTTCTTAGAAAAATTGAATGAATATAAAGTAGATTTGGTGGTGCTGGCAGGATTTTTGGTGGTAATTCCACCGGAAATGATTGCACAGTACCGCAACCGGATAATCAATATTCATCCATCCCTGATTCCATCTTTCTGTGGAACAGGCTTCTATGGATTAAAAGTCCACGAAGGAGCACTTTCCCGTGGAGTGAAGGTAACAGGAGCTACGGTGCATTTTGTGGATGAAGGAACAGATACCGGCCCAATCATTTTACAGAAAGCAGTTGCAGTTGAAGAGGATGATACACCGGAGATTCTGCAGCGTCGTGTGATGGAACAGGCAGAGTGGAAAATTATGCCACAGGCAATTGATTTAATTGCCAATGGAAGAGTAAAAGTCGAAGACGGGAAAGTGAAGATTCTTCCAAAAGCAGACCATTAGAATTGAGTAAAAGTAAATAAAGATTAAGTAGAAATGAATGAAAAATAGAAGAAAAATAACCGGATTAGGAGGAGCAGCATGAAAGTATTAGTAGTTGGAAGCGGCGGAAGAGAGCATGCAATTGTGACAAGTGTAGCAAAGAGCAGCCGTGTAGATAAGATTTATTGTGCACCGGGCAATGCCGGAATCGGACAGCTGGCAGAATGTGTGAACATTGGAGCTATGGAATTTGACAAGCTGGTAGCTTTTGCAAAGGAAAAAGAGATTGATTTTACCATCGTAGGAATGGATGATCCATTGGTCGGTGGAATTGTAGATGTATTTGAAGCAGAAGGATTAAAAGTATTCGGACCGAGAAAGAATGCTGCAATCTTAGAGGGATCCAAAGCATTTTCCAAAGATTTGATGAAGAAATATAACATTCCGACCGCAGGATATGAGACCTTTGATGACCCGAAAAAGGCATTGGAGTATCTGGAAACTGCAAAAATGCCAATCGTATTAAAGGCAGACGGACTGGCACTTGGTAAAGGTGTTCTGATTTGTAACACCTTGGAGGAAGCGAAAGCCGGAGTAAAAGAAATCATGGAAGATAAGAAATTTGGTTCTGCCGGCAACCATATGGTAATAGAAGAGTTCATGACAGGCCGTGAAGTATCCGTGCTTTCTTTCGTAGATGGCAAGACCATTAAGATTATGTCTTCCGCACAGGACCACAAACGTGCCAAAGATGGAGACCAGGGCTTAAATACCGGTGGAATGGGTAACTTCTCTCCAAGTCCTTTCTATACCAAAGAAGTAGATGATTTCTGTAAGAAATATATCTATCAGGCAACCGTAGATGCCATGGCAGCAGAAGGAAGACCATTTGTAGGTGTTATTTTCTTCGGTCTGATGCTGACAGAGGATGGACCAAAGGTATTAGAGTACAATGCCCGTTTTGGTGACCCGGAGGCTCAGGTAGTTCTTCCGAGAATGAAAAATGACATCATTGATGTAATGGAAGCCTGCGTAGACGGTAAATTAGATACCATTGATTTACAGTTTGAAGATAATGCAGCCGTATGCGTTGTTCTTGCATCTGACGGATATCCGGTGGCATATGAAAAAGGATTTGAAATCAAAGGCCTTGAGAACTTTGATGGCAAAGAAGGTTACTACTGTTTCCATGCCGGAACCAAGTTAAATGACGAAGGCAGGATTGTAACCAACGGAGGCCGTGTACTTGGCATCACAGCCAAGGGAGCTACCTTAAAAGAAGCAAGAGCCAATGCTTATAAGGCAACGGAGTGGGTAGACTTCGATAACAAGTATATGCGCCATGACATTGGAAAAACCATAGATGAAGCATAAAGTTAAAGAATGATTTAACGAATCGACAAAATAGAAAGATAAGAAAAGTATCCGTAAAAAACAGAAAAATTTACGGGTACTTTTTCTATACTTAAAAATGCAATGCAATAAAGAGACGAGAATCAATGACGAATTCTTGAAATTAAAACAAGACATAATAAATTTTGATAAAATAAAAACCAATCATACTGCGATAATTCAATTCATATTAGAACAGACCGGTTCATATTGGGATAGACCAATTCTTCCGCCCATCCCCCAGTCCGGCACATTCCCTTCTTCTAAAAAATAATAAAATCAGAAAACAAATTAACATAAATCTTAAAAGAAAGATTTTAAGATTACATAATGTATAAAATAACAAAAAATGATAAGACAACTTGCAGGTAAAAAAGAAAATGCACAAGCTGCAATCATAAATTTGTAATGTTAAATTTTATACTCTTGCACTTGGTGGGATTATCCGATACAATATTAATTTAGAATATACTCTAAACAGTGAAAAAACTAGCGCAGGAGGTGCCGCAGCATGAGTCTGGCAGATAAAATTTTTATCGATATGTGTCAGGATATATTGGACAACGGGGTAAGTACAGAAGGAGAAAAGGTCCGCCCACATTGGGAGGATGGAACCAGTGCTTATACAATTAAGAAATTTGGTGTGGTAAACAGGTATGATTTATCCAAAGAATTTCCGGCAATTACATTACGAAAGACAGCAATCAAGAGCTGTACCGATGAGATGTTATGGATCTGGCAGTTGAAGTCCAATAATGTCAATGACTTACACAGCCATGTCTGGGATGAATGGGCAGATGAGACAGGCTCTATTGGAAAAGCATATGGCTACCAGATGGGAGTAAAGCATAAATATAAGGAAGGAATGTTTGATCAGGTAGACCGTGTGATTTATGACCTTAAGAACAATCCTTTCAGCAGAAGAATCATGACCAACATATATGTACATCAGGATTTAAGTGAGATGCATCTTTATCCATGCGCATACAGCATGACCTTTAATGTAACCCAGAAGAAGGGGGACGATAAGCTGACTTTGAATGCAATTTTAAATCAGCGTTCCCAGGATATCTTAGCTGCCAATAACTGGAATGTCTGCCAGTATGCAGTACTGATGCATATGCTGGCACAGGTGTGCGATATGCGTGTGGGAGAGTTAGTGCATGTGATTGCAGATGCACATATTTATGACCGGCATATTCCTATTATAAAGGAACTGATTCAAAGACCGACGTATGACGCACCGACATTCTGGCTGAATCCGGATGTAAAGGATTTCTATGAATTTACCAGAAATGATGTACGTCTTGATAATTATGTGACAGGACCACAGATTCAGGATATTCCAATCGCAATATAAAAGGAGCAGGTGAAAGAGATGAATTTAATAGCAGCAGTAGATGCTAATTGGGCAATTGGCTATAAGAATAAATTACTGGTAAGCATTCCGGATGATATGAAATTTTTCCGTCAGACCACAACCGGGAAAGTGGTAGTCATGGGACGTAAGACCTTGGAAAGCTTTCCAAATGGACAGCCTCTTAAGAACCGTGTCAATATTGTACTGACCAGTGATAAGAATTATAAAGTGAAGGATGCCATTGTGGTGCATGATTTAGACGAACTGCATAAAGAGTTAGAGCAGTATAACAGTGAGGATATCTATGTTATTGGCGGTGAGAGCATTTACCGCCAGCTTTTGGATGAGTGCGATGTAGCGCATATTACGAAGATTGACTATGCATATGATGCAGATGCCTATTTCCCGAATCTGGATGAAAAGGAAGAATGGCAGATTACAGAAGACAGTGATGAACAGACCTATTTTGATCTGGAGTATTACTTCTTAAAATATGAAAGAATAAGATAAGCAGAAAGAAACGTGTAAGAAATGAATAATCTTATTTTCAGTTTAAATACCACCATGCCAATCTTTCTTGTGATGGTAATCGGTTATATCTTAAAGCAGATTGGTATGCTCAATGATAATTTTGTGACGGTGGCGAATAAGTTTAATTTTAAGGTGACCTTGCCATTTATGTTATTTCGGGATATTTCTACGGTAAATATCCGGGAAATCTTTGATTTGAAATATGTGCTTTTCTGTGCACTGGCAAGTACCGCCTGTTTCTGGGTAATCTGGGGAGCCACAAAGCTTTTTGTAAAGGATAAATCCATCCGTGGTGCATTTGTGCAAAGCTCCTTCCGGAGCAGTGCCGCAGTCATGGGACTTGCCTTTATTGAAAATATTTATGGCAGTTCTGCCATGGGACCATTGATGATTATCGGGGCAGTGCCGCTTTATAATATCTTTTCTGTTATTGTACTGACCTTTGAAGCCAATGAAGATGGAGCGGGAGAAGAGGCAGTACATGGTGGCAGAATCAAGAAAGCATTTCTTAACATATTAAAGAATCCGATTATCCTTGGAATTGCCTTTGGTATGGTGGCAGCATTATTGTCCCTTGATTTTCCTACCATGGTAGATAAGACCATTGATAATGTGGCAAAGATGGCAACACCACTGGCGTTGATTGCACTGGGTGCAGGCTTTGAGGGAAGAAAGGCCCTGGCAAAAATCAGACCGACCCTTGCAGCATCTGCAATCAAGCTTGTGATACAGCCGCTTTTATTACTTCCGGTGGCAGCAGCCTTGGGATTTACCGGAGAAAAAATGATTGCAATTCTGATTATGCTTGCATCACCGACTACACCTAGCTGCTATATTATGGCAAAGAACATGAAAAATGATGGTGTGCTGACAGCAAGTATTATTGTGACAACAACGCTTTTGGGAGCATTTACCTTAACTGGCTGGATTTTTATCCTTAAGACCATGGGATTGATATAGAGGAGGATGTTAGATGGATATTACAGGAAGAAAATTATTTGTAAAGGCGATGATGGAAGAAGGCGTGGATACCATATTTGGTTATCCGGGCGGAATGGTCACCGACCTTTTTGATGAATTATATAAACAGGATGATATTCACCTGGTGCTTCCAAGACATGAGCAGGGACTGATTCATGAGGCAGAAGGTTATGCGAGAGCTACCGGAAAGCCGGGCGTATGCCTGGTAACCAGCGGACCGGGTGCC
>ULRR01042037.1_pt1 | contig 12114 bp, 7 predicted proteins | sample 1955651 | NCBI WGS metagenome assembly ULRR01 (sample SAMEA4835688, study PRJEB28245) | human gut metagenome | biome: gut microbiome; material: fecal sample | place: Denmark | collected 2008
ACCTTAAAAATTTCAACAATCCGGAGGAACTATGGGAAGAGATAAACTCGGCAGCCGTCTTGGCTTTATACTGCTCAGCGCAGGCTGTGCAATAGGTATAGGAAACGTATGGAAGTTTCCTTATGTGGTAGGTCAAAACGGCGGCGGTCTTTTCGTCCTTATATATCTGTTCTTCCTTGTAATACTCGGCATACCCGTGCTTACTATGGAGTTTTCCATAGGCAGAGCGGCTCAGAAAAGCCCTGCGAAAATGTACGAACAGCTTGAGCCGAAAGGCAGTAAGTGGCATCTGCACGGAAAGGTTTCGCTTATAGGCTGTTATCTGCTGATGATGTTCTATACAACGGTGGCAGGCTGGATGCTGAAGTTCTTTGTTTCGACCGCATCAGGAGAGATAGTCGGAATGGATACGGCGGCTGTGGAGAACCATTTCAACGTTGACGTTCTGGGCGACCCTGTTTCGCTTATAGTATATATGGGCATAGTCGTTGCGATAGGCGTTGCCGTCTGCCTTATAGGTGTGCAGAACGGGCTTGAAAAGGTCACTAAGATAATGATGCTCGCCCTGCTCGCAATTATGGTGGTGCTTGCCGTAAACAGCTTTACACTGCCCGGCGGAGCGGAAGGACTTTCGTTCTATCTTATGCCCGATCTCAGCGTAATAGAAAAGGTCGGTATAACAAATATCCTTGTAAGCGCAATGAATCAGGCGTTCTTCACGCTGAGCATCGGTATGGGAAGTATGGCTATATTCGGCAGTTATATCGGCAAGGACAGGTCGCTTCTCGGAGAATCGGTAAATGTAGCGCTGCTTGACACGTTTGTTGCGGTAGCGTCCGGACTTATTATTTTTCCTGCCTGCTCGGCATACGGAGTGGATGTTACAAGCGGTCCGAAGCTGTTATTTATAACTCTGCCGAACATTTTCAACAACATTCCTCTCGGCAGGCTGTGGGGAAGTCTTTTCTTCGTATTCATGTCATTTGCGGCGCTGTCAACGGTGCTTGCCGTGTTTGAATGTATAATAGCGAACACAATGGACCTATGGGGGCTTAGCAGGAAGAAGGCCTGCATTATAAACGGCATACTGCTGTTTTTACTGTCTGTTCCCTGCTGTCTGGGATTCAATGTTCTCAGCGGTTTTCAGCCGCTCGGCGCAGGAAGCACGATACTTGACCTTGAAGATACTGCAGTCAGCAACTTCATTCTTCCGCTCGGCTCGTTTGTATTCATTCTGTTCTGTGTGACGAAAAAGGGCTGGGGCTGGGATAACTTCGTAAATGAAGCGAATACCGGCAAGGGTCTTAAGATAAAGAGGTTTATGAAGGGCTATATGACGTATGTTCTGCCGGTACTTGTGATGTTTGTGTTTATTATGGGGCTGGTGGGACTTGTTAATGGCTAAGAAAGATAGGAAAAGGCGGTACTCGTATAATGAGTACCGCCTCAGATTATAGAAAAGTCTGTTTTTGAAATAAACTTCTGATTTATTATCCCTATCCCCTTTAGGACACTCTGATGGCTTTGCCTCGTGCAAAGCTTGGCGTGTCCTTATTTCGGCATCCTTGCCGAAAACCCCTTTCCCCGGAAAGGGGCTGAGTGTGGGGCTGCCGCCCTCACCCCGCTTGGGGCTACGCCCCAAACCCCATTTTATAAAATTGTATAGGTTTATTGACAGATTAAGGCGGTACTCGTATAATGAGTACCGCCTTTATTACTCTTATTTTCCCACGCAGAAGCGTGAAAATATTCTGTCTATTACCTCTTCGCTTGCGGTCTTGCCGCTAAGCTCATAAAGGCTGCTAAGCGCCGCTTCAAGCTCAAGCCCTGCAACGTCTGCGGTCATACCGCCGTGAAGTGCGTTATAGGCTCTGTCGACCGCCGCCTGTGCCGATAAGGCGCACTGCCGCTGACGCTCGTTTGCGAGGAAGCCTGCGCCTGCATCAAGATTGCTTATTCCGCAACGCTGTTTTATTGCCTGTTCAAGCTCGTCTGCGCCGCCACCTGTCTTTGCACTGATTATTACCGCTTTACCGAGTTCGTTTTCTATAAATGCCGTGTCCGCCCTTGCTTCAAGGTCGGATTTATTTATTATGGGGATTACCGTCTTACCGTAGAGAAGCTCTATCAGCCGCTTGTCGTCATCGGACAGCTCTCTTGAGCCGTCAAATACCGCAAGGATAAGCTGTGCCGTACCTATACGTTCTATCATACGCTGTACGCCGATGTTCTCAACAGTATCTTCCGTTTCCCTTATGCCTGCGCAATCGGCTAACTTCAGCATTATATCGCCAAGCTGTACCGTATCCTCGACTATATCACGGGTAGTACCCTCAATATCGGTCACTATGCTTTTCTGTACGCCTGTAAGCCGATTCATAAGCGTTGACTTTCCTGCGTTGGGCTTTCCGACTATGGCTGTGGCGATGCCGTTTCTGAGTATCTCTCCGCAGTCGTACGTTGCTATAAGGCTGTCGATATTTTCTTTTACGGCGGTGACGCTTTTCAGCCAGTCCACCTTTGCTATTTCGTCCTCGTCCTCGCTCTCATCGGGATAATCTATCCATACGGCTATCTCCGATGTAATAGCTATTATCTCCTCGCACAGCGCCTCTATCCTGCGGTATAATGCACCGTCCGTCTGCGCTCTCGCACAGGAAAGAAGCTGATCGTTGCCTGCGTTTATAAGGTCAATTACACCCTCTGCTTCTGTCAGCGACAGCTTGCCGTTTACGAGCGCCTGCTTTGTAAACTCGCCCGCCTGAGCCATTACTGCGCCTGCGGATAATACCGCCTGCAGTACCCTTTTGGTAACGTGGATGCCGCCGTGGCAGGTTATCTCGGCTGTGTTTTCTCCGGTATAGCTGTGGGGCGCACGGAAGATTAAAAGCACTCCGTCATCGAGCTTTGTACCGTCCGCCGTAATATCTCCGTATGCGGCGGTATAGCCGTCCATCTTTTCGATATCACGCACGGGGTACTTCGGTATAAATACCTTTGCCGCAACTTCAAGTGCGTCCGCTCCTGATATTCTTATCATTGAAACACCGCCGCTTGCCATAGGTGTTGATATTGCCGCTATGCAGTCTGCCATTATATCTTAATCCTTCTTACCGAATAATTTTGCGAAAAAGCCTTTTTTTGCCGGCTTTTCGTCTGTCTGTTCTTCCGTTTCGTCTTCGTCCCTGCTGTCGCTGTCATCGCCGTTATCATAATAGCTTTCTTCCTCCTCTTCGGAAAGCGCCGTTTCGATAAAGCTCTTTTTGAGCAGTTCCTCTCCGCTTTCGTTAAGCGTATATGTCCACAGCTCTGTCGGAGTATTTATAACAAAATCGTCTATATTATCAAGGCTGAGAAGCGTCTGAAGCCGCTCGCCCATAGTATCTATCACCTGCTCCTCCATACCTGAGAAAAATTCCTCGCAGGTTATGTTATACTCATCGGCAGGATTCTTGCCGCCTATTCTCGTGAGGTGGATACCGTCACGCAGATAGGAGGTGTAATCGAGATAATCGCTCCAGTATTCGTTTATTACCTGTAATATGACACGCTTCTGCAGGGCGTTTACCTTGTCCTCGCCGAACTTCTGTACGGCTGTGCTGTAATCATTGGCAAATTCGTTCTGCCATATATCGACCTCAGACTCGCCTGTCAGGAATGCTTTTCTTCTGCCGAACACTGCGTCACGGTGCTTTTCGCCTATCATAGTGAACTTAAGCAGGCGCTTACGCAACTCGAGCGTATCACCCTGTGCTATACGCTGAATGCGGTCTACCTCACGCAGTACAATCTTATCGTCAATCGGTCTGCCCGTTTCGGCGGTAGGATAATGCCTTTTCGGTATTAACTTCTTTATCTCGTATTTTGTCATAATCTCGTCTTCAAGAGAAATTATGAAACGGCTCTCGCCCACATCGCCCTGTCTGCCGCTTCTGCCACGCAGCTGCATATCGCCTCGTTCGCTCTCGCTCATAAATGTGCCGAGTATCAGCAGTCCGCCTGCCGCTACAGCTTCGTCCTTCTGCGATTCGTCAGCGCCGCCCAGCTTTATGTCAACACCTCTGCCCGACATATTGGCTGATATGGTGACAGCGCCGGGTCTGCCGGCTTCTTTTATTATCTCGGCTTCAAGCTCATCGTTCTTTGCGTTTAGTACGTTTGCGGTGATACCCTCCGCCGCAAGACGACCGCTCAGCTCCTCGCTGAGCTCAATGCTTGACGTTCCGACAAGCACAGGCTGATTCTTTGCGTGGGCGGTCTTTATGCAATCAATAATTGCGTTGTCCTTTGCCGCTTTTGTGAGATATACTTCATACGGGTGATCGACACGTCTGCAGGGCGTATGGGTAGGTATAACGGTTACCTTAAGGTCGTATAACTGCCAGAACTCGTCCTCCGAGCTTTTCGCAGTACCGGTCATACCGCTGAGAAGCGGATAACGGCGCAGATAGAACTGCATAGGCACAACGCCCATAATAACGCCCCTGCTCGTACAGGTGATGCCCTCCTTAAGCTCGACCGCAGGCTGTAACGAGCCGGGATAACGGCGGTTCTCAGCCGCTCTGCCTGTGAACTCATCTATTATTCTTATATTGCCGTCCTTGACGATATAATCAACGTCCTTTTTAAGCAGGAAGCACGCTTTAAGGCAATCCGTAATGCGTATCAGAAGCTCGTTGTTCTCCTCGTCATAAAGCCCTGAGCCGTCCGTTATAAGCTCCTCGCACTTGTCCTCGCCCTTTTCGGTAAGGTAGATAGTGCCAAGCTCCTCGTTTATCTCATACATACCGCTGTCAAAATCCTTGACAAACTCGTATACCTCGGGCAGCTTTTCATCGGGCTTTACGGCGGTTTCACCTGCTATTACAAGCGGTACTCTTGCCTCGTCTATCATCATGCTGTCAGCTTCATCGGCTATGCAGAAGTCGAAATCCGTCTGCACGCAGTCCTCAGGCGTATTCGCAACGAAGTCACGCAAAAAGTCAAAGCCTGCCTCTCTTGCGGTTATATATACTATCTGATTTTTATACATCTCTTTTTTATCCGCAATATCTGTCGAATGTAAAATACAAGCCGAGCTTATGCCGAGTGCGTCATATATCGGCTTCATCCACTCGCTGTCACGCTTTGCAAGATAATCGTTGAAGGTGAGTATTCTGACATTGTGACCGTTTTTCGCCATATAGCTTGCGGAAAATGCAGCGCAAAGCGTCTTGCCCTCGCCCGTTTTCATCTCGGTTATTCTGCCCTTTGTAAGCTCTGCGGCGGCGGTAAGCTGTTCGTCATAAGGAATAAGACCGAGGTATTCCTTGCTTGCGATAGCGCAGGCGGCGAATATCTCATTCATATCCGTACTGTCTTTAAACTCGTCTATTGTGCCGACCTCGGCGAGTGAGCGTATTTTTTCGATGGATATATAAGTTTCAGCCATTTTTGCTGTCCTTTCAGAATAGAATTATTGCAGTGCCGTGAAAACGGCATTTTAATGCTGTCTCGGCTTGTAGAAAAAGTCTGTTTTTGAAATAAACTTCTAATTTATTATCCCTATCCCCAAACCCCTTTCCCCCGTGAAAGGCTGTGTATGCTTTGTTGGCTCTGCATCGTGCAGAGCCTTTGGGCATACACGCCCGGCGTCCGTGCCGGGGCTGAGTGTGGGGCTACCGCCCCTAGTCCCTGTCGGGGGCTCCGCCCCTGCGACCCCATTTTCAAAAATCATATAGGTTTTTCGACAGTCAGAAACGGCATTTCAAAGCCGTCTATATCGTTTATTTTACCACAGTGAAATGAAAAAAGCAATTATTTTTAAAAAGCACTTGAAAAATACGGATAAATGTGCGACAATAATATTATTATGGCGGTTTTATACCACACGATAAATTACTAAAAATCTGTAAAGGAATGACTTACTTTGGATAACAAAAAATACGCAGTAATACTTGCCGCAGGTGATGGCAAAAGGATGAAATCCGACAAGCCGAAGGTTCTTGCCGAAGTGCTGTTTCAGCCTATGCTCCGCTGGGTGCTTGACGCTGTAAAGCAGGCCGGAGTTGACAATACCGCAGTTATAGTCGGCGCTCACAAGGAGCAGGTAACGGCTTATCTTGATACGCTCGGCGAATACCCCGCATTTGAGCAGAAGGAAAGGCTCGGTACGGGTCACGCAGTAATGCAGGCAAAATCTTTTATCGAAAAGGCACAGGCTGAAAATGCGGATATACTGGTGGCGTGCGGTGACGCTCCGTTCATTGACGCAGACACCATAACAGGCTCTTATGAGTATCACAAAAACAGCGGTAACGATGTTACGGTAGTTTCCGCTATTGTCGATAATCCCACAGGCTACGGCAGAATAATAAAGGAAAACGATACTTTCAAGGCTATCGTTGAGCAGAAGGACTGCGACAGCGAACAGGCAAAGGTAAGAGAGATAAACTCGGGTATCTACTGGTTCAAAGCGGAAAAGCTGTCCGGACTTTTAGATAAACTCGGCAACAACAATGCCGCAGGCGAATATTATCTTACCGATACTGTTGCCGTTGCCGAAAAGAAGGGCGTATACACGGCAGACAGCACGGACGTTGTACTCGGTGCAAACAGCCGCAGTCAGCTTGCCGCACTGAACGAAGTCGCAAGAAAGAGAAAGCTCGCTGAGCTTATGGACGAGGGTGTGGATATTCCTCTGTCGGACGGAATCATAATCGGTAAGGATGTAAAGATCGGTCACGATACGGTAATACTTCCGAATACGATAATCAAGGGAAAAACGGTTATCGGCAACGGCTGTGAGATAGGTCCTAACAGCTATATAGCCGACTGCGTTATAGAGGATAACGTTATCCTGAACAACGTACAGGCGCACGAAAGCAAGGTAGACAGCAAGGCTAAGGCAGGTCCGTTTGTGCATCTGCGCCCGAATACTCATCTGCACAGCGGTGTAAAGATAGGCGACTTTGTAGAGGTCAAGAACTCCGAAATCGGCATAAACACCTGCATAGCGCATCTTACATATATCGGCGACAGCGATGTGGGCAAGGGTGTAAACTTCGGCTGCGGCTGTGTAACGGCAAACTATGACGGTATAAAGAAGTACCGCACCACAATAGGCGACAACGCATTTATCGGCTGTAACACAAATTTGATAGCGCCTGTTACTATCGGGGATAATGCGACTACTGCGGCAGGCTCGACTATCACGAAGAACGTTCCTGCGGATTCTCTTGCGGTGGAACGTGGTCAGACAAGAATTATAGAACACTGGGAAAAGAACAGCAAGCGTATAAAAAAGGCATAAGGAGGAAAACAGGTGGAGGTTTTTCTTTCGGTGCTGTCGGTCGCCGGAATCATTCTCGGCGCTGTACTGCTGATAATGATAATATCCCTTCTGCTGTCCGCTATACTTTATGAGAGCGTTTTCGGAAAGCGGTTCGAGATATACGATTCCGCACATCTGCCCGACCTTAAGGATTATAAGGGGCTTGTAAATGAGCCGGTCACATTCCCGTCAAAGCGAGGCTATAAATACACCGGGTTTTACTACCACGATGAAAGCTATGACAGCTTCAGGGGACTTATAGTTTTCTCGCACGGCATATTTGACGGACATCTCAGCTATCTGCCCGAAATAGCGTATTTTGCAAGACGGGGATACAAGATATTCGCCTTTGACAACAGTGGCAGTCATTTAAGCGGAGGAAAGTCACTGCGTGGGCTTCCTCAGTCGGCGGAGGATCTTGATGCGGCGCTGAGTTACGTCACAAAGACAAACACGCTTCCGCTGTATCTGTTCGGTCACAGCTGGGGAGGATATGCGGTATCTGCTGTGCATTGCTATCATCTTTATGATATAAAGGCGGTATTCGTACAGAGCGGATTTGACCAAACAAGCGAAATGGTGCTTGAAGAAGGCTCTGCTATGATGGGCAGATGGATATATGTCCTTAGAGCCTATATAAAGCTGTATGAGCGTATGAAATACGGCAAGGCGGCAGGCTACACAGCACACGCAGGAATAGCGAAAGCAACCGCAAACGGCACTAAGTTCCTTATACTGCACAGCACGGACGATAAGACGATAAGCCTTAAAAACAGCGTACTTGCCAATGTTGAGAAAAACGATAATATCACTCTTATAACCGAAAAGAACAAGGGTCACAACTCTCTTGACAGCGACAGAGCGATAAAGTACAAGGCACAGCTTGACACGCTTTTTGAAACGACCTATCCGAAAAAACAAAGGACTAACAAGAATAGAAGAGAACTGTTCAGCGAAAAGGTCGATAAGCAGATATACTACGAGCTTGACGGCAAGCTGATGAAGCTGATAGCCGATTTTTACGAAACGGCTCAGAGTGGGAAGGGTTTCAGCAGTGCGGGGGTGCAGGGGAAAAAGAAAAGTCATAAATAACGTTTGACGTTATAAAATAAGGAAAATCAGGAGATAAGAAGAAATGAACATTTTCAAGAAAATACCGGCGGTGATAGCGTCTGTTGCGGTTATTGTATCGCTCTCGGCTGTTGCTGTATCGGCAAACAGCTATGTTCCCGAGGTATCCGACGTGGTAACGGAAGATATTGAGGTCGTTTTTGATTCTGCAACAAAAGCACAGCGTGAGCAGGCACAGCAGATAATCGCCGACTATATCGCCAAGAACATACCCAACGGCATTGCGGACGTTTCCAAGATGGATAAGGTTGCGGCGTATGTGGCGTCGTTCACTTACGACAAGAGCAATTCCGATCCGTATCTTATGGTGCTCAACGGTTCAGGCAATCCTTCTGCCAGTGCAAAACTCGCCGTTTATATGCTGGGCGAGGTCGGTCTGACCGCAAAAATAAGATATGCGTACAGTGAAAATGAAGAGATACCTATGAAAACAGCCACATCTATGGCGACCACTGCGGTAAGGCTCGGTGACGGATCGGTTTATCTGCTTTATATCGGCGGCGACGTACTCGGTCAGAAAACTTTCATTTCACAGAAGTTGAATTCACGATTCCTTTATAAAGAGATCTCAAAAAACAAATACGCTGTTTATTCGTGGATACAGTTTGACGATGAGGTAAAAGGCTATGACAAGGCTACCAAGACCGTTATGAATATCCCCGGATATATCGACGGTCACAAGATAGAGGTAATAGCAGAAGAGTTTACCAGAGGCTGTATCGGTGTTTCAAAGGTAACCATACCCAATACAGTTACCGAGATCCGGCGTGGCGCTTTCGTTTACACAAAGCGCATACAGAGCATTTCTATTTCAAGCTCGGTAAAGACTATAGCCGCCGATGTATTCTCGGGAAACAACTGTCTTAAATTCACTGTTGACAGCAACAATAAGTATTTCCAGGCTATAAACGGCGATCTTTACTCTAAGGACGGCAAAACGCTTGTTTCTGCCACAGGTTCGTCAATGACAAAAATACCGAGCTTCGTTGAAGTTATCGGCGGCGACGCATTCTGCGGAAACAACCATATAGTTGATATTACGATTCCTGCAACCGTCAAGAAGATAAGCTATGCCGCTTTCGCTTCATGCAAAAATTTACGCAATGTAATAATCGAGGGTAACGGACTTACCACTGTCGAATCCAGAGCCTTCCAGACAACGAATCTGATCTCGCTCAACATTCCCGCCTCTGTGACCTCTTTCAGTTATGATGCTTTCGACTGGGCTGAAATCATACTTGTAATCTGTCCGGATGGAGAGATTTCACAAAAGCTGACAGGCAGTGACGAAATTCAAAACCTGCTTGTTGATACATCAGGCACATCGACCGGCAGAACATTTACCAAAAAGCCCACCTGTGAGAGTGACGGCGAACTGAAAGTCAACTTTTCAACAGGTTCGTCGAAAACTTATACCATTCCGAAGTCGAATCTTTATCACGATTATAAGGTCGATGCAATAAAGTCGGAAGCCTGTGCAAATGACGGCAGTATAACTTACCGTTGCACGGTCTGCAATTCCCACAGAACCGAAGATACCACTTATGCCACAGGACACAGCTTTTCATCGACATGGACGCTCGACAAAGCGCCCACCTGTGCCGAGCAAGGCTCGCAGTCACGCCACTGTACGAAGTGCGATAAAAAGACAGATGTAATATATGTTTCCCCCACAGGAAACCATACTTATACCGCCTGGAAAACAACCAAAAATCCAGACTGTACTAAACCCGGTGAGCAACGGTGCAGCTGCACAGTCTGCGGTAAGGTGCTTACAAGAGAGCTTGATCCGTTGGGTCATAAATACGTTGATACCGTGGTCGATGCGACCTATGACGCAAAGGGCTACACCCTGCATAAATGCTCGGTTTGCGGCTCTTCCTACAAGTCCGACTACACCGACATTCTCGTTCTCGGCTATGTCAAGAACCTCAAAGTAACCCGTCAAAACCCAAAATTCATAACGCTCGAGTGGTCAATGTCAACCGATGGCAGCGGCTATGAGGTCGAGCAGTACAAGGGCGGCAAATGGGTACGGATTTCCAAGACCGACAGCAGTGCCAATTGCGCTCTCACCGTCACAAATCTTACTCCCGGTACATCCTATACATTCCGTGTAAGACTGCGTAAAGTGTCAGGTTCTACCGTTCAGTACGGCGGCTATATCAGAGCCGTTGCAACCACTGTTCTTCCCAATGTAACCACATTCACAGCCTCTCAGACGACAAGCAGGACAGTAACGCTCAAATGGGATAAGAATGCCGATGCGACAGGTTATGTTGTCGAGCAGTACAAGGGCGGAAAATGGACTCAGATTCTAAAGACAACAGGCAACACAACCTTACAGTGCACAGCATCTTCACTCGCTCCCGAAACACGCTATTCATTCCGCATGAAGTCGTATAAGAAGACCGGCAGTGCCGTTGTCTACAGCGATTATACGAATATTGCGGCAACTACAAGAATTGCGTGTGTTTCAGGTCTTACGGCGAAGTCATCAACCGTTTCTTCTGTTACACTTTCGTGGAACAAGGTTGCTTCTGCTACGGGATATGTCGTTGAAATCTATAAGGGCGGAAAGTGGAATACAGTCCTTACCACAAAGAACAACACTGCTCTTTCCTGCAAGGTAACGGGTCTTGCGGCAGGCTCAACATATAAAGCCCGTATCAAGTGCTACCGCCTTGCAAACGGTGCGTACTCATTCAGCGAATACCTTGAAGCTGACGTGAACACAAAGATAGCAAACGTTACAGGTTTCAAGTCTTCCGGCAATACAGCATCATCAATAACATTCTCGTGGAATAAGAATACCGCCGCTACAGGCTATATCGTTGAGATTTACAAGGGCGGTAAGTGGACGCAGATTTTAAACGCAAAAAGCAACACAACCCTTACCTGCACAGCAACAGGGCTTTCGGCAAATGCAACATATTCAGTGCGCATAAAGTCCTTCAAAAAGACAACCGCAACCACATATTTCAGCGATTATCTTACGTTCTCAGCCGACACCCGTATACCCAACGTTACAAGCCTTACATATAAAGCGGATTCCGCTTCACAGGTAACTCTCAGCTGGAGCAGGAACACTGCAGCCGACGGATATACAGTAGAAATCTACAGGGGCGGAAAATGGGAGCAGGTGCTGTGTGCAACCTCGAACACAAAGCTTTCCTGTAAGATAACAGGTCTTGCGGAAGGCTCGACCTATTCTGTACGCATAAAGAGCTACAAGGTGAAAAACGGCAAAACCGTATTCAGCGAATATCTGAAAAGCACTGCTACAACAGGTCTTAACCCCGTTGCAAAGCTTGGGGAGCAGACAAACAGCACAGCCTCATCAATCCGGTTTTCGTGGGCAAGAAAAAGCTGTGCGACAGGATATATCGTAGAGATCTATAAGGGTGGGAAATGGAATCTTGTAACAAAAACCACCTCAAACACAGTCACCTCCTGCCAGATAACGAATCTTAACTCAGGTATGTCATATACCTGCCGTGTAAGAGCATATCTTACCGTAAACGGTTCGACAATATACAGTGATAATGTAAGAACGGTGCAGACAACAAAATAATATCACGGCTTTACGAGCGACGGTTTTATGAACCGCCGCTCTCAGTTTGTCGAAAAACCTCTTGTTTATCGAAAATGGGGTCGCAGGGGCATAGCCC
>ULRR01034210.1_pt1 | contig 12056 bp, 11 predicted proteins | sample 1955651 | NCBI WGS metagenome assembly ULRR01 (sample SAMEA4835688, study PRJEB28245) | human gut metagenome | biome: gut microbiome; material: fecal sample | place: Denmark | collected 2008
CAGCATGGAGCTGCGTCCTATGGCGCTTTTGTCAACAGGGCCGTTTTGGCGTATCCCTCAGAAGCGTTCGGAGAACGCGCAGCCACAGAATGAAATTCTGTGTTCAAAAGGGGCTTGGGGGCGCTGCCCTCAACAAGCAGACGGCAGGAAATGTGAGTGTGTATGAACACTCGCATTGCTTGCCGGATTTGTGTGTGGCTATCCACACGCATTGCTTGCCGGTAACTAAAACAACCGAAACGGCCCTTGTGCCGCTACGGAAAACCAACTGAAATTAAGTATTGGGAGGTAACGACTATGAGAAAGGTTTTGTCCTGTGAGTTCAACCTGGACACCGCCTGCGTGGAGCTGCGCCTTGATGACGGGACGCTGCTCTCTATCGACTGTACCGCTGTAGAGAACGAGGTGGCAAACAGCATGTACCAGCGGTCAGAACTGGACTGGCTGATCTACAATAATCCGCTGGCCTATGCCGAACTGGTTTTGAATGACGCCCCGGAACTGTATCTAAAGGCTGTGACAAAGAAAACTCCCTTGGACTGAATCTACAATTAAGAAAAAGGAACCCGCCTGTATTCCTACCATCTGCATGGATACGGGCGGGTCGTTTCTATTGAATTTCCTGTTCCAAATCCCGGAACAGTTCAGAATTGAAAAAGTCCTCAATTGTGATTCCCAGACCATCGCAGAGTTTCTTGATTGTAGAAACTGTTGCGCTGCGGTTCCGGCCGCTGATGATGTTGTTGACTGTGGATTGGGTCACGCCGCTCATGCTGCAGAGCTTGTTGATGGAAATATCGCGCTCGCTGCACAGCTCCAAGATGCGCTCCTTTACAGCTTCTCCGATGTTCATGGGTATCACCTCTTTTCACTGATGATGATACCCGGTTCCTCTTGAAAAGATTAACCCTTTTGAGTTAATATAACTTAAAAGGGTTGGAGGATATAAGATGAGCATGAAGAGCTGTTTTTTCATCGGACACCGAGAAGCAGCGGAAGAGATTTATCCGGCATTGTATGCGGCTGTTGAGCAGCACATTGTTGAATATGGCGTCACAGAATTTATCGTCGGTCACTACGGTGGATTTGACCGCCTTGCAGCGTCAGCAGTTAAGGCTGCGAAGCATCTCTACCCAGATGTGAAGCTCATTTTGCTATTGCCGTACCACCCAGCAGAGCGGCCCATCCCAACTCCAGATGGATTCGACAGCACCTTCTATCCACCAGGGATGGAAAGCGTCCCGCGCAAGATCGCAATCGTGAGGGCAAACCGCTATGTTGTGGATCATATAGATTACCTCATCGCCTACGCATGGCACCCTGCCAGCAATGCGCGGGAGCTGGTTGAATATGCTCGGAAAAGACAGCGAAATCTCTGCCTTTCCATAACATTGATAAAGCCTGATAATTAGATATCAAGTTGAGTTTTTCACGAAAATGTGATAAAATAAATCCAAGCATTTCTTGCTTTGGAGGGACTAAAATGGCGATTTGTTATGACCGCTTATTCCATCTGATGATTGATAAAAAGATAAGCAACGCACAGCTAAAAGAGAAGGCCGGTTTTAGTGCCAATATTATCACCCGCCTAAAGCGTAACGAGTATGTTTCCATCGAAAGCATCGAGAAGATTTGTCGCGTGATGGAGTGCGGCGTGGACGATATTCTGGAGTTTGTTCCGGAAGAAAAATAAGTATGAATTTTGACAAAGTGGTTTGATATTCGAAGGTAACTTTCGGGACACAAGACCTTCGCAGATAAAAAGCTGCGAAAGATTGGATAGGAGTGTGGCTGTGATGGCGGCAGCAAATAAAACGGTTTGGGGAATCCACACGATGGACGATCCCCTTTTTTTGAATCAGAATCTAATTGCAATCGGCTGGGAAGAGATGGGCGACTTATCGGCTATAAATACATCCCGTGATGCCTACAAAGAAAAATATATCGCAGTTTATCCGGACGCTAAAAAGGGTTCGATTGCCACAAGTGCTGGAATGCTGTACCGGTTCGTTCATGAAGTGCGAGAAGGCGATTACATCGTGTTCCCATCTAAGTTCGACCGTAAAATCAATATTGGGATCGTTGAGAGCGCCTATTTTTATGATAGTACAGCAGCACAGTATCACAATCGTCGAAAAGTAAAGTGGCTCAAACATCTGCCTCGTACGGCTTTTTCGCAAGGGGCTCTGCATGAAGTAGGATCGGCATTGACTTTTTTCATGGTGAAAAACTACGCGGATGAATATTTGAAGGCTCTGGATAAAGATTTCAAAGGCAATATTCTGGAGCCGGATACCGATGAGACAGTGGCACAAACAGCGGATGAAATCATCGAGGCTACCCGCGACTTTATCTTGAAAGAGCTGAGCAAAAATTTGAAAGGCTATGATTTAGAGCCGTTTGTCGCAAATCTTTTGCAGGCCATGGGCTACCGCACGATCCTGTCTCCGCATGGTGGGGACAGCGGCATCGACATTACTGCCTATAAAGATGAACTGCCACCCCGCATCGTTGTCCAGGTCAAGAGCCAGGACGGAGATATCAAAGAGACTACCATTCAGTCCTTGAAAGGCGCTATGCGCGAAGGAGATTACGGCCTGTTTGTGACACTGTCCAACTATACCAAAAATGCGCAGAAATACCTGGATAACACCCCGATCATTCGCGGCATTAACGGTACAGAACTTGTGGATCTGGTCTTGAAATATTACGACCAGCTCAGTGTCAAATACCGTAAAATGATTCCTCTGAAAATGGTGTATATCCCTGTTCCGCCAGAGGAATAAAACTGGCATTTAGCAAAACGATGAGTGCATCTACTGACAATCTTACTTATGACATGAAAATGTGCAGAACTTGCAAGGGTGGTGAGCCGTGATGAAAAGTAATTTTGAATTTCTTGATAAAGAGTTTCCTGTGTTATCCCAGTTCGGGAAAAAAGCAGAAGCATATCTTTATTCAGATTCAAACTCCTGCTTGATGAAGTTAGGGATGATCGGCGAAACAGTTGTGAACTTAATGTTTACTTATGATCGGATCATGCCTCCTTCCGAAAATACGGCGGTCAATCGGATCGGCGTACTGTTTCGAGAGGGCCTCCTCACGCAGGATCTTGTGGATATTCTTCATGCGCTACGCAAGGTGCGCAATAAGGCGGTACATGAGAACTACTCCTCCGTTGAAGAGGGAAAAGTGCTGCTTCAAATGGCGCACAGCTTATGCGAATGGTTCATGCAGACCTACGGTGACTGGAACTATCAAACTGTTCCTTTTGTGATGCCGACTGACTCGCAGGAGCAAGATATTGCAGATACTGACGATGCACAGGAGGAAAGTCTGGTCAAAGAAGCGGAAGAAAAGGCCGCCGCTTCGTCGAATTCGGTCACAAAAGAAAAGCGTCGCCAGCAGGCAGCAAAAGCCGCCAGTCAGCGGCAAAAGACGGAAGCAGAAACGCGCTACATCATTGACCAGCAACTCCGTCAAGTGGGCTGGGAGGCTGATACTGAGAATCTGCGTTTCTCTAATGGCACTCGCCCAGCCAAAGGTCGGAATCTTGCCATAGCTGAGTGGCCCACTGATTCCACCGTGGGAAATCATGGCCGTGCCGATTATGCTCTTTTTATTGGTCTACAATTTGTCGGTATCATTGAGGCAAAAGCGGAACACAAGGACATTCCCTCCGTGATCGACTATCAGGGGAAAGACTATCCCCGGAATATTCGTGTTGACGATGCCCAATACCAGATGGGAAGCTGGGGCAGCTATAAAGTGCCGTTTACTTTTGCCACCAATGGCAGGCCGTATCTGGAGCAGTATAGAACAAAGTCTGGCATCTGGTTTTTGGATCTTAGGAAACCCTCAAATGTGCCGAAGGCTCTGCGGGGATGGATGAGTCCGGAAAATCTTCTGGATTTGTTGGGAAAGGACATCGACGCCGGCAATCGGGCGCTGGAGCAGATGCCCTTTGATCTGCTGCGGGATAAGGATGGACTGAACCTCCGCGATTATCAGATGCGGGCTATTCAGGCAGCGGAGCAGACCATCATGGATGGGAAAAATACAGCTCTGTTGGCCATGGCCACCGGTACCGGCAAGACTCGGACGGTGCTGGGCATGATCTACCGTTTCTTGAAAACGGGCCGTTTCAAGCGCATCCTGTTCCTGGTGGACCGCACCGCTCTGGGAGAGCAGGCATTGGATGTATTCAAAGAGGTCAAGCTGGAGGATTTGATGCCGCTGGCGGACATCTATAACATTAAGGGACTGGAAGACAAAGAGATTGAGCAGGAGACCCGTATCCAGGTTGCCACCGTACAGGGAATGGTGAAGCGTATTCTCTACAATGACGGGGAAACCATGCCTGCAGTCAATGACTATGACCTGATTATCATAGATGAGGCTCACCGGGGCTATCTTCTGGACAAGGAGATGGGAGACACCGAACTTCTCTACCGGGATCAGCGGGATTACCAGAGCAAATACCGCAGCGTGATCGAGTATTTCGATGCGGTAAAAATCGCTCTGACTGCGACTCCTGCCCTCCAGACCACCGAGATTTTTGGCCAGCCGGTTTTCAAGTACACCTACCGTGAAGCGGTTATCGAGGGGTATCTGGTGGATCACGACGCTCCCCACGATCTCCATACCAAACTGCGGGATGAAGGCATCCACTACCAATCCGGCGATACCGTCACTGTCTACGATCCGGTGACCGGGGAGATCACCAACAGTGAACTGCTGAACGATGAGCTCAACTTCGATGTAGAGCAGTTCAACAAGAAGGTTATTACCAGGCCCTTTAACGAGGCGGTGCTGGCCGAGATTGCCAAAGACATCGACCCCGAGAATCCAGACGAGCAGGGCAAAACGCTCATTTATGCCGTGGATGACCAACATGCCGACATGATTGTGGATATTCTGAAAAATATCTATGCCGAGTACGGCGTGGACAACGACGCCATTATGAAGATCACCGGCAGCGTGGGCGGCGGCAACCCCAAAAAGGTGCAGGAAGCCATCAAGCGGTTCAAGAATGAGCGATATCCCAGCATTGCCGTTACCGTGGATCTGCTGACCACCGGTATCGATGTGCCGGAGATCACCAATCTGGTGTTCCTGCGCCGGGTAAAATCCCGTATTCTGTTCGAGCAAATGCTGGGCCGTGCTACCCGCCTATGCCCCAAGATCCATAAGACCCACTTTGAGATTTATGACCCTGTTGGTGTCTATGAATCTTTAGAAGCGGTCAACACCATGAAACCGGTGGTTGCGAATCCATTGGCCTCCTTTGGTCAGTTGCTGGACGGTCTTGAGGTGCTGGAAGACGAAAAGCAGATCGCGTACCAGGTAGATCAGATCATAGCCAAACTTCAGCGGAAAAAGCGGAAGCTGGACGGAAAGACCATGGAGCATTTTGTCAGCATGACCGGCGGCATGGACCCAACGCAGTTTATCCAGCAGTTGGAACAGGAGCCGCCGCAGCAGGCTCGTAACCGCATTTTGGCCCATCGGGACCTCTTTGAACTGCTTGGAGAGACCCGGTCCAACGGCGGTCGCCCGGTGGTTATCTCTGACGCGCCAGATGAACTGGTCAGCCACACCCGTGGTTATGGTACCGGCAGCCGCCCAGAGGACTATCTGGATGCCTTTGCCGACTATGTAAAGACCCATATCAACGAAATTGCGGCGTTGAATATCGTCTGCACCCGGCCAAAGGAGCTGACCCGGGCGAGCTTGAAGGATCTGCGCCTGACGCTGGATCGAGAGGGCTTTACCACCCAGCAGCTCAACACCGCCATTTCGGAACTGACCAACGAGGAGATGGCGGCAGACATCATCAGTCTGATTCGCCGGTATGCTATTGGCTCCACCCTCATCAGCCACGAGGCCCGCATCCGCCGGGCAGTGGACAAACTGAAAAAAGCCCATAAATTCACTGCCATTGAGCAAAAGTGGATTGGCCGTATGGAAAAATACCTCATGGAGGAATCTGTCCTCAATATAAGCGTGTTTGATGAAGATACTCGTTTCAGAAGTGAGGGGGGATTCAAGAAAATCGACCGGATTTTACAGAACAAGTTAGAGAACATCGTGCTGGAACTTAACGAATATCTGTACGATGACGGAGGAAGAAGCGCATGAACTATAACACCTATCCTTATGGGATTTTTAACCCTCAGTATTTAAGCCAGTTCCAGGCTCAACAGATGGAAGCGCAAAGAAACCTGGAACAGCAGAAAAACATTCATGATATGGTCAAGGCGATTTCTGATCTTTGCGAGGCGGCCAGAAAAGTAGATGCCGATTACCAACAGGCGGCTATGAACTGTTGCCTTGCAGAAATATTGCGTCAGGCTGCTATCGATAACGGAGGGAACCGCACATGACCACACAGGAAATCGTATCCAAACTCTGGAACCTCTGCAATGTGCTGCGGGATGATGGCATTACCTATCACCAGTATGTCACCGAGCTTACTTATATTTTATTTTTGAAGATGGCAAAGGAGACCGGTGCAGAAAGCCAGATTCCCGCTGCCTACCGCTGGGACCAGCTTACTGCCAAAAGCGGCATCGAGCTGAAGAAATTCTATAAAGAGCTACTGGCCCACCTGGGTGAAAACTGTACTGGCCGGGTGCGGGAGATCTATCAGGGTTCCGCCACCAACATCGACGAGCCCAAGAACCTGGAAAAGATCATCACCACTATTGACGGCCTGGACTGGTACTCCGCCCGGGAAGAGGGGTTGGGCAACCTGTATGAAGGGCTGTTGGAGAAGAACGCCAACGAGAAAAAGTCCGGCGCGGGCCAGTACTTTACCCCTCGCGTTCTCATTGATGTGATGACCCGGTTGATGAAGCCCCAGCCCGGAGAGCGGTGCAACGACCCCGCCTGCGGCACTTTCGGCTTTATGATTGCCGCCCACCGGTATGTCAAGGAGCACACCGATGATTTTTACGATCTGGATGCAGATCAGGCGAAGTTTGAACGGGAAGAGGCATTCACCGGCTGCGAGTTGGTCCACGATACCCATCGCTTGGCATTGATGAACGCCATGCTCCACGACATTGACGGCCAGATTTTGTTGGCCGATACCCTGTCCAACCAGGGCAAGGCTCTCCATGATTTTGACCTGGTGCTTACCAATCCGCCATTCGGCACCAAGAAGGGCGGCGAGCGCGCCACCCGAGATGACTTCACCTTCCCCACTAGCAACAAGCAGCTGAACTTCCTTCAGCACATTTACCGCAGCCTGAAGACCCACGGCAAGGCCCGGGCCGCCGTGGTGCTGCCTGACAATGTGCTCTTTGCCGATGGTGACGGCGAGAAGATCCGCTGCGACCTGATGGACAAGTGTAATCTGCACACCATTCTCCGCCTGCCTACCGGCATTTTCTACGCCCAGGGCGTCAAGACCAATGTGCTGTTCTTCACCCGTGGCAAGAGCGACAAGGGCAACACCAAGGAGGTCTGGTTCTACGACCTGCGCACCAATATGCCCAGCTTTGGCAAGACCACTCCGCTGAAAACCGAGCATTTCGCGGACTTTGAGAAGGCTTACGAGGCTGAGGACCGCCATGCTGTGCAGGACGAGCGGTGGAGCGTCTTTACCCGGGAACAGATTGCCGAAAAGGGCAACAGCCTGGATTTGGGTCTTATCCGGGACGACTCGGTGCTGGACTACAACGACCTGCCCGACCCGGCAGAGAGCGCTGAGGAGGCCGCCGCCAATCTGGAAGAGGCCGTGGACCTGCTGCTGAGTGTGGTGAAGGAGTTGCGGTCACTGGGGGTGCAGGACTGATGGCGAGAGGACGAAAAAAAGAAGCCCTGACACCAGAGGAATGCTTGCAGGCGGCCTTAGTGCCGGAGAGCGAGCAGCCGTATAAGGTGCCAGTGAATTGGTGCTGGGTTAGGTTAAAAGCCTCTATCAACCTTTATAATGGTGATCGGGGGACTAACTATCCCTCAAAAAAAGATTATCAATTCAGTGGAGTTCCATTTATAAATGCGGGAGCTATTGTTGATGGGGAATTAAACGAGGCGGAATTTAATTATATTTCAGAAGAAAAATATGATGCGCTTCGTGCAGGAAAGATACAACAAGGTGATATTCTATATTGCCTACGAGGCTCACTTGGAAAAACTGCTATAGTACATCAAAAATTCAAAGGTGCGATATCTTCATCTCTTTGCATTTTGCGCGCCAATCAGAGTCTATTGAAAGAGTATTTGTACTATTTACTCTGCTCAAATGTAATAGGACACCAACAAGTTTTGGCGGAGAATGGTTCTGCACAGCCTAATTTGTCGGCAGCCAGTGTTATGGATTATATGATTCCCCTTTCTCCTCTTGCTGAACAACATCGCATTGTTGACCGCATTGAAAGCCTGTTTGCCAAGCTGGATGAGGCCAGGCAAAAGGCGCAGGATGCGCTGGATAGCTTTGAAACTCGTAAAGCCGCCATCCTCCACAGGGCTTTCACCGGCGAACTCACTGCCCAGTGGAGAAAAGAGCATGGCGTGGGGATGGAAAGTTGGGAAAATCTCAAAATCGGAACATACGCACAAGTAAAAGGTGGAAAACGGCTTCCCAAGGGACATAAATTAGTTACTGAACGGACGGCACATCCATATCTTCGAATAGCAGATTTTGGTGATGGAACGATAAACGATTCTGATTTGCATTACATAACAGAAGATACCTTCTCTCAAATCAAAAATTATATAATCAACAAGGAAGATGTTTATATCTCTATTGTCGGTAGCATTGGGAAAGCCGGTGTGATACCAGAATCGCTTAACGGAGCCAATTTAACGGAAAATGCAGCAAGAATTATCAGCAGTCGAACTTTGCCACGATATTTAAGTTCTTTCTTATCCTCACCAAAGGCGCAAAATGATATACAAAACCGGATTAGGTCAGCTACTCTTGGAAAATTATCTCTATTGAACATAAAAGATATCGAAACGCCTGTTCCATCTATAGAAGAGCAAACCGAAATCATCCGCATCCTCGACAACCTCCTCGCCAAAGAGCAACAGGCCAAAGAAGCCGCTGAAGGGGTGCTGGAGCAGATCGACCTCATCAAAAAAGCTATCCTCACCCGCGCCTTCCGCGGCGAGTTGGGCACCAACGACCCCAGTGAGGAGAGCGCAGTGGAGCTGCTAAAACAAGTATTATAAACTGAAAGGTGGTGTGAGAACTTGCCCCAAAATGTGACACAATATGACTTGCTGATATCTTGTCCTGGCGATATAAAAGAAGAACTTGAAGTCATCAACAGAACCGTGCAAAAATTCAATGATCAATTTTCTGACACACTGGGCATTAGTATCAGAACGCGGCATTGGAGTAAAAATTCCTATCCCCAATCAGGAGGAAAACCGCAAGCACTGCTGAATGAGCAGTTTGTCAAAAAATGTGATGCAGCAGTTGCATTGTTTTGGACCCGATTTGGAACACCTACGGATGAATATGGTTCCGGCACAGAGGAAGAAATTGAAATTATGCTGGATGCCGGAAAACAAGTTTTTCTATATTTCTCTGATAAGCCGATTCCTCCATCCGAAACAGATTGGGAAGGGTACCAAAAAGTACAGGCTTTCAAACAAAAATACAACGGCATCTATTTTAGCTATTGTACAGCTGAAGACTTTGAAAGTTCGTTTTATGCACATTTAACCCAATATTTTCTTTCGATAAAGGCAGTTGCCGATGCCAAACTTCAACGAAAATCGCAACTTGTTCTGCGTGGAATAGATGTGGACGGACATTTGTGTGAAACGCCTACTGTCTTTGATTTTAAGTTTAATACTTCAAAAGACTCAAAGACTCAACTTTCGGAAATTAAAGAGTTGTATCGAAAAATTGATTCTATGCACATGGGTCAGCGGTTGCCTGTAGAAGAGGATGAAATTGACAAGTCTCCATGGAATGCTCTCGCTTATATGGGCAGTTCTCTTTTCCCGCCAGTTACAATTGACCAAAAAATTCAGGAGGCAATTGTAGTAACTGCTAAAGCCTTTGAAATTTCGCTATCCGATGATTTTTTCTATCTTGGAAATTTATCCAAAGATATCACAAGCGTATCTTTGATGGGGGGATGCAGCTATACCGGAACCAAAGATGAGGAACTTAAATATGAGCTGATTATGGAACTGCATGAGTCAATTTCCGAGTTTATCAATTGGTCAAAAATTGAAGACGCTTATGCAGGTCTAACTTGTATTCAGCTTGCCATAGAAAATAGCGGAACCGCAGTTGACGAAGATATTGAAGTGGAATTGCGATTTAATAATAACGTATTGCTGCCGTTGGATAAATTCCCAGAGATTCAAGATAAATACGCAATAGAATATCTGTTGGATAAGTGTGACCTTGAAGTTTTATTATCTATTCCTCCAACAGCACAATACAAAGCATATGAAGACTCTCAAAAACTCGGTTCACATATAGGTACGAGCCAAAATATTCATCCTTTTAATTCTTTCATGGGTAGGGATTATCAGGAAGATTATCAAGAGGACATCGCCGATATATACTGTTATGAAATATTTGTGGAGCAAGACCAGTGTATTATGAAAGTCAAATTTGACTATATTAAGCACCATACGGTCATAGCATTCCCGACCCCGATCTTCCTACAACAGGTGCCGACCGAGATCGAATATACGATTACATCTCAAAATTCTCCTGACATCCTTTCGGGAAAGATTCTTGTGCAGACAATAGAGAAGGAAGATTGAGATAGCATTTTTAATGAAATTATGTTATAATACCATTAAACCACCCAATCATCCGTCTCAAGCAAAACCCCTGATAGGATGGCTCGGATAGATTTTTGATAGCAAAAGTCCGAATAGACCTTAGGATAAGGATAATCTGCATCAAATAAAACCACGACGAATTAAATTCTCTATACAAAAAAGTTTAGAAATGGATTTAACTCGGCGAGTGGGAATAAACCGCATGACAAAGCCCCGGCCTCTTGGCCGGGGCTTTTGCGCGCTTGCGGGGGTTGGGGCGCGCGTGGTATAATGGCGTAACACGTTTTTTGGGGTGAGGATATGCAAGATTTGAGGAAAAGCTGCCGCCTTGCGGTGGTGCAGGCGGCGCCGGTGATGTTTTCGGCGGCGAAAAGTACGGAAAAGGCGCTCAGGCTCATCGACGAGTGCGCCGAGGGCGGCGCGGACTTTGTGGTATTCCCGGAGCTCTTCATCCCGGGCTACCCATACGGCATGACCTTCGGCTACACCGTGGGCAGCCGCACTCAGCCGGGGCGGCGCGACTGGCTGGGCTATTACGAGAACTCTATCCTTGCCGACGGCGAGGAGATGCGCGCCCTGCGCGAGGCGGCGAAGAAGGCCGGGATATACCTCAGCATAGGCTACTCCGAGCGCGACGCCGTGACCGCGACGCTCTACAACTCCAACATGCTCATCGCGCCCGACGGCACGGCGCTCAACCACCGCAAGCTCAAGCCCACGGGCAGCGAGCGCGTGGTCTGGGGCGACGCGGACCGCGACTTCTTCCCCGTGCTGGGCACGCCCTGGGGCCCGGTGGGCAGTCTCATCTGCTGGGAGAGCTACATGCCCCTCGCGCGCGTCGCGCTCTATGAGAAGGGCGTGACCATCTACATCTCGCCCAACACCAACGACAACCAGGAGTGGCAGCACACGATACGCCACATCGCCATCGAGGGCCACTGCTACTTTGTGAACTGCAACATGTACTTCACGCGGGAGATGTACCCCGCGACGGAGAGCGCGGCGGCGGAGATAGCCGCGCTGCCGGATGTGGTGTGCCGCGGCGGGAGCTGTGTCATCGACCCCTACGGCCACGAGCTCTCCGAGCCGCTCTGGGACCGCGAGGGCATAATCTACGCCGATCTCGACCTCAGCCGCGTCCCCGCTAGCCGCATGGAACACGACGTCTGCGGCCACTACGCGCGCCCCGACGTCCTGAAACTCACCATCCGCGACGAATGACCGCCCTGCGCGCTTCGCGCGCGAATAAAAGTTTCGTCCACCTTTTCAAAGGTGGTGGAGTCCAGAGG
>ULRR01022176.1_pt1 | contig 12046 bp, 9 predicted proteins | sample 1955651 | NCBI WGS metagenome assembly ULRR01 (sample SAMEA4835688, study PRJEB28245) | human gut metagenome | biome: gut microbiome; material: fecal sample | place: Denmark | collected 2008
AGCATCGCAATTTTGATGCCCGTACGGTCAAGCAACTCCTTCGTGCGGGGGAAGTCGTCGGTCAGTTCCTTTATCGCGGGGGCGTAAATCTCCCCTTCTATGCCGCGGATTTCGATTGCGGAATAACCCAAATCCTTCGCAGCGGACACTATGTCCGCAAAACGCCAGTCGGGACAGCCTATCGTGGAAAAACAAAGTTTCATCATAATCCGCCTCCTTTATGCGGTTTCGATGTTCGCCGCGTCTTGAAGTTTCAGGATTTCTATCGCTTCTTCGCGGAGCTTGAATTTCTGGATTTTGCCGCTTGCGGTCACGGGGAACGCGTCCATAAAGCGCACATAACTCGGCACTTTGTGTCTTGCCATATGCGATTTGACGAGGTCTTTGACCTCCTGTTCCGTCATGCTCTCGCCTTTTTTGAGGATTATGCACGCCATAATCTCTTCGCCGTACTGTTTGCTGGGCACGCCGATGACCTGGACGTCGCTTATCTTGTCGCAGGTGTAAAGGAACTCTTCCAGCTCCTTGGGATAGATGTTCTCGCCGCCGCGGATAATCATATCCTTTATCCTGCCCACGACTTTGTAATATCCTTCTTCGTCCACCGTGCAGAGGTCGCCCGTGTGCAGCCAGCCGTTCTCGTCGATTGCCTGCTTGGTGGCTTCGGGCATTTTGTAATACCCTTTCATAATGTTATATCCGCGCGCGAGGAATTCGCCGGGGGTGCCGACGGGGACTTCTTCGTTGGTTTCGGGGTCGACAATCTTGCACTCCACGCCGGGGAATGCTCTGCCCACCGTCGCGACGCGCTTTTCGAGAGAATCCGTGGTGGTGGTCATGGTGCAGCCGGGAGAGGCTTCCGTCTGTCCGAATACGATGACTATGTCGCGCATATTCATCTTTTCGACGACCTTTTTCATAACCTCGATGGGACAGGGCGAGCCCGCCATTATGCCCGTGCGCAGCGATGAAAAATCGAACTTGTCGAAATCGGGATGTTCCAGCATAGCGATGAACATCGTGGGGACGCCGTGCACCGCCGTGCATTTCGCGGTGCTTATCGCGTTCATAACGGGCACGGGGCTGTACGCTTCGACGGGCACCATCGTGGTGCCGTGCGTTATGCTTGCCATCGTGGCGAGCACCAGCCCGAAGCAATGGAAGAAAGGCACGACTATGCACAGTTTGTCCTCGTTGGTGAAAGCCATACCGTCGCCTATCGTCTTGCCGTTGTTGATGATGTTGTAGTGCGTGAGCATAACGCCCTTCGGGAAACCGGTCGTGCCCGAAGTGTATTGCATATTGATGACGTCGTGGCAGTCCAGCGTCGCTTCTCTCTCCCTGAGCACGGCGTCGTCCACGCCTTCGCCGATTTTCATAAGTTTGTCAAAGCCCATCATCCCCTGCGGGGTCACGCCGTCGGCGAATATGACGCGTTCGAGGAAAGGAAGCGCGGGATGCGACACCTTGCCGTCCTCGGCGTTTTTGAGTTCGGGAATGAGTTCGTTGACTATGGAAACGTAGTTGCTGTCCTTGAACCCGCCCATCATAACCAGCACCTTCGTGTCGGACTGGGTGAGCAGATATTCCAGCTCGAATATCTTATAGTTCGTGTTGACGGTGACGAGGATTGCGCCGCACTTTGCCGCTCCGAAAAGGATGAGCAGCCATTCGGGGATGTTGGTCGCCCAAATCGCGACCTTGTCACCCTTTTTCACGCCGAGGGCGATAAGACCTTTTGCGACCTTATCCGTATCCTCGTCGAGTTCGCGCCAGGTGCGGCGATAATTTCTGGTGGTGTATTCCACCGCTGTTCTGTCGGGTATGTCACGGGCAAGACCGTTGATAATCTGCCCCAAAGTTTTTTCGATTGTCTGCATATATCTCCTGCTTATACGTTCTTGATGTTGACGCCGAGGTACTGTTCGATGTCAAACAAATTCCACGGCACGGTGTCGGGCGGATAGACCCTGAAATCCATTGTGTTGCCTCCGACAGGGTGGACAAACCGAAGTTCGGCTGCCCACAGGCATAGCGGGAGTTTGAGCCGTTCGCCGTGACCGTAGCGAGCGTCGCCGAGGATTGGCGTGCCGTTTGCCGCCATCTGCACTCTTATCTGATGTCCCCTGCCCGTGATGAGATTGACGGACAGCAGGCTTATGTTCCTTGTTTTATCGTGGGCGAGCTGCTTGTAATCGAGCTCCGCATACTTCGCGCCCTCCGTAAGTTCGGGCACCATTTTGACCATATTCTGGTCGGGGAACTTTTTGAGCCAGCAGCGCAGTTTGTCGGACTTGAAGCGCGGCGCGCCCTCGACCACGGTGAGATAACGCTTTTCCACCTCACCGTTGCGGATTGCCTCGGAAAGGCGCGCGGCGGCTTTGGACGTCTTGGCAAACACCATTACGCCGCCCGTGGGACGGTCCAGTCTGTGCACGAGTCCGAGATACGCCTCGCCCGGTTTATTGTACTTCTCCACGAGGTAATCTTTGAGCAGGGTGAGCATATCCGGGTCGCCCGAAGCGTCCGCCTGCACGGGCACGCCGTACGGCTTCACCGTCACCAGAATGTGATTGTCCTCGTAAAGAATTTTCAGGTCTTTGTAATTCATAACTCTGTTTTTATCTTATCGTTCCGTTAATGTCAAGTGTTTTTTCAGTCGTCTGCACCGTCACGGAAAGTCGCAAACGCCGTGCATCCCTGCGGCAAGACAAGCCCCTCTTCCGTGGGCAGCCCTATCTCGTCGGAGTCTATGACGGCGCTGCGCGAAAGCGCAAGACGGAGTATGTTCGTCATCACTCCCGGCTGCAAACCCGTGGTGTACGAATTCAGACACACGAACAGCGGATTGTCCGAAAGCACTTGCGCCACCAGCTCTGCCAGGTCGCTTATGCCTTCCTCTATCTTCCACTTCTCCCCGTTCGGACCTCTGCCGAAACTCGGAGGGTCGAGTATCACGGCGTCATAGCGTCGTCCTCTTTTCAGCTCGCGTTTGGTGAACTTGAAGCAGTCGTCCACTATGTAGCGCATATGCGAGCCGTCCAGCCCCGAAAGTTTCACGTTTTCGCCCGCGCGTTCCACCATCGCCTTCGCCCCGTCGACGTGGCAGACGTTCGCGCCCGCCGCAAGGCAGGCAAGCGACGCCGCGCCCGTATAGCCGAAGAGATTGAGCACGCTGACCTCTCTGCCCGCTTCTTTGATGAGCCGTGACATTCTGTCCCAGTTCACCGCCTGTTCGGGGAAAAGCCCTGTGTGCTTGAACCCCATGAGTTTGAGTTTGAAACGGAGCCCGCGCCAGCCGATGACGAACTCTTCGGGCATATCTCCGCTGCGGTAGACCCATCTGCCGCCGCCCGCGGAGGAACGCTCGTAAACGGCGTCTATACCGCGGTAAGACCTCAGCGGCTTCGCCGCGCGCCAGATGACCTGCGGGTCGGGACGCAGAAGGACATACTTCCCCCAGCGTTCCAGCTTTTCGCCGTCGCCCGTCGCGATGACGGAATAGTCCTTCCAGTCCGGCGCGATTTTCATATCAGCCTATCTTTTTGACGGACACCGTGACGTTGTCGCCGTTGATGTTCCATTCCTTGGTGTAGCCGTCTATGTCTTCGGAGATGCTGTCGCACAGCACGTCCTTTGCAAAGCCGCCTTTGCGGAACACTTCGAGGGCGACGCCTTCCGCGCGGTAACCTACGGCTATGTGGTCGGTGACCTCGAAGCCCGCCTCTTTGCGCATTGTCTGTATCTTGCTCACGATTTCTCTTTCCGCGCCTTCGAAAATCAGCTCTTTGTCGAGGGCGGTATCGAGCGCGACCGTGGTCTCGCCGTCGGACTCGGACGAGAAACCTTCCCTGCTCTTCACCGTGATGAGCAGGTCGTCTTCGGTGAGGTCGATTTTTCTGCCGTCCGCTTCCGTGGAATACACTCCCGCGGACCTGACCGCCGCCACTATTTCGTCGGCGTGGTCTGCGAGTATCTGCCTTATCTTTCCGAGCAGCGCGCCGAATTTGGGCCCCAGAGTTTTGAGCTGGGGTTTGAGCTCGTAGCTTATGAACTTGGAACTGTCGGAAGAAAGCTGCACGTCCTTGACGTTGAGTTCGTCCTCGACAAGGGCTTTCAGCTCCTGCGCGAGCTCCTTCCTGCCGTTGTAGATAAGACGGCGGAGGGGCTGGCGGTTCTTGATATTGGCGAGGTTTCTCGCCGCTCTGCCGAGCATAACGACGGTGAGAACGTCGCGCATACCCGCTTCCAGCGCGGTGTCTATCATCTTCTCGTCCGCGACGGGGAAATCGCACAGATGCACGCTTTCGGGCGCGTCCGCAAAGAAAGGAACGACGAGGTTCCGATACATATTCTCCGCCATAAACGGCACATAGGGCGCGATGACTTTCGTGAGCGTGGACAGCACGGAGTAAAGCGACGTGTAAGCCGCTTCTTTACTCGGCGTCATCTCGCTGCCCCAGAAACGGTCGCGCGAGCGGCGGACATACCAGTTGGAAAGCACGTCCACAAACGCGCCTATGGCACGCGAAGTTTCGGTAATCTTATATTCGTTCAACCCTTCGTCCACGGTTTTGACAAGCGTGTTCAGACCGCTCAGTATCCATCTGTCCATAACGGTGAGCTTCTGGTCTTCCAGCCTGTGCTCCGCGGGGTTGAATTTGTCTATCTCGGCATACAGCACGAAGAACGCATAAGTGTTCCACAGCGTGCCCATAAACTTGCGCTGCGACTCGCTCACGTTCTCCGCCGAAAAACGGGAAGGCAGCCAAGGTGCGGACGAAGTGTAGAAATACCATCTCGTCGCGTCCGCGCCCTGCTTGTCGAGCACCGTGAACGGGTCGACGACGTTGCCCTTATGCTTGCTCATCTTTATGCCGTCCTTGTCGTTGACGTGACCGAGCACTATGCAGTTGCGGAAAGGCGACTTCCCGAACAGGGTCGTGGAAACGGCAAGCAGCGTATAGAACCATCCTCTCGTCTGGTCCACCGCTTCGGAAATGAAGTCCGCGGGGAAAGTTTCCTCGAAGATATCCTTGTTTTCGAAAGGATAATGCCACTGCGCGAAAGGCATAGAGCCGCTGTCGTACCAGCAGTCCAGCACTTCGGGGGTGCGCACCATTTCGCCGCCGCATTCGCACTTCCATTTCACCTCGTCGATGTAGGGACGGTGCAGCTCGATGTCGTGGTCCAGCCCGCCCAGCCTGCGCAGTTCTTCGCGCGAACCGACGACGTGCACTTTGCCGCACTTGTTGCACACCCAAATGGGCAGCGGAGTGCCCCAGTATCTCTCTCTGGAAATGCCCCAGTCGATGACGTTTTCGAGGAAGTTGCCCATTCTGCCCGTGCCTATGGTCGGGGGCATCCAGTTCACGGACGCGTTGGACGCGAGCAGCTCTTTCTTGACTTCCGTCACCTTGATGAACCAGCTGCTTCTTGCATAGTAAAGCAGGGGCGTGTCACAGCGCCAGCAGAAAGGATAGCTGTGCGTGAACATAAGCTCCTTGAAGAGTTTCCCTTCGTTTTTCAGCCTTTCGATGATGAGCTTGTCCGCGTCTTTCGCGAACACGCCTTTGAGGTCGTACGCGGCGTCGACGAACCTGCCGCGGCTGTCCACCATCTGCACGAAAGGCAGACCGTAATGCTTGCCGACGTTGCTGTCGTCCTCGCCGAATGCGGGCGCGATGTGCACGACGCCCGTGCCGTCGGTCAAGGTCACATACCCGTCGCAGGTGACGTACCACGCCTTTTCCTTTGCCCCCGTTTCGTAATCGAAAAGCGGCTCGTATTCGGTATATTCGTACTCCTTGCCCTTTTTCACGGACAGTTTTTCGTACTCACCCTCTCCGAAGAGGCTTCCGACGAGCGCGTCGGCCATAATGTACGTTTCGCCGCCGACCTTGATTTCGGCGTAATCTTCCGCGGGATTGACGCAGAGCGCCACGTTGCTCGGAAGAGTCCACGGCGTCGTCGTCCACGCGAGAAAATATGCGTCCTTCCTGCCCTTGACGGCAAACTTGACGAACACGGACTTCTCTTCGACGTCCTTGTATCCCTGCGCCACTTCGTGCGAGGACAGCGCCGTACCGCAGCGCGGGCAGTAAGGCACGATTTTGTACCCCTTGTAAAGCAGTCCTTTGTCGGCAATCTGTTTGAGCGACCACCACACGGACTCGATGTAATTGTCCTCGTAGGTGATGTAGGGATGTTTCATATCCGCCCAGTAACCTATGCGGTCGGACATAACCTCCCATTCGTGCTTATACTTCCACACCGACTCCTTGCACTTTTTGATGAAAGGTTCGATGCCGTACTGCTCTATCTCCTGCTTTCCGTCCAGACCGAGCTGTTTTTCCACTTCCAGCTCAACGGGAAGACCGTGGGTGTCCCAGCCCGCCTTTCTGCGGACATAGTAGCCCTTCATAGTCTTGTAACGCGGAATGATGTCCTTCATAACGCGCGTCAGAATGTGCCCGATGTGCGGTTTGCCGTTGGCGGTCGGAGGTCCGTCGTAAAAATTAAAACTCTCTTTGCCTTTGTTCTTTTCCACGCTCTTTTCGAAAATCTCGTTCTCTTTCCAGAACGCGAGCACTTCCTTTTCGCGCTCCACGAAATTCAGCGATGTGTCAACCGGTTTGTACATCAATTTGCCTCTTATATAATAAAATTAGGAAGATTATAATCTAACTTTACAAAAAACGCAACCGAAATGGGCACGGATTTTGAATTTACGCCCGAAAGACGCGCATAGAGTTGACAAACCGCTCCGTTGTGATAAAATAAAGCACGCACGGAATGCGAATGTAGTTTAATGGTAAAACAGCAGCTTCCCAAGCTGCGGTCGAGGGTTCGATTCCCTTCATTCGCTCCATACGGCACCCCGCACAACGCGGGGTGTTTTTTCTTACGCCCTTCAAGGCAGAACGGAGGGAATCGAACGGGCGGATAAGGCGACACCGTACGGATTCGGTGTCGCCCCGCCCCGGCGTGATAGCACGAACACCGAAATGACGTGCGCGGAAGATGTCATCCCCAAGGCGTGCGGCGCATTCGCATTGTGAGTGCGGAGCGATTCCCTTCATTCGCTCCATACAGCACCCCGCACAACGCGGGGTGTTTTTTCTTGCGTTTTTCAAGGCAGAATGGAGGGAATCGAACGGGCGGATAAGGCTACACCGTACGGATTCGGTGTCGCCCCGCCCCGGCAAGACGGCGTGAATACTGAAATACCGTATTTGTGTTACGGGGCGGCGTCTTTCAGCAAACGTATCGGACTGCGGCGGGTTTGACAACGGGGCGGGCGGAATATATTCTTATGGTATGGAAAATTGCGAAATTGCCGTCGCAACACACGGCATCACAAAAATTTACGGCGGCGTAAGACGCGTCGACGACGTTTCGATTTCGGTGCGCAAGGGCGAAGTGTACGGGCTGATAGGCAAAAACGGCGCGGGCAAAACGACGCTCATCAGGATGATACTCGGAATTGCTTCGCCGAGCTCCGGCACCGTCGAACTGAACGGCGAAAGCACTCCGCGCGCTCTTTCGGAAGAAAGGCGGAAAATCGGCGCGCTCATCGAACAGCCGGCGTTTTATCCCAGAATGACCGCGGCGGAAAATCTTTCCGTCTATGCCCGCGCAACGGGACTGAACAAAGTAGACGTCAAAGCGCTGCTCTCTCTCGTGGGGCTCGAAGACGCGGGCAAAAAGACCGCGCGCAACTTTTCACTCGGTATGAAACAGCGGCTTGCGATAGCAATGGCTCTCGCGGGCGACCCCGAAATACTTTTCCTCGACGAACCCGTCAACGGGCTTGACCCGACGGGCATATTGCAGGTGCGCGAACTCATCAGACGCCTCAACGAAGAGCGAGGCACGACGGTGGTCATATCCTCGCATCTGCTCGGAGAACTCGGACGGGTGGCGACAGCTTACGGAGTTATGCGCGAAGGCAGGCTGGTCAGCGAAGTGCGCGGAGAAGAACTCTTCGCACTTGCCCGCCCCCGCATAAAAGTCGTGGTCGCGGAAAAGGAACGCGCGGAACGTGCCCTGCGCTCACGTTATAACGAAAACGAATACGTAATGCGCGGCAACACGGTGGAAATTTTCGGCGAAGCGGATATGCTTCCCGCCGTGGGCGCATTCTTTGCGGAAGCGGGCGTCGCGGTGATGCAGCTCTCCGCCGAACGCGGAGATTTGGAATCCGCTTTCATAGATATGCTGTGAGGAGGAAAAGATGGAAAAAGTAAAGAAATTTCTCGGTCTGCTGTCCTCCGACTTTCTGAAATTGTCCAAAATGAAGAGCGTCTACATCGGCATAGGCATTATGGCGTTTCTGACGCTGATATTCGCTCTTGCGCAGAATGCGCTCACGTCCTTCATTCAGGAATATCCCGCCGACGGCGGTACGCTCGACCCCGACACGGTGGAAGGGCTTACGGGCACTTTCGTCTTCACTCTTCTGAACGCCGCCCCGTCCTCGACGGGAGTGTTCTTCCTGCTTCCGATTATCGCCGCACTCTTTATCGGGACGGATTTTTCGTCGGGAATGATGAGGCTGTATATCGGACGCGGAGTGCAGAAAACCGAACTTTATCTTTCTAAATTTATAGCCATAACCGCCGTTTCGGTCTTGTATGTATGTCTTGCTTTCGCAATGTGCGGGATTGCGGCGGCGGCGACTGATATTAGTGCGGAGCTTTCGGACTATGTGTTTTCCTACACTCCGTCCGCTTTCGGCTCGTACATCGCGCTCGCTTTCGTTATGGCGGCCATATGCACGTCCGTATCCTTCCTGCTGCGCTCCAAGGCAGGCTCGATGGCGGCGCTGCTCGTGATGCTCATCTTCCTGGGCGACATCCTTGTGATGGTGGTGCAGATAGCCCTTGCGATGCTCACCACGGGCACGGACGTGACGGGCAATTTCGTGTATATGCTCTTCAATCCTTACTACTGCGCCGACGCTTTCGCGTCCGCATACGCTTTCACCGCAAAGGAAGCGGGCATTGCCTTCGGCGGGTGCGCGATGTGGTTCGTGCTCTTCACCGCGGCGGGGCTTTTTGCCACGGCAAAACGCGACGTGAAATGAGCGGCGGATTTCAAGCGTTCCGAAACAAAACCTATAACCGGAAAGCATAAAAAAACACAATGCCGCAGCTTAGCGGCATTGTGTTTGCTGCGCACCGACTCCGACAGTTCAAACCGAAGCGGAAACCGCATAGGTGGCTCCTTCAAAGTTTCCCCGTGGCACACTGCAAGTTCTGCTTAGTGCTGCTGCGGTCAAGCCCTGACACGGTTCACAGTATGCAGTTGCACGGGACCTTGCTATCAACGCTCCTTGTGCGGCGCGGCCTCCCATAAGAAAAGCCTCGGTCGGCGCTCGACACTGCTGTGGCGGATTGCAGTTTACAGGGCACCGCCGGCTCCCCGTCTAGCGCAGCCTAGACAGTATAGCATCTCCGCCCGCGTTTTGCAACTCAATTTTTATGTCGCGAGTGCATTAAGAAAGAACGCACGGACTTATGTTTCCTTCTCGCCTGCCTTTCGGAAACGGACGGCACTTTTCCGACAAATGTCGCACTTTGAACGGTTAACTTTTTTACTTTCGGTCTTGAAAATGTCCTCCGCAGGTGCTAGACTTGATGTATGGATAAAAGAATTTTGACCATACAGGACTATTCTTCCGTCGGCAGATGTTCTCTGACCGCCGCTCTCCCCATTCTCTGTGCCTGCGGACACGACGCGGTGGGGCTGCCCACGGCTCTGCTCTCCACGCAGACTTACGGCATCGAAGGCTTCACATACACCGACCTTTACGCCAATATGCTGCCCTCTTACGCGCATTGGAAAAAGCTGGGCATAAAATTCGATTGCCTTTACACGGGATTTCTCGGTTCGATGGACACCGCGGACGCGGCAATCGAAATCGCCGCGGACCTCAAAGCGGGCGGCACTTTGATTGCAGTCGACCCCGCAATGGCGGAAAACGGGGAACTTTACAAGATTTTCGACTCCGCTTACCGCGACAAAATGTTCGAGCTGTGCAGGCTTGCGGACATCGTGATGCCCAACTTCACGGAGGGCAAGATGCTGGCGGGGCTGGATATGAGCCTGGAACCCAACGAAGCCAATGCTAGTATGATACTCAACATTCTGCGCCACAAAGGGTACAAAAAGGTGCTGCTCTCCGGCATAATGAAGGACGGCAAGCAAGGCACCGCCACGCTGAACGACGGCAAAATCGCCTTGCAGATGAACGACAGCTTCCGCGAATACATTCACGGCGCGGGCGACTGCCTGTCCTCCGCATTCATAGGCAAGCTGATGAGCGGCGTCCCCTTCGAAAAAGCGGCGCAGATTGCGGTGGATTTCTGCAAAGAGTGCATCGGCGTTTCCGTGAAAGAAAAGGTCGACCTGCGCTTCGGTCTGCTCATCGAGCGCGCAATACCTATGCTTGTGCAAAAATAACGGCAAAGACGAATCCTTGTGCGACAAAACGAAAACGCCCTCCGTCGGAGGGCGTTTTGATTGCATTTTTCGAGGTGGAAATTACTTCTTGGCTTCCTCTTCGCGCTTCTTTGCGTCTTCGATTATCTTTGCGTTCGCACTTGCGGGCACTTCGTCGTAACGGATGAGCTCCATAGAGAACTTGCCTCTGCCCTGCGTCATACTCCTGAGGTCGGTTGCGTAACGGAACATCTCCGCCTGAGGAACTTCCGCGGTGATAATCTGTTTGCCGCCTTCGGCGATGTCCGTGCCGAGAATGCGGCCGCGGCGTTTGTTCATATCGCCGAGGATGTCGCCGAGATATTCGTCGGGAACGGTGATTTTCGCTTCCATAATGGGTTCGAGGAAGCAGGGAGACGCCTTGGCGCAGCCTTCCTGATAGGAGAGCTTCGCCGCGGTGATGAACGCGATTTCCTTGCTGTCGACGGGGTGATATTTTCCGTCGTAAAGCGTGGCTTTGATGTTCACCATCGGATATCCGGCAAGCACGCCTTTCTTGATGGCTTCGCGCAGACCCTTTTCGACTGCGGGGATGAACTGTCTGGGCACCGCACCGCCGACGATTGCGTCCACGAACTCGAACTCACCGTCCGCCGCACCCGGCTCGAACTTGATGAAGACGTCGCCGTACTGTCCCGCGCCGCCGGACTGTTTCTTGTGTTTGCCTTCCGCTTCCGCGGTCTTTCTGATGGTCTCGCGGTAAGCGACCCTGGGTTCCTGCCAGCCGATGTCAAGACCGAGCTTGTTCTTGACGCGCTTGCACATTATGTCAAGCTGCGCTTCGCCGAGACCGCTGATGAGCACGTCGCCGGTCTCCACGTTCTTTTCGACCTTGAACGTCGCGTCCTCGTCCTGCATCTTGATAAGACCCTGAATGACTTTTTCCTCGTCCTTCGCCGCGGTGACCGCATAGGAAATGACGGGCTTCGGGAAATCTATCTTTTCGAAGTTCAGCTTGAAATCGGGAGAAGACAGGGTATCGTTGGTGTTGGTGCAGACCAGCTTGGAAAGCGCGCCGATGTCACCCGCTTCGAGGCAGTCGACAGGTTCCTGTTTCTTGCCTTTGAGGACGTAAATCGTGCCGACCTTTTCGGTCTTTTCCGCGGTATTGTTGAAGACGGTGTCGCCGCTCGTCAGCTTGCCGCTGATGACTTTGAGGATGAGCATCTTGCCCACATAGGGGTCAACGACGGATTTGAACACCTGTGCGGAGAAGGGAGCGGAAGCGTCGCAGGCGACTTCGATTTCCGCACCGTCCTTGACGGCTTTCGCCTTGTGCGCTTTTGCGGGAGAAGGCAGAAGGTCGACAATCTTGTCCAGAAGTCCGTCCACTCTTGTGCAGGTGGTTGCGTTGCCCGCCATAAGGGGCACGAAGCTGTCGCTCGCGATTGCGGCGTGCACCCCGCGCTGTATTTCTTCCGCCGTGAACGCTTCGCCGTCGAAGAACTTCATCATAAGCTCTTCGTCCGTTTCCGCGACCATTTCCATAAGTTTGTCCTTGAACTCCGCCGCTTTGGCTTCGAGCGCGGCGGGGACTGCG
>ULRR01030176.1_pt1 | contig 12024 bp, 8 predicted proteins | sample 1955651 | NCBI WGS metagenome assembly ULRR01 (sample SAMEA4835688, study PRJEB28245) | human gut metagenome | biome: gut microbiome; material: fecal sample | place: Denmark | collected 2008
ACGCCGTAAACGATGAGTACTAAGTGTCGGGTTACCGGTGCTGAAGTTAACACATTAAGTACTCCGCCTGAGTAGTACGGTCGCAAGGCTGAAACTCAAAGGAATTGACGGGCACCCGCACAAGCAGTGGAGCATGCTGTTTAATTCGAAGATACGCGAAGAATCTTACCTAGGCTTGACATCCTCGGCAAAGCCTCGGAAACGAGGTAGAGGTTATCCGAGCGACAGGTGGTGCATGGTTGTCGTCAGCTCGTGTCGTGAGATGTTTGGTTAAGTCCAATAACGAGCGCAACCCTCGTCCTTAGTTGCTAACATTTAGTTGAGAACTCTAAGGAGACTGCCAGTGTAAGCTGGAGGAAGGTGGGGATGACGTCAAATCATCATGCCCCTTACGTCTAGGGCTACAGGCGTGCTACAATGGTCGGTACAACGAGTTGCAACATGGTAACATGAAGCCAATCTCTGAAAGCCGGTCTCAGTCCGGATTGAGGTCTGTAACTCGACCTCATGAAGTTGGAATTGCTAGTAATCCCGAATCAGAATGTCGGGGTGAATACGTTCCCGGGTGTTGTACACACCGCCCGTCACGCCATGGGAGTCTGTAATACCTAAAGTCGGTAGCCTAACCCGCAAGGGAGGGGGCCGCCTAAGGTAGGACAGGTGACTGGGGTGAAGTCGTAACAAGGTATCCCTACGGGAACGTGGGGATGGATCACCTCCTTTCTATGGAGTTATTACTTATAGAAAACAACCGTATGAAACCTTCGGGGCTAGGCATTTAAGTATGCAAAAGGTTTCGTGAAGCTATACAAAAGACTTTTTACTTGGTTTTGAGAGATTATTTCTCTCAATGATTTTGTTCTTTGAAAACTAGATAATGCAATGAGTAGTCGTTTTAACGGAAATTAAAACGACATTAAGATCTCATAACTCATCAAATTAGGAAATAATGGTGGTTAAATTAGTAAGGGCGCATAGTGGATGCCTTGGCATTAGAAGACGAGGAAGGACGCGACAAACAGCGATATGCTTCGGGGAGTAGTAAGTATACTTTGATCCGGAGATCTCCGAATGGGGAAACCCACTAGCTACGGCTAGTACCCTAGAGTGAATACATAGCTCTAGAGGAGGCAACCCAGGGAACTGAAACATCTTAGTACCTGGAGGAAAAGAAAGAAATTCGATTACCTTAGTAGTGGCGAGCGAAACGGTAATAGCCCAAACCAGTCTTTGGACTGGGGTTGTAGGACACTATATACGGAGTTACAAAGTTTCTTGATAGCAGAACATTTTGGAAAATTTGGCTGGAAAGGGTGAAAGCCCCGTATGCGAAATCATGAAACCTCTTTAGTGTATCCTGAGTACGGCGGGACACGTGAAATCTTGTCGGAATCTACGGGGACCATCCCGTAAGGCTAAATACTCTCTAATGACCGATAGTGAACAAGTACCGTGAGGGAAAGGTGAAAAGAACCCCGGGAGGGGAGTGAAATAGAATACTGAAACTATGTGCTTACAAAAAGTTCGAGCCCGTTAATGGGTGAGAGCGTGCCTTTTGCAGAATGAGCCGGCGAGTTATGGTATTGTGCAAGGTTAAGTGGAATACACGGAGCCGAAGCGAAAGCGAGTCTGAATAGGGCGATTTAGTACAATGCTGTAGACCCGAAACCGAGTGATCTAGCCATGAGCAGGCTGAAGTGGGGGTAATACCTCATGGAGGGCCGAACCAGGACACGTTGTAAAGTGTTTGGATGACTTGTGGCTAGCGGTGAAATTCCAATCGAACTCGGAGATAGCTGGTTCTCCCCGAAATAGGTTTAGGCCTAGCCTCGAATATTGCAGCCTGGAGGTAGAGCACTGAATACGCAATGGCCCCGTCTAGGGGTACTGAGTGTAATCAACCTCCGAATGCCAGGTGTTGTAGATTCGGGAGTCAGTGTATGAGGTGATAACGTCCATACGCGAAAGGAAAACAATCCAGACCGCCAGCTAAGGTCCCTAAATATATGTTAAGTGGGAAAGGATGTGGAGTCGCACGAACAGCTAGGAGGTTGGCTTAGAAGCAGCCATCCTTTAAAGAGTGCGTAATAGCTCACTAGTCGAGTGACTCTGCGCCGAAAATGTACCGGGGCTAAACATATTACCGAAGCTGCGGATTCGTATTTATACGAATGGTAGGGGAGCGTTCTAAATGCGCTGAAGATAGATCGAGAGGACTATTGGAGCGTTTAGAAGTGAGAATGCCGGTGTGAGTAACGTTAGGTAGGTGAGAATCCTACCCACCGTTTGACCAAGGGTTCCAGGGTCAAGTTCGTCTTCCCTGGGTTAGTCAGGACCTAAGGCGAGGCTGAAAAGCGTAGTCGATGGACAACGGGTTTATATTCCCGTACTGCTTATAGGACTGATGGAGCGACGGAGAAAGCTAGGAAGTGCCTGTTATTGGATTCAGGTTTAAGCGCATAGGTTGATACACAGGAAAATCCGTGATATCGAGCAAACTGAAACGTGATGACGACGTGGTCTACGGACTACTAAGACTTCTGACGCTATGCTTCCAAGAAAAACTTCTAAAGATATGCTATAAGTACCTGTACCGAGAACCGACACAGGTAGGTAGGAGAGAAGATCCTAAGGTGAGCGAGAGAACTATGGTTAAGGAACTCGGCAAAATGACCCCGTAACTTCGGAATAAGGGGAGGTTTCTTCGGAAACCCGCAGTGAATTGTCCCAGGCAACTGTTTACCAAAAACACAGGTCTCTGCTAAAGCGTAAGCTGATGTATAGGGGCTGACGCCTGCCCAGTGCTGGAAGGTTAAGAGGATATGTTAGATAGAGGAAACTCGGTGATTCGAAGCATTGAATTGAAGCCCCAGTGAACGGCGGCCGTAACTATAACGGTCCTAAGGTAGCGAAATTCCTTGTCAGGTAAGTTCTGACCCGCACGAAAGGCGTAATGATCTGGGAGCTGTCTCAACCATAGACTCGGTGAAATCTTAATACCTGTGAAAATGCAGGTTACCAGCGACAGGACGGAAAGACCCCATGGAGCTTTACTGTAGCTTGATATTGAGATTAGATAATTTATGTAGAGGATAGGTGGTAGACTTTGAAGTAAGGACGCTAGTTCTTATGGAGTCGCCCTTGGAATACCACCCTTAAATTGTTTGATTTCTAACTTGCATCCGTTATCCGGATGAAGGACAGTGTCTGGTGGGCAGTTTGACTGGGGCGGTCGCCTCCTAAAGAGTAACGGAGGCGCTCAAAGGTTCCCTCAGATTGGTCGGAAATCAATCAAAGAGTGTATTGGCATAAGGGAGCTTGACTGCGAGACCAACAAGTCGAGCAGGTACGAAAGTAGGACAAAGTGATCAGGCGGTTGAAAATGGAATTGCCGTCGCTTAACGGATAAAAGTTACCCTGGGGATAACAGGCTGATACCACCCAATAGTTCACATAGACGGTGGTGATTGGCACCTCGATGTCGGCTCGTCACATCCTGGAGGTGGATTCGCTTCCAAGGGTTGAGCTGTTCGCTCATTAAAGTGGCACGCGAGCTGGGTTCAGAACGTCGTGAGACAGTTCGGTCCCTATCCGTCGTTGGCGCAGGAAAATTGAGGAGAGCTGATCCTAGTACGAGAGGACCGGATTGGACATACCTCTGGTGTATCTGTTGTAACGCCAGTTGCAGTGCAGAGTAGCTATGTATGGACGGGATAACTGCTGAAAGCATCTAAGCAGGAAGCCTCCTCCAAGATGAATTTTCCCATTCTTCGTGAAGTAAGATTCCTTGTAGACTACAAGGTTGATAGGCTGGGGGTGGAAGCGTAGTGATACGTTGAGCTGACCAGTACTAATAAATCGAGGATTTAACTTATTATTTAATTAATTTGTGAGTAAAGCATTATCAAGTTTTTAAAGGACAAAATCCTTTTACCAGTAACGATAGCCTAGTGGACACACCTCTTCCCATCCCGAACAGAGAAGTTAAGCACTAGAACGCCGACGATAGTGATAAGCGAAAATAGGAAGTTGCTGGTTTTTTTGTGTTTAAAAACAGCTTACATTTAAGCTGTTATTTTTAATTTCAAAATAATAAAGTATATAAAAACTGATATTATCAAATATCAGTCTCCATACCAAACTACTCTAACTATAAATGCCCTCGATACATTTACAAACAAATTATATAATGTAATTTAATTAAAATCAAGTCTTTTTTCATAAAAATAAAAATTTTTTTAGGAAAACAAAGTTCGACAATATTTCATTTTCTAAAATGTTAAAATAGATCATTAGGGAGGAAATATATGATTTTTAATGAAAACAATAATCGAGGAATTATGAATGAAATAAAATTTACTAAAATTTTTGATAAAAAAACAGTAAAAGAGTTAAGTCAACAATGTCAGGAATTACTTAACGAATTATTTGATGGTTTAAATGAAAATGATTATATAGAATGTTGGAAAAGCAAATTCAAAGAAAAGGCAGATATTAAAATACGCATTAACGAAGATATAAAAGGAATTAGTATTAAAATGGGAGAAAACAATTCTGTACATCAGGAACACATTAACAGTCTTTCTAATTATTTATTAAACATAGGAATTAAATATGACATAATTAACAAATTGCGAGCATACAATTTCGGTTTAATTAATGGCATCCAAGTAGATGCCGAAACATATAAAAAGAGAAAAAGTAGTGATATAGTCGCAATAAAAATGAGTTTAAATGATTTTTATATCAAAATAAATTTAATGATACGATTTTTGTTCAAAGGTTCAGAAACTCAGTTTTATGATACTGATGCAATTATCCATGGTACTCCAGAAAATTTTTTGTGGGCTACAAAAAGCGAAATAATGAAATATTTGCTCACATATCCAGAAGACGACGACACAAACGTAAAAGTAGGACCTTTATATCTTCAATGCCGAAATCGCAATTTAAAAAATAATATTAAATCAGTCTACACAGAGGAATATATCCAAGTAAAATGGTATACCATAAAAAAAGATTTATACTTGATAACAAAGGAGAGAACCTTAAAAAAAGCATCAAAAAATATCAACAATTGACAAATATTTTATAATAAATGTTCTTTTTTTATAAATTTTATGGTAAAGTTATAGTAGTGATGTATATGAAAAAGATAATTATTTTTGGTGGAGGTAGTGGTCTATCTCAAATGTTAAAAGGATTAAAATTATTTCCTGTAGATATTACTGCTGTAGTATCTGTATCGGATAATGGAGGGTCAACCTTACGATTAAGAAAAGATTTTAATATCCCTGCAGTAGGAGATATATCAAAAGTATTAATGGCAATGAGTAATACCGAGCAAGATATTGTAAATTTAATGAATTATCGTTTTAAGCAATCAAAAAGTTTAGGAAATCATTCAATTAAAAATTTATTGCTAACAGCCTTATTAGATCAAAAGGGGGATTTTGCCAGTGCCATTCCCGTTTTAGCCAAACTATTAGATATTGAAGGACAAGTTTTACCTATTACCGAAGAGAATGTTGAACTTGTAGGGATTACCTGTGATGATAAAAAAATATATGGAGAAACAAGCATAACAAAATGCAAGAAGAAAATTAAAAGAGTAGCATATGACCATGAAGTCAAAGCAAATCCTGAAGTAATAAACGCAATAAAAGAAGCTGATTTAATTATTTTTTCTTCTGGAAGCTTACTTACAAGTATTATTCCTAATATTATTATAGAAGAAGTGGTAACTACAATTAAAAATAGTAAGGCCCCTAAATTATATATTTGTAATTTAGTAACGCAACCAGGAGAAACTGATGATTTTAAAGTTAGTGATCATATTCAAGTTTTAGATGAATATTTAGGAGAGGGAACAATTAACATGGTATTAGCAAATGATGTAGAAATTCCCAAAGAATTAGTTTTAAAGTATGCAACAGAAGAGCAGAAAGATCCAGTATTATTAGATGAAGATGTACTAAAAAAAATGAATGTAAAAGTAATAAAAGACAAGATATATTCTGTTGAAGAAGGATATTTAAGACACGACACTTTAAAAACGGCATATTTAATTTTCTCAATATTAATGGAGAATGATAAATGACATACACCACGAGGATAAAAGAAGAAATTACTAAAAATACTTTAAATGAGAATGAAAAAATATGTGAATTATCTGGATTTATACGATTTGGTGCTCAGATAAAAAACAGCATCATAATAACATTGGAAAATGCTAGTATAGCTAGAAGAATATATAGTGAATCAAAGGAAATATTTGGTATTCGTCCCAAAATTACGATAAGAAATCAAAGACGCTTTAGAATCAAGCAAATATATATTTTAGAAATAAAGGAAAAAGTGGACTACATTTTAAAATTTTTGAATTTGATGGAAGGGAAGAAAAAGATATTACCAAATGAATTCTTTCTGACAAATAATGAAGAAAAAATTGCTTATTTAGAAGGCGTATTTTTAGCAGTTGGGACAGTAAATGATCCAGCATCAAGTGGCTATCACTTAGAAATGGTAACAGAGATGAATCGAGAAGTCATCTTTTTAACGAAACTATTTAAAGATTTGGGCATAACAGCAAAACATATTAAAAGAAATTCTAAATATATGCTATATATAAAAAATGCGGAAGTAATCGGGGATATCATCAAAATGTTTAAAGCCACTAATTCTTATTTTTATTTTGAAGACATAAGAATTTATAGAGATCATAAAAATATGGTAAACAGACTAAATAATTGTGAAATAGCAAATCAAGAGAAAACAATCACTACAGGTTTAAAACAACTAGAAGATATTAAATATTTAAAAGAACAAGATTTATATTCCCTATTAGATGAATCAACCAAAATAGTTTTAGATTATCGTGAAAAATATCCTGAAAGCTCTCTTAGAGAACTAGCGGACATAATAAGCATGGAAACTGATTATAAAATTGGCAAAAGTGGCGTAAATCATCACTTTATTAAGGTAAAAAATTTAATTAAAAGACATCAAAACAAATAAAAAATGCAAGACTATTTTTTCTGCATTTTTTTTAATGTCAATCCGATATTTTGAACTTTTTTAGAATGTTCATTATAGTATAGCTGTTCCTCATACATATATAATAAAAATTGTAACCACTGATTAAAAGCATCATCAATATTCGCTCCTTCATGAAAAGGAATAGCATTTAATTTGCGGTAATAAGTTTGTTTATTAAGATAAATACTATAAGAAATATTGACAGGAGCTATTTTTAAATTAATATCATTTCCATTTTTAGTTTGATAGATTTTATTAATCAATTCTGTAAATTTAAGATTTTGTAAAACTCTAGCAACTCTTCCGTTACCATCAACGAAAGGATGAATTTTAATAAATAAAAAATGGATAAAAGCAGCTTTAATAAAAGGATCATTATGAATAAGAGAATCGGCATTATTATTAAAAATTTTAATAAAGTCTTGCATAAATAAAGGAACATCTTCAGCCTCAGGAGCATTATAAACTTTTTGACCTTTAAGTAAAATAAATACAGGTACTTGGCGATAACTTCCAATTGGATAAGGAATATTTGCATGTTTTAATAGTAGCTTTTGAATTTCACAAATTTTTCGATTTGTTAAATATTTGCTAACATTAATAAGATCATAATTAATAAAATCAAAAGGAGATAATATTTTTTCTTCTTCAATTTGATTAGAATATAATAATTCATTAAATAATTCTAAGGTCAAAAAAGTTACTAATTGCTCATCACCATAAGATAATAAACGATTCAAATAACTATGAAAATGTTCTTGCAATTCTGATAATTGCTCTAACGTTTCTTGATAAATATGGACAGATTGAATATATTTTTGAAGATTAAAATAGGGAGTACTACCTTCCAAAAAAATCACCTCAAATCAGGTGATATCCTATCATAAAAGAGAAACATTGTCAAATAATTACATCTATAAGTCCGTAATGAAGTGCTTCCTCGCTACTCATATAATTATCTCTCTCACAATCTTTAATAATTTTATGAAGAGTCTGTCCTGTATTAAGAGCTAGAATACTATTTAGTTTCTTTTTGATTTTAAGAATATGTTCAGCTGCAATTTTAATATCAGTCGCTTGACCTTGAGCACCGCCTAAAACTTGATGAATCATAACCTCAGCATTTTGAAGAGCGCATCTTTTTCCTTTTGCCCCACTAGAAAGAAGAAAAGCCCCCATACTTGCTGCCATACCAACGACAATTGTTCTTACATCACTTTTAATATAATTCATAGTATCATATATAGCTAAACCACTAGTAACAGAACCACCAGGACTATTAATATAAAGAAAAATATCTTCATGATTTTGAGCATCCAAATATAATAATTCACTTACAATAATACTAGCCATAGCATCATTAATTTCTCCGCTTAAAAAAATAATACGATCTTTAAGAAGTCTAGAATATAAGTCATATGCATATTCTTTATTACTACTGCGTTCTATAACTGTCGGTACAATCATTTTTAATCACCTGTATAATATATAGGCTGAATAATAAAAAAATATGCAAAATTTATGACAAAATCTTAAAAATATGATAAGATATTATAAAGTAGAGGGATATCAATATGGAAAAAATAGAAATTACTTTTGAACATCAAACAATAGAAGTTAATAAAAATACAACGTATTTAGAGATTAGTAAAGAATCCAAAAAGAAAGACTCTGTTTTAGCTGTGAAAAAAAATAATGAACTTTTTCCTCTTACCCAAAGAGCGGTCGAAAATGAAATAATTGAGTTTATAGATGCCTCTTCAATAGAAGGAGCAAAGATTTATAAAGCAGCGATTAAATTTATTTTAGAAGTAGCTTTAAAAACAATAATTCCTAGCAGTGATATTGATTTTCTTCATAGTGTCCCAGGAGGTATGCTTGCAGAGATAAAAGTAAACAAAATCTTAACCGATACAGATATATCAGAAATAAAAAAAGAAATGGCTAATATTATTGATGAAGATGATGAATTTAAAAAGTATAATATATTAAAAAAAGAAGCAATTGATTTTTATGAAGCATCTACATATTATGAAAAAGCGATTAATGTAAAAACCTGTGATGATATTGTAACCATTTATAAATTAAAAAATTATATTAATTATTTTTATGTACCTATGCCATACAGTACTAGATATATAACAAAATTTGAACTAAAATATTTAGGAAATAATCGCCTTATCATTTTATACCCAAGTAATTTAACAGAAGGAAGATTACCAGAATATGTTCATCATGAAAATATTATTAATGCCTATTATGATGGAAAATCTTGGCTAAAAAAATTAAATGCTCCCTATGTAAGCGATTTAAATACTTTAATTAGTAATCGAAAAATTAAAGGCTTTATTGAGTCCTGTGAACTTCACTTTACAGATGAAATAAAAAAAGCATGTGATAAGATTATTCGTAATAATGACAAAAAATTTATTATGATCGCTGGTCCTTCAAGCAGTGGGAAAACAACAACTTCAAGAGTTTTAGGAGCATATTTAAGAAGTAAAGGATATGATCCTATATGTCTTTCTACAGATGATTATTTTGTAGATCGAATAGATACACCTAAAGATGAATTTGGCGAATTTGATTTTGAATGTTTAAATGCAATAGATACCAAACAATTTAATGAGGATTTAATGCACTTATTAAAAGGAGAAGAGGTAAATATTCCTACCTTTAATTTTATTACAGGACAAAGGGAATATCATAATAATTTAATAAAATTAAATGAAAATAGTATCATTTTAATAGAGGGACTACATTCTTTAAATGATGATTTAACCCCAGGGATTCCTGATCGTTATAAATATAAAATATATTTAAGTCCATTCATTCCTTTAAATATTGATCGCCATAATTATATATCAACACTGGATTTAAGATTAATAAGAAGAATAGTAAGGGATAATAGAACAAGGGGATATACAGTAAGTGAAGTAATTGAAAAATGGCAAAGTGTTAGAAATGGGGAAGAAAAATATATATTTCCTTTTACGCATCAAGCAGATATGATTATTAATACGGCACTTCCTTATGAGTTAGGAGTTTTAAAAGTATATGCTGAACCACTTTTATTATCTATAGATACGGATTCTAAATATTATGAAGAAGCAAGAAGGTTATTAAAATTTTTAAGAAGTTTTTATTCTATAACGAGTGAATATGTAAGTAAAAATAGTATTTTAAGAGAATTTATAGGAGGAAATAATAATGATTAGAGTAGCAATAAATGGTTTTGGAAGAATTGGACGTTTAGCTTTTAGAAGAATTTTAACAACAACGGATTTTGATTTAGTAGCGATTAATGATTTAGGAACACCCTCTGATTTAGCATATTTAGCAAAATATGATACAACCCATAGGAGTTTTCATGAAGATTTAATTGAGTCAGAAGGAAGTAATATCGTGATAAATGGTATAAAAAAGATTCAAGTATTAAATGAATTAGATCCTACTAAATTACCATGGAAAGAATTAAATATAGATTTAGTATTAGAATGTACAGGAAAATTTACTAAATATGAAGATGCTTATAAGCATATAAAAGCAGGAGCAAAAAAAGTATTAATATCTGCTCCATCTAAATCAGACAATGTAAAAACAGTTGTTTATGGAGTAAATGAATCAATATTAGATGGAACTGAAGAAATTGTATCAGGAGCATCTTGTACGACAAATTGTCTAGCTCCCTTAGCTAAAGTATTAAATGATACGATAGGAATTGAAAGAGGATATATGAGTACAATTCATGCTTATACCAATGATCAAGCAACACTAGATGTATCTCATAAAAAAGGAATAATGTCCCGTAGAGGAAGAGCTTGTGCAGCAAATATTGTACCAACTTCAACTGGAGCTGCAAATGCAATTGGAAAAGTAATCCCAGAATTAAATGGTTTATTAGAAGGCATAGCATATCGTGTTCCTGTAATGGATGGATCAATGATTGAATTAACATTTATTTCTAAACGAATGACCTCAGTAGAGGAAATAAATCATATAATAGAACTTCATACTAGTGATACCCTAAAAATTACTTATGATCCAATTGTATCAAGTGATATTATTGGAAAAAATGTTGGAGCTTTAGTAGATGGTCTACTTACAAGTGTAAATGATAATCTTGTTAAAGTAACAGCTTGGTATGATAATGAATATGGTTATACCTCTCAAATGCTTAGAACAGCTAAATCAATGTTTAAATAATACCGGAACTATTTTCTGGTATTTTCTGGATAAAGAAAAGAAGAAAGAAAAAGATTAAACCTCCAGGAGCTCTTTTATCTCCTTTGGTTTAATCTTTTTATTTGTTTTAATTTTTACTTTCTTTTCTAGTTTACCAACACAATAATCAGCACTAATACCAGATAATTCACAAAAACCTTTTAAATCAGCTGTACTAATAGTACGAATTCCTTTTTCATAGTGAGTAATCAAAGGTCTACTAACATTTAATTTTTGAGCCAAACGGTCTTGTGTTAAACCTAAATCTTTTCTAATTTCTTTGATATGACTACCTAATAATTTCAAATCAATTTTATCCACCTTAATAACATTTTTATTAATTTTTTCCACAAATCCTAACATATAATCAAAAGAAACCGTATACTCATTACATATAATATTAATATGTTCAATAGATAATCCTGTATAACCATTTTCAATATCCGAAACATAACTTTTAGATATTCCTAAAATTTGTCCAAACTCTTTTTGTGTTAATCCATTTTGAATTCGAATATTTCTTGCTCTATTTTCCACTTCAGTGATATTTCTAAACTCTTTTTCCATAATTTACCACCAACAACATTATCTAGGCAAACCTTTATAAAATTAATATAAATGCGAAAATTGTAACAAAAAGATTGATTTTTCCTTATGAATATTGTATATTAATAATGTAATAGTAGAATACCTGATAAATTTGTAATGTTTTGAAAACCTTTGTCGAAACAGATGAATTTATTACTTATTTGTATTATAGTG
>ULRR01048214.1_pt1 | contig 11978 bp, 8 predicted proteins | sample 1955651 | NCBI WGS metagenome assembly ULRR01 (sample SAMEA4835688, study PRJEB28245) | human gut metagenome | biome: gut microbiome; material: fecal sample | place: Denmark | collected 2008
CCGGAAACAGCAGTCCGTAGGGGCCGGGCATGCCCGGCCCGCAACCTACCGTGGCAACCCGTCAACGGGCAACCACCGCACACTACGAAGGGGCGGGCTGCCTCCCTCCCTTGCCCCTCTCGTGCACAACCTATCTACTGCACCCTGTAGGGGCCGGGCATGCCCGGCCCGCGGCCTACCGTCAGCACGCCTTTCCCTACTTGCTCCGTAGGGAGGGGTCTTGACCCCTCCGCTGCTTTCCGACCAACTATCGTGACCGGGTCATCCGTAGGGGAGGGATTCATCCCTCCCGGGGCGTTTGCGTTTCCACTCGCTTCCGGCCCGCTTCCGCCTATACTATCACAACTCTATCATACCCTCTTTCCCCCGCCGTTGCAAGGCGTGGTCAAAATAAGTTTACAAATTTTCCTGTCGATTTGTGTTATAATAGAAAAAGTATGATAAAAGGAGCGTACCCGCACTATGGCTTGGGTCACAAAGGACAGTACCGAAACTTACAATCAGACGCCGGAACCCCCGCGCGAATATACAAAAAAGGAAAAAGCCGCCAACTGGTGGCACTATCACTGGATGGCCGTGGTCGTGGCCGTGCTGGTCGTCGTGTTCGGCGTGTGGATCATCAAGGACACCGTTTTTCAGACGCGCCCCGACGTGCAGGTCGCTTATGTCGGCACCAGCGACCTGCCCACCGACACCGTCACCGCGCTGCAGGACGCGCTGACGCCGTTCTGCTCCGACCTGAACGGCGACGGCAAGGTCGTTGTGCAGGTGGACAGCTACACCGTTGACTTTGACGCCGCGAACGAGAACACCGACGCCTACTACCAGATGGCCGGCGTCACCCGGCTGAGCGCCGAGCTGTCGTCCGGCGGCAAGACCTACATCTTCCTGCTGGAGGACCCCGAAGGCTTTGAGGCCCAGACCGGCGCACTGCAATATCTGGACGGCACGGTCCCCGACGACCCCGAGACCACCGACGCCGACTGGCGCGAGATGGTCTACCGCTGGACCGACTGCCCCGTGCTGACCGGGCTGGATCTGGGCGGCTATGAGGGTCTCACCCTGATGGACGACGTCACCGGCACGAACCAGAGCGTGCTGGCGCACCTCTACGTGGGACGCCGCGGCGTCTGGGACGAAAAGCAGGTCCCGACCTACGAGGGCTGCGCCGAGCTGTGGGACACCCTGACCGCAGGGGCTGTCTCCACCGCCGCCGAATGAGCCGGGCGCTGCCGCCCCTGAAGGGGCATCTGCGCAAAAAGGTGCAGCCCCGGCCCAAAACGCCGCCCCTGCCGGACAACCCCTACAAGCGCTTTTTCACGGAGAATCGCAGCTTTGAGGAGCTGGCGAGGAAGCGAAAGCTGTAGGGGAGGGATTTATCCATCCCGGGGTGTATGCGGTGCTTGCGCCGTTGAAACCTACAGGTCGAACTACATCCTACCCGCAAATTTCTGCTGCCCTGCGGGGCGTCGAGGACGCCGCCCCCTACAGCTATAACCCGCAAAGCTGCCGACCGCCGCACACGGGCACGGCGGCCAGAGGGCTGGCCGCCCTACAAACATCCCATAAAAAGTATTTTTCTTCTCTGTCGCATCCCACCCGGGATGCGACATTTTTTATATTTCCCATTCGCTACAATAAACTATGCAACAATTTTTGTAACGGAGGGATTCCCAACTATGCTGCAAACTCTCGAACGTACCAACATCTTTGACGCCCGCGTACTTACCGCCGCCCATGCCGATGCTCTGCGCGCGCTGACCGGGCCGGGCGGACTGCCGCTGCTGCCCTGTCTGCACCCGGCCTTGGAGGAAGGCCAGATCGTCGGCGACTACGCCGGGCAGGACGAATTACAGGCTGCCGCCGCGCTGCTGCCGCTCTACGCCGAGGACCCGCTGCCCACAAGTCTGCGCGCCGCAGGCTACGGGGCCGACGGACAGGGTGCGGTGCTGACGCCGCCCATACTGCGCGAGGATTACACGCAGCTGCGGCATTTTCTGCGGTTAGCGCTGCGCTGGGCCACCGAGCGGTACGCCAGCTACCATGTCTGGGCCGTGCTGCCGTTGGACTTGGAACACCCGGAGGCGTGTGATGATCTGTGTGCGCAGTATCTCTCGGCAGGGCTGACGCTGCGCGGGATGCGGCCCATGGTCGGGGCCGACCAGATGCTGATTTTTTCAGCGCACGGTCTTGTGAAATGGCGCGACCCGCTGCGCCGGTGCCATCTGGCTGACCCGGCCCTGCCGCGGGTGCTCGAGCGCGGGTACGCCGCCGCGGATTTCGGCTGGGGGAAGAACGGGCTGGAGCTGGTGTTGAGGCCGGTGTGAAAAAGGAAAACGAACGGCCACATGAACCTGCGGCGGGGTGAGGGCACCCCGCCCTACGCACAATCGGGAAAGGGGATTGTAGGGCGGCCTGCCCACAGGCCGCCGCGGAGGTTTGCGTCGGCGGAAAGCTGCCGGGTCGTCGAGGACGCCGACCCCTACAGAATAAACCATGTAAGGGGCTGCACCGGCAGGTGCACGGGAGGGATGAATTCCTCCCCTACAAATTGAAGATTAAAGCGATACAGCGGCGAAGTTGCGGGCCGGGCATGCCCGGCCCCTACGGCTCTACTAAAAAAGTGCCCCACGCATTTCTGCGTGGGGCACTTTTTATGTAGCGTTAGCCGTTAAGCAGCCCTTGCACAAATTACTTGTACAGGTCGACCAGCTTGGTCAGGTGCTCGTAACGGGCATCGGCGGCAGCCTGGTTCTTCTCGAACAGAGCCTTGGCGCGATCCGGGAAGGCGCGAGCCAGACGGCTGTAACGAGTCTCGTTGGCCAGGAAGTCCTGATACTTGCTCATGTCGCCGGCCTTGGAGGTCAGGGTGAACGGGTTCTTGCCCTCGGCCTTGGCAGCGGGGTTGAAGCTGAACAGGTTCCAGTAACCGGCAGCAACAGCCTTCTTCATCTCGTTCTGGCAGTTGGTCATGCCGCCCTTGACACCGTGCAGCTCGCAGGGAGCGTAGCCGATGATCAGAGACGGGCCGGGATAAGCCTCAGCCTCGGCGATGACCTTGACAGCCTGAGCCATGTTGGCGCCCAGAGCGATCTGAGCAACATAAATGTAGCCGTAGGTCATGCAGATCTCAGCCAGAGACTTCTTGCTGATTTCCTTACCGGCAGCAGCGAACTGGCAGACCTCACCGATGTTGGAGGCCTTGGAAGCCTGTCCGCCGGTGTTGGAGTACATCTCGGTGTCGAAGACCATAACATTGACGTCGTGGCCGGAAGCCAGGACGTGATCCAGGCCGCCGTAACCGATGTCATAAGCCCAGCCGTCGCCGCCGAAGATCCAGAAGCTCTTCTTGGCCAGGTACTGCTTGTCCTTCAGGATCTCCTTGGACTCGTCGCAGCCACAGGCCTCCAGGGCAGCGATCAGGGCCTTTGCGGGCTCGTCGTTAGCCTTGGTGTTGTTCTTGGTCTCCAGGAACTTGTCGATGACAGCATCCAGCTCAGCGTTCTTACCCTTCAGGGCCTCAACCTTGGTGATCAGGTTGGCGCGGACGGTCTCGTAACCGATCTGCATGCCCAGGCCGTGCTCAGCGTTGTCCTCGAACAGAGAGTTGATCCAGGCGGGGCCGTGGCCAGACTCTTTGTTGGTGGTGTACGGGCTGATAGAAGCGGTACCACCCCAGATAGAGGAGCAGCCGGTGGCGTTGGAGATGAACATCTTCTCGCCGAACAGCTGGGTGATCAGGCGGGCATAAGAGGTCTCGGCGCAGCCAGCGCAGGAGCCGGAGAACTCAAGCAGCGGCTGGTTGAACTGAGAACCCTTGACGGAAACCTCGGAAACAACACCGGGGACGTTGTCCTTCTTGCGGATGTTCTCGACGCAGTAGTCGAAAGCAGCCTGCTGCTCGGACTGGCTCTCCTGCGGCTTCATCTCGATAGCGGCAGTCGGGCAGACGGTGACGCACTCGCCGCAGCCCATGCAGTCCAGAGGAGACACGGCCATGGTGAACTTGTACTCGCTTGCCTTGGGCTTGGTGTCGGCCAGCTTGGTGGAAGCGGGCGCAGCCTCAGCCTCGGCAGCAGTCAGGCAGAACGGACGGATGGTGGCGTGAGAGCAGACGAAGGCACACTGGTTGCACTGGATGCACTTCTCGGCGTTCCACTCGGGAACCATAACAGCCGTGCCGCGCTTCTCGTAAGCGGAAGCACCCTGCTCCCACTCGCCGTTGACGTTGCCCTCGAAGGCGGAGACAGGCAGGCTGTCGCCGTCCATACGGGAGATGGGCTCCATAACGTCGCGGATCTGCTTGACCAGAGCCTCGGGTCCCTTCAGGGCCTTCGGAGCCGGATCAGCAGCGGGGTTGGACCAGGAGGCGGGGACCTCGACCTTATGGACAGCGTCCAGGCCGGCGTCGATAGCCTTCCAGTTCATCTGGACAACAGCGTCGCCCTTCTTGCCGTAGCTCTTCTTGGCAGCGGCCTTCATGTACTCGACGGCATCGTCGATGGGCATGACGTCAGCCAGCTTGAAGAAGGCAGACTGCAGGATGGTGTTGGTGCGCTTGCCCATGCCGATCTCGATAGCCTTATCAATAGCGTTGATGGTGTACAGCTGAATGTTGTTGTCGGCAATGTACTTCTTGTCGGCAGCATTCAGGTGCTCATCCAGCTCGGCATCGGTCCACTGGCAGTTGATCATAAAGACGCCGCCCGGCTTGACATCCTGGACCATCTTCATGCCCATGTGGATGTAAGCGGGGTTGTGGCAGGCCACGAAGTCAGCCTGGTTGATGTAGTAGGGGCTGCGGATGGGCTTGTCGCCGAAACGCAGGTGGCTGATGGTGACACCGCCGGTCTTCTTGGAGTCATACTGGAAGTAAGCCTGAATGTACTTGTCAGTATGGTCGCCGATGATCTTGGTGGAGTTCTTGTTGGCACCGACAGTACCGTCGCCGCCGAGACCCCAGAACTTGCACTCCTTGGTGCCGGGGGCGGAGGTGATGGGAGCGGGCTTGACCTCAGGCAGGCTGAGGTTGGTCACGTCGTCGGTGATGCCGATGGTGAAGCGGGACTTCGGAGCGTCCTTCTCCAGCTCGGTGTAGATAGCAAAGACGCTGGACGGCGGGGTGTCCTTGGAGCCCAGGCCGTAGCGGCCGCCGGTCAGGACGACGTCGTTCATGCCGGCCTCACGCAGGGTGGTGGCGACATCCAGGTACAGGGGCTCGCCCAGGGAGCCGGGCTCCTTGGTGCGGTCCAGAACGGCGATCTTCTTGACGGTCTTGGGCAGGACCTTCAGCAGGGCGCTGGAGACCCAGGGACGGTACAGGCGGACCAGAACCAGGCCGACCTTCTCGCCCTTGGCGGTCAGGTAGTCAACGACCTCCTCTGCGACGTCGCAGATGGAGCCCATGGCGATGATGACGCGGTCAGCATCCTCGGCGCCGTAGTAGTTGAACAGGTCGTAGTTGGTGCCCAGCTTCTCGTTGATCTTGGCCATGTACTTCTCAACAACGGCAGGCAGAGCCTCGTAAGCGGGGTTGCAGGCCTCACGATGCTGGAAGAATACGTCGCCGTTCTCGTGGGAACCGCGCATCTTGGGGTGCTCGGGGTTCAGGGCCTTGGCACGGAACTCCTCGACAGCCTCCATGTTGCACATTTCCTTCAGGTCCTCGTAGTCCCACTTCTCGATCTTCTGGATCTCGTGGGAGGTACGGAAGCCGTCGAAGAAGTTCACGAACGGAACGTGGCCCTCGATAGCGGACAGGTGGGCAACGGGAGACAGGTCCATGACCTCCTGCGGGTTGCTCTCGGCCAGCATGGCAAAGCCGGTCTGACGAACGGCCATAACGTCGCTGTGGTCACCGAAGATGTTCAGGGACTGGGTAGCAACGGTACGGGCAGAAACGTCAAAGACGCAGGGCAGCTGCTCAGCGGCGATCTTGTACATGTTGGGGATCATCAGCAGAAGACCCTGGGAAGCGGTAAAGGTGGTGGTGATGGCACCGGTACCGAGAGAACCGTGGACAGCGCCTGCGGCGCCGGCCTCGGACTCCATCTCAACAACCTTGACCTGGTTGCCGAAGATGTTCTTCAGGCCTGCAGCGCTCCACTGGTCAACGGTGTCGGCCATGGGGCTGGAGGGGGTGATGGGGTAGATGGCAGCCACATCGGTGAATGCATAAGCTACATGCGCCGCAGCGGTATTGCCGTCCATAGACTGTTTAGCTCTGGGCATTTTCTTTCCTCCGTTTTTATTAGAGTTTTGCATTATAGAGCTGTGCGGTTGTCAGGGCCGCACAAATCCTGCGTCATTTGGCACATGCCCCATTCTTGCTCCGGGCATAGTTCCAGACAAACGCTTTTGCATAGCTTTATTGTACCAAAAAACACCCCTTTTCGTAAAGGGGTTTTGTTCAGAAAGTTGCACATATTTTTAGAACTGTTGTGTGCATTTTGACCACAATGACGAACAAGGCGGTTTTTAGGGTGTTTTGGGGTACGGTTTATTGTACCTCGTTCCGCTGTGTGGAACGATTGCCCGGGAACGGCAGCCTCCCGGGAACCCGCTTTCTTTTGGCAGCAAAAGAAAGCTCGCAAAGAAAACTGCCGCTGTTTCGACGCAGCGGACCCGCGACCAAGGGGCTTCACGCCCCTTGGATTCCCAAAGAGGAGGTCGCAGAGGGCGCGGGCTAAACGAAAGCAGTATTACTTTTCGTTCTTAACGCCCGCGCCCTCTGCTCCGTTTTAAAATTCGGGTGTTCCCCCGAACCCCCGCAGGGGAAAAGGCCCCCTTGTCAAAGGGGGCTGTCACCGTTAGGTGACTGGGGGATTCCGACGGGCCTTGTGTCGCCGCTCGTCAACGGTCACCTGCCGTCAACCCCCTGAACCCCCCCGGCCTGCTTCGCGGCCACCTCCCCTGTGAGGGGAGGCTTTTCTCGCGTCCTTCGCCCACGCAAAAAACATCCTTTTTTACAAAATCTTCCGCACCGTCAGCACATCCCCGTCCACGCTGAACTTTACCTTATTCTCCCCGAAATCCAGCGTGTACACCCGCTCCGGGTCGTGCTGGTAGGCGGGGCGGGGGTCGTTTTTCAGCACACCGGACAAAGCGGCGCGCTTGTTTTCCGGCACTTTGCACAAAAGCGCGTCGGGGCAAACCACCTGCAAAGCGTATTCCTTTGTCGTGTCCGTGAATCCGCCCCGGGCGTCGGGGTAGGCGTCCACATAGGGCAGATACGGCTTGATGTCGAAGATCGGCGTGCCGTCCAAAAGGTCCGCGCCGCGGACGATCAGCTCGCCGTTTTCGACGCCCGCCAGCTCCACGCAGGAAAGCCCCAGCGCGTTCGGGCGGTAGGGGCTGCGGGTCGCAAAGACGCCGCTGCGCTCGTTGCCGCCCAGGCGCGGCGGGCGCACGGTGGGCCGCCAGCTTTTGCCCGCGGCATACTCTGCCGCCACGGTGGAAAACTGCCAGATCAGCCACAGCCGGTCATACCCCTCGATGCCGGCCAGCGCGTTCGGGTCGCGGTATTCCGGCTCAAACACGATGCGCGCCGTCAGCTCCGGCACCAGCCCGCTCTGCCGCGGGATGCCGAATTTATCCGTAAAATCCGTGCGGATATGCGCAATCGGATGAATTGTGTACTCCATGGTAACGTCTGCCCCCTTTTTGTCGTCTATTATATAGGAAAAGAACAGATTTTACAACTTCCCCATCTTCCCACCATCGTCGAAATATGGTACAATATGTGATATATTGCACGTAAGGAGGTGTGCGTTTGGCACCAATCATCCGTACAGAGAAGCTGCGCAAGGTCTATGCCGTCGGCAAGGAGCGCGTCGTTGCGCTGAATAATGTCGATCTGTCGATAGAAAAGGGCGAGTTCTGCTGTATCGTCGGCCAGTCGGGCAGCGGCAAGTCCACGCTGCTGAACCAGCTGGCCGGGCTGGAAAAGCCGACGTCCGGCAAGGTATACATAGGAAAGCACGAAATCAGCAAAATGACCGAGAACGAGTTGGCCGAGTTCCGCCAGCAGCACCTGGGGTTCATTTTTCAGAGCTACAACCTGCTGCCCACCATGACGGCGGCGGAGAACGTCGCCCTGCCGCTGATGTTCAAGGGTGTGGACAAAAAGACCCGTCTGGCCCGCGCCCGCAAAGAGCTGAAATCCATGGGTCTGCTGGGCCGCGCCAACCACCTGCCCACCGAGATGAGCGGCGGCCAGCAGCAGCGCGTCGGCATTGCCCGCGCGTTCGTCAGCAGTCCCAAGGTCATTTTTGCCGATGAGCCGACAGGAAACCTTGACTCCCGCACCAGCAAGCAGGTGCTGTACCGTATGCTGGAAATGTCCAAAAACAGCGGTGTCACGTTCGTTATGGTCACTCACGAGCCGGAGCTGGCCGAGTGCGCGGACCGCATTGTGACGATCCTGGACGGCAAGGTCTGCTCCAACGTCGTGCAGGACGAGGAGACGAAGAAGAAAAACCGCGACGCCCTTTTTGCCGATCTGGAAGGGAATCTGGATATTGGCGGGGAGGCAGCGAAGGAACAGAAAAAGTAATAAACCTTCCCCCTTGGGGGAAGGTGCCCGAGGCCCCGACCTAGGGCGGTTGAGGGGCGTGTTTCCGCCGCGGCCCGCTCACGGAGCCGCCACACAAACTCTCCCCTCATCAGCCGCCTGCGGGCGGCAGCTTCCCCCCAGGGGGAAGCCTTGGGGTTATAAAATTTGGAGGTACAAACCAACCATGAAACGCCTATTTTCCCTGCTGACCGCCTTTGCTCTGGCGGCGGCGCTGTGTGCGCCGGTTATGGCAGACGACGTCACCACACCGGATGTCACCGCCCCCACCCCCACGCCGACGGCGGCCATTGACACGACCAGCTCCGACGGCGTCTACGTCTCCGCCTACTCCGTCACCGACACTGCGGGCGGCGAGGTCACCACCGTGCAGGTCGGTGATAAGATCAACATCGTGCTCAAGGTCGTGGACCACGCCTCGGCGCGGTACTGCGTCAAGCCGGAGGAGATCTCCGCGCGCATCAACTCCGCCGTGTTCACCTACACCGGCACCGGCGAGATCGGCCAGCTGTTCGACAGCAACGACGACCCCAACGCCACCCGCCTGCAGAACGTCCGCAACGGCTCGGCCTCGCCGGAGGAGGTTGCGGCGAACGCGCAGTATAATTATTACAGCTACGTCATTTTGTTCCGCGACGTCATCTACAACGGCGGCGGCAACACGCTGCCCATCAACCTGTCCTATCTGGACACCGCCAAGCCGCTGCAGCAGTTCAGCGTCACGCTGGGCCAGTGCGTGGACAAGGACCAGACGACCTCGCCCAACCTGCTCGTGCGCACCTCCAGCTACGGCGACAGCGTCACCGCAGGGCAGTCGTTCGACCTCTCCCTCGGCCTCTACGCCACCGACGGCAATGAGAACCTCGACGACGTCATCGTCTCGCTGACGCTGCCCGAGAACATCTCCCTGAACGGCGGCAGCCTGTCCAGCTACCTCGGCACCATCTGCCCCAAGCAGACCCGGGACGTCACGTTCCAGGTCATGCCCGCCTCCGGTTTTACCGGCACGGTGGCCAGCATCACCGTCAACATGACCGGCACCGGCTCTGTCACCGGCAAGGAGGTTAGCGGCACCACGACGATTTCCGTGCCCGTCAGTCAGCCCGACCGCTTTGAGGTCGGCCAGCTCGAGCTGTCCGGCGACACGATCTATGTCGGCGACACCGGCAGCGTCTCCCTCTCCTACGTCAACAAGGGCAAGAACCCCGTCAGCAATCTGGAAGCCCGCCTGACCGGCACGAATCTGGGTGCGGGCGGCTACCAGTACCTCGGCAACCTGGCCGCCGGCACCGAGGGCAGCGTGGACTTTGACATCGCCCCCGATGCCGCGGGCACGGTCAGCGGCATCATCACGCTGAACTACGAGGATGCCTCCGGCAACCCGCAGACCATCTCGAAGGACTTCTCTGTCAGTGCCGAGGAGATGAACATGGACGACTTCAACTATGACCCGTCGATGGACGACACCCAGCCCGAGCAGACCGGTATGCCGGTCTGGGCGTGGGTGCTCATCGGTGTCTGCGGCGCAGTGGTCGTGATCGTGGTCATCGTGGTCGTGGTACGCAAGCGCAAAAAGGCCAAGGCACTGGCCGCGCTGGAAGCAGAGGACAGCGATGAAGATCTCTGATGAAATCAGCCTGTCGGCGCGCAACCTGCTGCGCCGCAAGGGCCGCACGGCGCTGACGCTCGTCGGCGTCGTCATCGGCACCTGCATGGTCGTGCTGATGATCTCGCTGGGCATTGCCCAGACCAAAACCAACGAGGAGATGCTGCAAAGCTGGGGCGACCTGACCCAGGTGCAGATCTACGGCTACGGCACGATGGTCGGCAGCGACGGCAAGCCGCTGTATCTGGACGACGCGGCCATCGCCAACATCAAGCAGATCCCCCACGTGGCGGCGGCCACGCCCTACGCGCAGGCGTATAATCTGGAGGGCACCATCACGGCGGGCCGCAATGACCGCTACACGATGGAAATTTACAATTTGATCGGCATCGACCCCACGGCACTGGAGCCGATGGGCTTCGCCCTGCAGAGCGGCAGCTGGCTCACGAACACCCCCGCCAGCGAGAAGGCGGCGAAATTACAGATTTTGGTCGGCGGGTCCACCGGGTATGAGTTTCAGGACTCGCGCAAGAGCCCCAACAGCCCCAAGCGCTACCGCTGGCAGGGCCAGACCGATGCCAACGGCAAGGAGCTGCCGCCCTTTGTGGACATCGACAAGGATAAGATGACCCTGACCATCCGGACCGGCGAGGGCTCCACCGAAAAGACCCGCAGCTGGGAGCTGGAGGTCGTGGGCGTGCTGGAGCCGGACGGCGCCAAGGGCTACTGGACCCAGAGCGGCATTGTGCTGCGCATTCAGGACATGAAGATGCTGCAAAAGGTCTACAACGACATGACCAAAACCAAGACCGAGGAAAAGAGCTACGAGCAGGTCTACGTCAAGGTCGATGACCTGAAGAACGTCACCGACGTTGAGACGGCCATCCACGAGCTGGGCTTCACCAACACCTACTCGATGAACCAGCAGCGCGAGGAGATGCAGCAGCAGGTCATAAAAAGCCAGATGATCTTCGGCGGCATCGCGGCGGTCTCGCTGTTTGTGGCGGCCATCAACATCATCAACACCATGACGATGGCCATCTATGAGCGCACCCGGGAGATCGGCGTCATGAAGGTGCTGGGCTGTGAGCTGGGCAGCATCCGCACGATGTTCCTGCTGGAAAGCTCGACCATCGGGTTTATCGGCGGGCTGATCGGCGTAGCGTTCAGCCTACTGGCCAGCTTTGTGCTGAACAACCTTTCCACAATTTTAGCGGCGTTCGGTCAGGGCGGCGGGTTGGACCTATCCGGCCTGATGGGCGGCGGGTACTACTACATGGACGGGGGCGGCAGCGCGGCCATTTCGATCATCCCGCCCTGGCTCATGCTGGCGGCGCTGGTATTCGCCACGCTGGTGGGGCTGGTAGCCGGTATCCTGCCCGCGAACAAGGCGGTCAGGATCAGTGCGCTGGAAGCCATCCGGCACGATTAAGCGCTTATATGTTTATATAAAGAACCGAGGCAGTCCCGGGAAAAGGGATCGCCTCGGTTTTTTTGTCGCCGTTCCCGCACCGCCGCGCGGTAGGGTACAGGCACTCGTTGATGGGTCGGTCCGTAGGGAGGGGTCTTGCCCCCTCCGCGGGCGTTTGCGGACGGCAGGGGGCTTGCCCACCGCCGCGCGGTAGGGGCCGGGCATGCCCGGCCCGGGGGTTTTCCCGGGGATGGGCGGTGATGGGAGGTTTCCGGGGCGTCGGGGACGCCGCCTCCTACGTGGATGGCCGCCCGTTGACGGGCTGCCGCGCGAACTTGCGGCGGGGTGCGGGCACTCGTTGATGGGTCGGTTCGTAGGGAGGGGTCTTG
>ULRR01049514.1_pt1 | contig 11968 bp, 11 predicted proteins | sample 1955651 | NCBI WGS metagenome assembly ULRR01 (sample SAMEA4835688, study PRJEB28245) | human gut metagenome | biome: gut microbiome; material: fecal sample | place: Denmark | collected 2008
CGTCCTGGGTGCGTGACAACACGGGGCTGGAGGTGCAGCGCACCTTCTCCGGCGGTGTGACCGTCAGGACGGAACGCGACCGTTTCGGGCGCGAGGTGCGCAAGTCCGTCCGCGCGGGCGGCATCGAGCGCGGGGCGTACCGCTACGAGTGGGGCATTGCCAACCGGCTGCTCGCCAAGGAGAACGAGCTGACGGGAACGCTCATGCGCTACGACTACGACCGTTTCGACTTCCTCATCCGCCAGGAAACGACAAACGGCTCCGAAACGGACGTGATTTACCGCGTGCCGGATTTCGTGGGAAATCTCTTCGAAACGCCGGAGAAGAAAGACCGCAAGTACGGTGCGGGAGGACGGTTGCTGGAAGACCCGTCATCCTTCTACCACTACGATGATGAGGGAAACCTCATTTTCCGCGAGTTCAAGGAGTTGCAAAATAACGGCGTGCCCCATGACCGCAAGCGCATGGAGAAGGAACGCGGCATCCGCTGCCGGGCTACAGGCATGGGATGGCTCTACGAGTGGGCGTCCAACGGCATGCTGAAGAAAGTGATACGTCCGGACGGCAGGCCGGTGGACTTCCGTTACGACGCGTTGGGACGCCGCACCGCCAAGCGGTATTTCGGCAAGGTCACACGCTGGGTGTGGAACGGGCATGTGCCGCTGCACGAATGGTGCCATAAAGCCATCGGCTTGCAGTCGGACGAAGAGAAAAACACCCCTCCCAAAGAACCGGCGGAAGATGTTACCACCTGGTTGTTCGAGGCGGATACATTTGTGCCTGCGGCAAAGATACAGGATGGCAAGCAGTATTCCATTGTGGTCGACTACTTGGGTACGCCCATCCAGATGTACGACGGACAGGGAAACAAGACCTGGGATTGCACTCTGGATATTTATGGTAAAGTGCTTGCCGTTGATAAGGGAACGGAGTTCGATTGTCCGTTCAGGTTCCAAGGGCAGTATGCAGATGAAGAAACAGGATTATACTATAATCGATTTAGGTATTACGATTATAATATAGGAATTTATATTAGTCAAGATCCAATAGGGTTGGTTGGAAGTAATCCAACATTGTATGGATATGTAGAGAATGTCAACAGATGGCTAGATCTCTTAGGGCTTGATAAAATTTTATATAGAATAATGGGAGCGACGGAAGCAAACATATTTGAATCTACTGGTATAATTACCGGTTCAGGAGGTGAAACAACTTTTACTACAGATCCAGCTTATTACGATGCGACTAGAACGAAGAAGAAAAAGGTTGAATATACTGGTACAAAATATTCAATTACAATAACAGATGAAGCCTATGCACAACTTCAAGCTATAGGTATTAAGGATAATTCTACAGCAACTTCAAAATTGGATATGCCCAACCCCAAAAAATGTAAGGGTTGGATGAAAACAAATGTCCGATTTAAAGGAGAATTAGGCTTCATTAACATCCAAATGGGAAGTAAAGATGGTTCAGGTCTGAAAATAATAAATGATCCCCAAAATAGGGTCTCTGCTATAAATATGAAAACACAGAAAACAATAGATTTACACTCAAATCACTAAAAAATAATAAATATGATAAGCAAAGAAGATTTTCACGTTATTAATGACTTAGCTGCAAAAAAAATAACGTTAGATGAGTTCTATAAACGTTTTTCCATTGATTTGTTATCTAATCCATATTTTTTGAAAGATAAGTGGAAGATAGCAATACAAGAAAAAGACGAAGATACAATGAAAGATGTATTATATATAGAATGTAAATTGTATTTTTATAAACATAATTGTTGGCGTCCAGACGATTATTATATTGAGGATATACATCGTCTAATAAAAGAATATTGGCATCGACAGCATGAGGAACTTTTGGATATATTAATTTCCATTGGTGATGACAAGAGGAACGAAAGTGTTCTTATTGATATTCTGCATACAACTTTTCCCTATTACGAAGACCAAGAAGAGGAAGAAACTTTTATGGTTCCTATATGGTCTAAATGTATTTGGGAGTTAGCATCTATTGGTACCCCCACAGCTATAAAATGTGTAAAAGAGTTAAGAAACTCCCCCTATGAATATATCAGAAATACTGTTAAACAACAATATGAATTATATGGATGGAAATAATAGGGAAATAAGAGCTATATATAACGCTGAAACAATTCGTGTTTATCAGGCTTATAATAATATCATAGCAGACGAAGCTATAAGTCTTAACAAATTTGGAAAATCATTCAGTATGAATAGAATGACATGGATAAAACCATCATTTTTATGGATGATGTATCGTTCCGGATGGGCTACAAAACAAGGACAAGACAGAATCCTCGCTATTGATATGGATAGAATAGGCTTTGAAGAAATAGTTGTAAATGCTGTAACATCAATTTTTGATGATAGGCTTTATAGTGATATAGAAGAATGGAAGAATGCAATAAAAGCTTCAGAAGTTCGGATACAATGGGATCCTGAACGGGATATCTTTGGTAATCCTTCTAAAAATAAAAGAAGTATACAATTAGGCATACGAGGTAAAATCTTACAGCAGTTTAATAACAAATGGATAAAAAGAATTACAGATATAACCCATTTTGTACAACAACAAAAAAAAATAATTGATGATAAAAAATTGGATTTGCTTTCCTTACCTCAAGAAAAAGTATATCAATTTATAAAATTGGATGAATCACAGAATATAATATAAACAGATATCAATTATTATGGAAGCAATAGACATTATATCGAATAAGGTTTTAGAGTATTGATAACCAATAGCCTTGTTCCTTATTCTGTATAAACTCTAATAGAAATGAATAAAATTTCATTCATATCAAAGTCAAAATGTGGAAACAAGAGGCTCAAAATAGAATTTCAAAAGTGAAAAACTTATAGATTGAAACCTCTTTAGAGAAAATTCCCTTATTTTGCCCTTTCTTATTAAGAAAAAAGGCTAAAATAAGGGGATTCTTATACTTTAACTTATATATTATAAGTAAGGTTGCCTCATTTTTCATTTTGAAGAAAGCCTCTTCAAATTAAAAAATCCATCTTTGTACAAAATGATTTCAATATTTGGAAATCCCTAAGTATTTTTCCTAAAACACTTTAGAAAGTTCGGGATTTACGATCAATATTTTATTATATTGGGGTAATTTTAGCAAACAGCCAAATGTTATAATCCGGATATATTGATACCGTCATTAGAATGTGCAGTCGAATTCAAATATGTGGATGATGAAAAAGAACTCAACAGGACTATGGACGAGATTCTGGCAGATGTCGAAGGCTATAAAGGAAATCCTTCGTATTCTGTTTTCTACCCGTCTTTTATGCGGCAAATTCCATTTGTCCAACCAAAAGATTCAACTACATGTGAGCAGAAAAGCATTTCCCTGAAAATTGGAAAGGTATTTATGTTCAAGGCTAATAAACCCCGTCATCCGTTAGGTTATCTCGCTCAGAAACACTATCTTTGCCGTAAGTCTATACAACAAATATATGAGTAGAATCAAGATTAAAGATTTCGGTCCGATAAAAGCGACAACATCTGCAACGGACGGATGGATAGATATAAGTAAGGTGACTGTCTTTACTGGCAACCAGGGCAGCGGTAAAAGCACGGTCGCCAAGCTGGTTTCCACCTTTACATGGATGGAAAAAGTTCTGACACGGGGTGATTTTAAGGAGAAAGAATTTACCGCCGCCAAGTTTAAGAACAAGTACTGCGGCTATCACCGCATTTCCAATTATTTCATAAAGGAGCGTACCGAAATTGTCTATGAAGGAGAAGCCTACAGGTTTACCTATACCCGGCAAGGTGAATTTGTTATAGAGAAGAAATCCGGTGCGTTGGATGGATATGTGCTTCCGCAAATCATGTATGTGCCGGCTGAACGGAATTTCATCAGCATGGTCAATAGCCCGAACCTGATCAAGGACTTGCCGGATGCCTTGCTGGGCTTCCTTACGGAATACAACAATGCCAAACAGCGCATCAAGGGAGGGCTGGAGCTGCCCATCAACAATGCGCAGCTTGAATACAACAAGCAGAATGACATCGTATCCGTCAAAGGTGAGGACTATAAGGTGAAGCTCATGGAGGCATCCAGCGGCTTCCAGTCTGTCGTGCCGCTCTATCTGGTATCATTGCATTTGTCCGAGTCCGTAAAGGGTCAGGCAGGCAATGCGCAGAAAATGAGCAGCGACGAAGCCAAGCGGTTCGAGGCGGAAGTAGCCAATATCTGGAACATGCCGGACCTGACGGACGAGCAGCGGCGAATAGCCCTCTCAGCAGTGTCGGCAAGATTCAACAAGGCGGCATTCGTCAATATCGTGGAGGAGCCTGAACAGAACCTCTATCCCGAATCGCAATGGATGATTATGAAACAGTTGCTGGCTTTCAACAACTCATTGGACGCAAACCGCCTGATTGTCACCACGCACAGCCCGTACCTTATCAACGGCCTGACAGTTGCCGTCAAGGCAGGCATGCTCCTGGCATCCTGTTCTTCGTCTGACGGGATGAGGGAAAGGATAAATTCCGTTTTTCCCGCAGAATCGGCCATACAGCCTGATGAGATAGCCATTTATGAGTTCAATGAGGTCAAAGGGACTGTAGCCGTATTGGATACATATCACGGGCTGCCTTCCGATGACAACTTCCTCAACAATATGCTGGAGAGAACAAACGAAGATTTTGCGGATTTATTGGAAATACAACAGGAACTATGATAGATTTTTTCCCGAAAGAGTATATCGTTTCGTCAAGTAGACGCAAGTTCGGTATATGCGACCGTCCGGCTCCTGCTGCCGAAAAGGCATACATTGCAGAAAAACAGGGGCAGGACTGGATTGCGGCGGTGGACAATTATCCCCAGATAAAGGTGGATTTCGTACCGGTTGACCATTGCATCGAGCTGCGCAGGGCGGACGGAAGTATGGACAACCGCTGCGACGGCTGCCTGTTTTATAGAGATACAATCATATTTGTGGAGTTAAAACAGAGGAAAGGCAAGGGCAGCCAATGGATAAAGGACGGCGAACAGCAGTTGCGTTCCACCATCGGTTATTTCGAACGGCAGGAAGAGGCTCGTGATTTTCTCGTAAAGCAAGCCTACATAGCCAATAGCGAAAAACCGTTTTTCCGAACAGGACAGGCTGTACGGATGGAGCGTTTCTTTTCAGATACAAATTATATATTGAGAATAGAAAACAGGATAAAAATAGAATAACTGATAAACTTTGTAATAAATTCGGCGGGATTCGGAAACCGATTCCTATATTTGCATTGTTTATAATGTGTTTTACTTGGAGTCTGTTTAAATTTTGTTCAGGTTAATTTTGCGAATTATTTTCGAGGATGTTTTCCTGGTTTTATGAGGAGTATAGCGGGCTATCTGACAAATAAAATCAGAAAAACAGACCGGAAACAAACTCAAAAGAACCTAATATACATATTACTTTATCGGAAAATTTAAACAGACTCTCAATTTGTGCAGTGTTTTCGGCGAAAATCGGAACAGATAAATCTGCATAGCAGCTTACCTTTGTACCGTTAATACGAAGTTTCATTTAATACCGAATTTTAGTTATGGTAGATAGTCAAAAAATTAGGTTTCTCAACGAGGTGGTCTCCAAGTCCAGACCGCAAAATGTGGATTACACACCGCACAATGGATGTTTTTGTGTCCTCCTCTTTGCATTGCAACCCATTGATTGGGTAAGTGTCCAACAGCGTGACTTCAAACTTACGGGAGAACTGAAAGAAAATGAGTCGCTTTCCGTCACCCTCATTGTCGGCAGCGAAGCACTGTTCAGCATCTCAGATCTTCCCTATGTGGCGCCTCAAGGCGACCGTACACCTATTTTCCAGATTCTCCGCGCTTCCATTTGTTGTGCGTATGGGGCATTGCGTTTGCCTTATCTGCACCGCAATATACGCAAAATCGATGGAAAAGATTTCCCTTTGGCAAAGACTGATTCGGCACAGCGGATAAATTCGGAAGCCGGTTTTATGAAGCGGTTGGCAAAAGTAAGCAGCGATGCCAAACGTCATATAAAGGCACGTGCAGTATTGGTTCATCCTGCCTCAAGCCGGTTGAAGAATATCATTTCTTATTATAAGGAGTACGAAACAGGCGCATACAACCAAATCAATGCTTCGTTGGAGGCTTTGAAATCTTTTGCTCCTGATAGGAACAATGTGGAGGGTGGTACGCCCGATGTGTTCGCATGGGACTACTATTCAGACGACCCTGGCGAAGCCTACAATCTTCGCATAGCTGCACTCAATGCCCACAGCAAAGAGAAAGAACGTTTTTGGTGGGATTATTTAAAGCTGAACATTTTCCTGAGCGATTCTGAATATGAGGCCGCTTATTATGTATTGATGAACCGTTGGCAGGTTCCCGTAATTCAAAAGTGGATAGCCGAATACCGGGATAGAGGGTATTATGAGTCTCAGCGGGCGCAGGATTACCTCCTCTTCTATATCAAGGCAAGCGAAAAGGCTCCGGTCCGTGTCTTGAATTCCCAGGGAGTCCCGGTCAAAATCAAAATGATTCCACGGTAGCAAGTATTTATCACTGCATTCTTAGGGTAAAGCCGAAACGTTTGTTAACATATAGGTGGCAAATGTTTCGGCTTTTGCTTTGTTTCTATTAAGAATTCTTATACTTTTGCCCTGAAAACAAAACCGACCGGACGGTTTAATAATACGGAGGTAACCATGATATGTGAGACATGTGCAAAAGATTTGGTCTTGGCATTGGCAGCAGCTATTTTAGGTGTTGCCTTTCCTTTGCTGATTGGAGCCATCCAACGGATTGATGACAAATACGGATCAACCCGCTTGGTAGGTTTGTTCGCAAAAGAGTGGGCAACAATCTGCTTTTGTTTTTTTCTGATAGCAACCATTATCGAGTTGTTCACCTACATTGTAATCTTGCCTAAAGATTGGGAAGTCAAGTTGGCAGACACGATATGGTACGACGCATGGGGCTACATAGCGGCTGTTTGTTGCATCGGTATGGTTGTGGGACTATTATGGATAGTTTACCTGATTCGGATTTATTACGATGCGCCGAGATTGCAGAAAAGATTGCTGCAAGGCAATGTTAGCTTGGAAAAAAGAAAGGCATGGTTCGAACTTTGGGCTGCGATACTTAAGAAGACAGACAACATCGATGTTTTAAGACCCTGTTATCAGTTCTATTATGAATGGATTACAAATTATCGGAAGGGAAAGGAAAGGAAAGCGGTGGAATACCCGCCCGAATTATACGATGGAGTGATAGCCATGAACGAAATCTTATGTGCTTCAAAGAAAAAAGTCGTATCCATTCATAACGGGAATGATATTATAACCGCTCTTTGGGATGATTTTCAGCAGACCCGGCTCTCTGCAAAGACCTATCATGTAATATGGACTTGCCTGCTTCAGCAGTTGCACTACAAACGCTACGATAGGCTGGTGGTTTACTGGAGGATGGCACATCAGCATTTGCTGTTTTCCATGCAGAGTTATTATGAGGGAGAGCGTATCCAGGACAACAAGGGGAACTTTGTAACCATTACAGCAGAAGAGGCTTCCCAAAGAGAAAGTGATAGGAAAAAGTTCAAGGAATTTCACACGGCACTGGGGGCTATGTTCCTGTATAAAAAGGAATATGGACTGCTGAAGCAAATGTTATATTACTCCAATGCACAACCGCCGCAATATGTCTTGTTGCCTAACAGCTTGGCAGAAATTATCCCCGCCTTTATGGAAATATTGGCGGATACATTAGACAGTCCGTTCAGATTCGAACGAGACTATCCGTTCTTGGATCTTCAGGCGGGAGTCCGGAACAACAGGATTATCAACGGATGGATTCAGAGATACTTGGCATTGATGGTTATGCGTTTATACACCCTGCCGCAAGACTATATCTATAGGAATTCTTTGTTCACATTGCCTGATACGCCTGCAGGATTGGCAGTCAAACAGGCATGGCTGGATAATATCCCGTTGTTGAAAACACGCCTGCAAGAAGTCTCGAAGGCAGATTGGTTAAAAGAGGTGTTGGAAGAAGATGCCGCATCCTTAAACATGTATCAGCGCATGAAGCGGCTTTCCGGCTTATTGGATGATTTGAAAGACCAGCTTCAGGGGAAGATACAAAAACAAAGGCAAGACCAACCATTATCTGACAAGGAAGTTCGTGAGTTCAATGATGTCATTGCGGATATGACTGATCGCAATCTTGCCGCATATCGTGAGGCATTGTCTGGTAACATAACGCAAAACTACAGTGAATACGATATTCATGCTACCATCCGGGAAGTTGAACCGTTGGAAGCTTTTGCAGATGAAAAGACGATTTCCTATATCAATATCAAGGAAAGCTTGAGTGCCATGTTGTTACACATGTTCAGGGGATATCTGTTAAACACTTTCACGTTTCAACATCCGCTGCAATACCGTGTCTTTACTGAAAATATGGATATGGCGATAAAAAAATTGCAGCTCAACAAAGATGAACATCTCATCCTCTGTATCGGACTTGAGGCGGTATCTATATGGAAAGATGCAATTCCACAGTCTGAAGGAAGGTTTGCCACTTCAGATGGAATCGAAATTCAAGAATTGCCGGGAGAATTTAATTCGTCAATGGACAGAAGTTTGGTCATCTTGAACAAAGGCGATGTGCCGCAATTGGAGTTCATACCTCCATCCGATGGTATAAAAGAAAAATTTCATTTGGAGAAAATTGATGATGCATACCAGTTATACACATCGGTAGTAAAGTTAAAAGAGGACGAAGAGTTGTATGACCTCGCACGTCGAAGAGGAATCTATTCTTCAAAACAGTTACAGGAATCTGTGATGGTCAATGCTGATATCAACGCAAGAATCCGGTGGAAGTTGTATACACACATGGTACAGATAAAAGTGCTATATCAGTATCTGGATAATGGAAGTGACAATTTAAACGATATAAAGCTATTTTCATAATATATCGATTACAAATAATTGGCATAGAGAAACATCTCATTAAGAAATTCCACTTTTCCGTTTGGGTTTCTCTATGCCTAATAAACCGACTAATCGGCTTATTTGAAAGCAAATATACAAAAAAAGAATGATATAAGTGAAAAAGTGAGGATTAATTATGAATGGAATATGAAGGGAATATGAAGTAGGCTATCGCGAAATACTAGTTGTTTCTCAAGAATTCATAATTAATACATTTAGGAGGATGGGATTTTCAAGCAAAAATCTTACATTTGTAAGATAAAAAATAATTTTATGAAAGGTATAAAAGGTTCAGAAACAAAAAGATTAATAAGGGAGGCTGCGTATAAACTGTTTCTGACTAAAGATTATAGCACAGTTCCCTTGAAAGAAATAGAACAGAATCTGCAATTGTCGAGGGGATGTATGTCCTATCATTATCCTAGCAAACAGAAACTATTTATTGATGTAATTGACTATTATATATTTCATAAGCAAGATGTGAAAAATAAGTTCAAAGACATGTCTCATTATTCTTTGTTGGAATTTATAGACTATTATATCCAAAGAGTTGAAGAGACAATGAATGCCATGAAAAATTATCTCATATCTGATGAGAATAATAACATAACTCGCGCTTATATGAATCTGATTTTGCAGGCGGAGAGATTTTATCCAGGATTCAATATCGAATTTAATGAGATAACAAACAAGGAAATCCAATTGTGGGAAAGAATGTTTGTAAGGGCAATAGAAACAAAAGAAATTGAAGCAACCATTAATCCTGCTACACTTGCATTGACTTTTAGAATTATTTTGTTTGGCAAGTGTTTTCAAGATGCATTGATAAATGGCTTGCGGGTAGAGGAACTAAAACTAGTGTTATATAATCAATATGATTTAATTAAAAACAAACATCGGTAATGAAAAATGTATTTATTACGGGGATATCAAGTTTTTTCCCAAATTCTCCTGTTTCAAATGATGAAATGGAAGAGTATCTTGGACTTATATCTGGAAAGCATTCAAGAGTTCAACGCATCGTTTTGAAACAGAATGGGATAAAACAGCGATATTATGCATTGAATAAAAAGCAGGAAATTACGCACACCAATGCAGAGATGGCTATGGGGGCTATCAATAAATTGTTGTATCAGAAAGGATTGCATCAAACGGATATTGAGTTGCTGACATGTGCTACAGCTACACCTGATCAACTTTTGCCGTCACATGCTTCAATGGTGCATGGGCTTTGGGAAGAACCTGTAGAGATTTTCTCGTCAGCGGGAGTATGTCTGTCCTGCTTACAGGCATTAAAAATTGCATATTGGGCCGTTGCTTCATCCGAAAAACGCAATGCTATATGTAGTACATCCGAATTGGTGTCTGCAATGCTCTTATCTAAGAATTTTGATATAGAGTATGAAAAATGCTGCGATTTGGGTGTTAACCCATATATGGCGTTAGAAAAGGATTTCCTTCGTTTTATGTTGAGTGATGGAGCCAGTTGTGCTTTGTTGGAAAACAATCCGGGAACAGGAAAATCATTAAAGATAGAATGGATAGAGATGGATTCCTATGCATGTGAAACTGCTACATGTATGTTTGCCGGAGCGGTTAGGACAGAAGATGGAGAACTCAAAAGTTGGAAAGCGTTTAAAAGCCAAAACCTAGTAGACGAATCGCTGATGGTAATAAAGCAGGATATAAAACTGTTGGGCGAAAAATTGATACCGCTTTGGATAAGACATATAGATTCCTCTTTAACTAAGCATGATATTACTCCGGACAGCATTGATTATGTAATACCACACTCATCTTCAATGGTGATATACAACAATTTGATTGATGCAATGAAAGAGAGAAATTTTAATTTGTATCAGAAAAAGTGGTTTACAAATTTGACGTGGGTTGGAAACATTGGTTCATCTGCAATTCTAGCCGCATTGGACGAATTTTGGCGAACCCATGAGCTCAAATCGGGCGAAAAAATCTTGTTGCTGGTTCCTGAAAGTGGACGTTTTTCTTATGGAACCGTGCTATTAAGTGTGGTCTAAATTTGGAAATAAAACATAAAAGGCTTATTTTTGTACCGTAAAATAATGACTGGTACATAAGTACAGGTATCATATCTCATCTTTCAAACGAAAAGTGGAAAATTTCAAAGAGATAAGATGGAATATGACAGCTTGCGCTATATATTGCCATATAGCACAGGTGCGTCAGCTTCATCTCTTGGTTTCCACTACCTCGTTTGGGTTGCTGATTGCGTCTGTGCTATTTTTCAATGTTACGCGCAGTTATAAAATGGATCCGGACTTAAAACGAAAGATAATCAATGAAGCATACAGGCTATTCATTGCAAAAGGTATCAGAAATACTTCATTTTGCGATGTAGCCTTGGCTGTGCATAAGTCCAAGGGGGCGGTTATCCATCATTTCCCTTCTAAAAGACAATTGGTAGATGCTGTCATTCGTTCACGTTTCTTTCCTGCTTCTAAACTTACCTCGGAAATGGCATTCGGCCCTCACGAAAATTGGAATGAATTCACTCTTTTGTATAGGAATCCTATTGAACGTGCAATATCTGATTTCCCCGAGGAGTTGAAAGAAAACGGCTTGATGCATTATTTGCAATTCGTATCTTCTGCCGGTGAATATATGGACGAGTTTTCCCGGTTGTATCAGGAGTTGCTGTTTCAAGAACAAAATTTTCTTTTGGGAGTAGTTTATAAGGCATCGCAAGAACATAAATTGGCTGTACATGACGCATATAGCTTTAGCCGGCAGTTTTTCGATTCTTCCATCGGAAAAACATTCTTATGCTCATTCTGAAAAATATTTTTGGAGTTTTCATATCTGTATTTCTTTTATAGATTCTTTAGATTAACAGGCATATTTCTCAACCAAATGTACTGTATGATTGTAACTTAGAAACTGTTTTGAATTGATTCAAGAATAATGTTACAGT
>ULRR01012424.1_pt1 | contig 11966 bp, 12 predicted proteins | sample 1955651 | NCBI WGS metagenome assembly ULRR01 (sample SAMEA4835688, study PRJEB28245) | human gut metagenome | biome: gut microbiome; material: fecal sample | place: Denmark | collected 2008
AATGGAACCATTAATTATAGTTTAGCTGATTTAAATATTGTAGGGTTATATATATTGATGGAGCAGAAGTAGAAAAGTTAGATAGTTCTAAAATATATACTCTAGATACAGCTAACAGTACTTGTACTTATAAAGATGGAAGTGAAATATCAAATTTAAATATTAGTTATGATAGCGAAACAGGAGAATTACAAATTACTCCGTTTACAATGAAGGGAACAAAATGTTTGTTATATTTTGAAGAATATAACCCAACTGTATCAGATACGATATTAGCCAATTATCCAACACAATTAACTAGAAATGATTTCAGTACAACAATAACAAATACAACAACAGGAACTATTTACTATGCAGATACGAGTAAAGGAAGAACATATTATTTTGCTGGAAACCCGATAGATAATTGGGTAAGATTTGGGGGATTTTATTGGCGTATCGTTAGAATTAATGAAGATGGAAGTCTGAGATTAATCTATCAGGGTACAAGTGCAAATGCTACAGGTACAGGAACACAGATAACAATAAGTACATTTAATCCTTCATATTGGAATAATGTGTATGTAGGATATATGTATACAAATGGAAGCGTTCATGGAACTGGAACAGATAGTATTATAAAAGGAGTAATAGATGATTGGTATAGTAAAAATTTAGTAAACTATGCAAGTAAAATAGATGGAAATGCTGGATTCTGTGGAGATAGAGAGCCAAGTACAACTCTTAGTAGCAGTAATGGAATTGGTGGAACAGGAACAACGAAAACGTATTATGGTGGTTATGTAAGACTTAATCAAAGTAATGGCGTGCCAACTTTAGAATGTAGTGAGGAAGATTTATATACGACAAGTGAAAGCAGTCAAGGAAATAAAGCATTGACTAATCCAATTGGATTAATCAGTATGGATGAAGTGTGGTATGCTGGAGGATATCAAACAACTAATACAAGTTATTACCTATATACAGGACAACATTACTGGACCATGTCTCCACGTAATTATAGTGCCAATACGCCTTACATGTTAAGCATAGCTACGAATGGAAATATTGGTGGAGTGGCTGTAGATAAGGATTTGGGTGTTCGTCCTGTAATAAATTTGCTTTCAGATGTAACAATAAAAAGCGGAAATGGAACATCTTCAACACCCTATGAAATTTCTGACTAGTAAATTTGTTTTATGTACTCTTTTCTTCAAAAGTAATAAAACTTATTATATTATTATATGTAAAAATCCTCAACTATTTGGTTGAGTTTTTTATAGTTCATACAATTTAAAATTTGTTTTACCTTAGATAACTAAATATAGGGAATACATGTAATACTAATCTAATATTAAGTGAAGCTATAATGTATATAACTTTATAAATTAGATTTTGGGTTTTAAATACTGTTTTGATAGAATAATTTTAAATGTTATATAAACTTGTAGATGAGATTAATTTATATAGTTATTTATTAATTTAAATGGATATGTTAAAATGTTAACAAAAGTAGGTGAGTAATGATGGAAAAAGGAATTAGTGATAATACTTCATATGTACTTAGATATATTGCTGAGAGAAAAGATGAAGTAAATAGTTATATTGATGAAATAGTCAAGAAAAGTTATGTATCTTTTGAAACTGAGGATGAAATATTTTTTTTATTAGATCATGTTTTAAATTCTTTTTTAGAAGAATTAAATTTGGAAGAACAACAAGATTTACGAAGATATACGGGACTTGAATTTCGAGAAATTAATGCAGTTTTAAGAAATTGTTGGAATTATGAAGTAAATGGAAAGCTTACAGAGGGACTTAAAGAAAAGTATATTTTGTTGGCTGAAAAAATAAGAAAAATCTTTGTTAAAGCAAAGCCATTACCAATTGGTATTAATACTTATCGGGGAGTTAGTTTACTTGCTTTTCAGTCTTATGGTATTTTTAAATTAACGGATTTGATTTATTTAAAAAATCAATTTTTATATGAGGAAGGTTTTATTTCAACTAGTTTGATAAAAAAGAAAAGTTTTTATTATAATAATCCATTTACTTTAACAGGTAAGCCAAATTGAAAGTATTAGATGTTACTATTGATCAAAAAACAAATACAGCGTTTTTAAAAACATTATTGATTCCTGAAAAAGTTTGGAACTATCAAGATTATATTAAGGAAAGACAAAATATATCTAATGTGAGATAATTTTAATTTAATTGAAGATTGTTAGAAAAAGTAGTTTACATTTTGTTGTTGGTTTGTTATAATTGTTTACAGAATAAGGAGTGTTGGTTATGAAAATATTATCTCCAGAGGTTACAAGACTTCTTGATAAATTATATAATCTACGTGGCAGTGATAGTGTGGTATTTAAAGAAATGGAAAGTGCTCATCAAAAAGCAGAGGAAACGAAAGAGAGAACTACTGCTGAGAAAGCTGATTTACAAGAAAAAATTGCTGGACTTGAAGCTGATAGTAAAAATTTAAGTGAACAAGGGAAAAAATTAATTGAAGTTTTAAAGGGAATTGATAAAAAATCTTTTGAAACGGTAATTGATCGTTTACATATTAATTTTGATCCAGAAGCTTTAGTAGAAAAGTTAGACCATTCTTTACCTGATACTATTGAAGAAGTTAATGAAGATATTAAAACTAGTAAAGAAGAATTAGTAAAAGTAGAAGAGGAAATGAATAGTGCTATTACCACAATTGAGGAAATTGGCATTAGAAGAGATGCTGCTGTTGCTAATCAAGAAAAATTAAATGAATATTTTGAACTTGCTTTAGCGGGTAATATTAATATTACAAGAGATTCAATTACTTCACTTTTAGAGCAATTTGATTTATCAGAAGAAGACACTAGAGAAGCTGCTAAAATTTTGATGTTTCCTGAAGATGCATTATATGATTATGATGCTAGAATTAAAGAATCTGAAAAGAAATCAATTAGTGAAGTAATGCAAGAAGCTAAAAATCAAGAGGAAATAGCTCCTCAAGTAGATGAAAACTTGGAAGATGATTCGCAGGTGGAAGAAGCTACTATCACTCAAGAAATGAGTGCAAAAGAATTAAATGAAAGCGAGAATGAAAAAAAGTTTGATCGTGAGGATTTGATTGATTTATTTAATGAAATTGGACTTGATTATTTAGATTATACTACTAGTGATTTAGATCAGATTTTAGAGCATTATAATGAGAAAGTGATTAAGAGAAATGTTAATATATTTAAAGATAATGATTTAAGTTTAGATATATTTGCTGATCATATTAATTTAATTTATGATAAAGAGTTGGAAGCTAAAGTTGATCGTTTGCTTAGAATTGGTAAGAGTGCTTTAGATATTTATCTTAATCCAACGGTTCTTACTAAATATGATTATAAAGGTTTAGATAAAGCAATTATATTATTGCAAAATAGTGGGCTAGATCCAAAGAAAGTGCCACTTATGGCTTATTAGGGAGGTTTATAAAATGGAATTTAAAAAATTTATGGATATGGGAATTAAAACAGAAGATGGAGTTTTAATTACTAAATATTTAATAGCAATTCATAAGGCTCAAGAAGATATGGTAAAAGAAATAAAGAATAAATTTGTTCAATATGGATATTCTTTAGATGTTGTACCAGGAGAATTTTTAAAGATTTTTACTATGAATGAAAAGGAAAGTGCTGAACTTGATCCTGTTTTAGAAGAAATCAATAAATTGGGTTTAAGAGATATTTTTAGTTATAATTTGAGGCCAGCATCTTTTAAAAGAGGATTCCTAGAAAGAGTCAAATTCTGTATGGCAAATAATTTGGTTTATTTAAATGAAGATAATACTTTTATTAAGGAATTAGAAGATTCTTTAACATTTGCTTTATACAGTTCACATAAACCAATGGGATCTATTAAAACGGCTCAAGAATTAAGTCAAGAAGAAGATCGCTTATCTTTATTAGATCCTGAGGATCGACAAGTTTATAATAGTATTGTTAAAAATTTGAATTATTTGATTTTACAAAATCCTACTAATAGTAATTTACCAATTATTGTTGATAATATTGTAAATAAAATAATTGGGGCTCTTTCTAGAAAAGAATATCATTTTTTACCTATTCGTGATGTGGTAGATGGAGTTATGTTTGATGGAATTGATCCTACTCCAGAAATGGAAGCTTTAAGAGATATGGTATTGGAAGCTTGTCCTGATGAATTACAAGACCAAGAGAAAAGAGGGATAGCGTGAAATTTCTAGAAAAGTTTGGTTTTGAAAAAAAAGATATAGATGCTTTAAAAGAAAATTCAACTAGTGCTCTTATTAAAGAATTAGAAGCTCATAAGAAATTAGTTTCTAAGAATTTAGAATATTTAAATGATATGGGTGTTACTAATTTAATAGAAATATTTGTTCATTATCATGATATGTTTTTAATGGATAATAGTAATTTTGTAGAAATATTTAATAAATATGATCAAAAAGATTTAGTATCTAAATTAGCTAAGAATGTTCAAATTATGGAATATCTATAATTTGAACATTTTTTAATAATAGAGCTCTTGCATTATTAGGAAATATTTGATAGAATAAGAGAGTAATTTAATAATAGGAGGAGTGTATAATGGCTCTAGGTAAATTTAAAAGTCTTTTTAAAGATGTTGATGATGATGAATCTTTAACTGGAACAGAAGATGAGTTTTATAATATTAGTGAAGCTGACGCATTAGCAGAAGCAGATAAATCTGGAAATAAAATGATATTATTAGAACCACGTGCTTATTCAGAATCACAACAAATAGCGGATCATTTAAAGAATCGAAATAGTGTTGTTGTGAATTTAAAGCGTGTTACTTCTGATCAAGCCAAAAGAATTATAGATTTTTTAAGTGGTTGTATTTATGCTATTGGGGGTACAATGCAAAAAATAGGCGTTGGAATCTATCTTTGTACACCTAAAAATGTTAATGTTCAAGGAAAAATTTCAGATGAATCTGAAAAAAATAAAGCTGATGTAGAAGAAGAATGGTAAAATAAGAGTAAGTTTGTTGAGGTGAGGCTCTTTTGAAAAAATTTAATACGAGTTTAAATGGCTATAATAAGATAGAAGTAAACAATTTTGTTCAAGAAGTAACACAAGAGTATGAGTCTATGTTAAATAAGTTAAAGCACCAAGATGAAGAAATTGACAGGTTAAAGAAAGATTTAGAAAAATATCAAAACATGGAAAATACTCTTAATAGAGCTTTAGTTGTTGCTGAAGATGCTTCTAATCAAATTAAAAGGGTAGCTAGAGATGAGGCTAAAGGAGTTATTGAAGATGCTAGAAGAAATGCTTCTAGAATTGTAAATGATGCTCTTTTGAAGGCTGATAAAATAGAGCAAGATGCCGAAACATTAAAAAGAAGAGTTGTTATATTTAAAAGAAGACTTAAAAGTGTTGTTGATGAACAAATTGAGTTTATTGACAGTATTAATGAAGATTATTAATGGATCATTTGATTCATTTTTTTCTTTTAAGGATTTCTTTTTTATTTTCTTTATATTATAATATTAGTGGTGATGTAAGTGATAACTAAAGAGAATAAAAAAGAAATATTAAAAATAATTTTTTTTACAATTGTAATTATATTTGCTTTTATTCATATTAAAGAAATATGGCAATTTTTAAGCTTTTTATTTAAGCTTATCATGCCTTTTATATTGGGTATTGTTATAGCTTTTGTTCTTAATATTTTAATTAATTTTATAGAAAAAAGATTACTTAATAAGTCTAAAATGAAAGATAAGAGTAAAAGAACTATTAGTCTTGTTTTATCTTTAGCTATTATTTTTTCATTTATAATTATTTTACTTTTGCTTATTATTCCTCAACTTAAAAATACTGTTAGTTTATTTGTAGATAATATGCCAGTATATGAAGAAAATGTTAAAGAATTACTAAATCGTTTTCATGTTGATCCTAATATGATTCAGAATATAGAAGAAGGAATCAAAGATTTTGGAAATGTAGCAGTTCAATTTATTAAAAATAATAGTGATCAAATTATAGAAGTTACATTAGGTGTTGCGTCTAATGTTATTACAATATTCGTTAATTTTGTTATTGCCATTGTTTTTGCTATTTATTTGCTGGTTCAGAAAGAAAAGCTTTTATATCAAGTAAATAAAGTTTTAAAAGCATATATTCCTATTAAAAGAGTTCATAAAATTTATGATGTTTGTAAGCTATCTAATAAGATATGTGCTCATTTTGTTAGTGGTCAGTGTTTAGAAGCAGTTATTATAGGAGTTTTGTGCTTTATTGGAATGCTTTTACTTGGGATTCCTTATGCTGCTACAATATCGGTACTTATTGGTGTAACAGCTTTGATTCCTGTTTATGGTGCTTTTATTGGTACAATTGTGGGAGCATTTTTAATCTTTATGGTAAGTCCTATAAAAGCACTTATTTTTATCATCTTTATTCTTGTTTTACAGCAATTTGAAGGAAATCTTATCTATCCAAAAGTTGTAGGCAAATCAGTTGGATTACCTGGAATATGGGTTTTTGTTGCTGTTACAATTGGAGCGAGTTTAGCTGGAGTTATTGGAATGCTTATAAGCGTTCCTATTGCTTCTATTTGTTATAGTGTTTTGGCAACAGATGTTAATGATCGACTTTTAAATAAAAATCATAAAAAGACTAATTAGAAGAAGAAACCAATAAGTTTCTTTTTTCTTTTAATAAAATATGATATAATTTTTTTAGAGGTTAGAGGTGAATCAATTTGAAAAGAGTTATATTAGTTGATGGGAATAATTTAATGTTTCGTAGTTTTTATGCAACAGCTTATACGGGTAATATTATGAGAAATACAAAAGGATTTCCTACTAATGCGTTATACGGTTTTACAACTATGATGAATAAAATTGTGAATGAAGAAAAACCTGAGTATATTGCTGTTGCTTTTGATGTCGGTAAAAATTTTAGAAAAAAGAAATATGATTTTTATAAAGAAGGTAGGCAAGCTACCCCTGATGAACTTATTAAACAAATGCCTATTGCTAGAAAGATATTAGAAGCAATGGGAATTAAGTATTTAGAAATGGAACCTTATGAAGCAGATGATATTATTGGTACTCTTGCTAAAATGGCGGATTTAGATCCAGAATATGATGCAACCATTATTTCTAGTGATCGAGATTTATTACAGTTAATTAGTCCAGTGGTGGATGTTAAACTTTTAAAACAAACAGGATTTATTAAGTATACTCCTGATACTTTTAAAGAAGAATACAAAATAGATCCTATTAGAGTTATTGATTTAAAAGGATTAGCAGGTGATTCATCTGATAATATTCCTGGTGTAAAGGGTATAGGAGAAAAAACAGCCTTAAAACTATTGCAAGAATATGATTCTTTAGAAGGTATTTATGAAAATATTGCTCTTATTAAGGGGAAAACAAGAGAGAAGTTAGAATTAGATCGAGATCATGCTTTTATGAGTAAAGAAATTGCTACTATTTATCGAGATGTGCCATTAAATATTAACTTTGAAGATATTCGTTATCGGGGTATAAATGAAAAAGAACTTGGAGATATTTTTGAATCTTTAGAGTTTTATTCTCTTTTAAAAAATTTTGAACGTCCTAATATTGTTAAAGATGATATTGTTTTGGATGAAGTAGAAGATTTTACAAATTTAAAACTTGATGAAGAAGTAAGTATTTATGTCGAATTAGATCAAGAGAATTATCATAAAGGGAAAGTTTTGGGAATTGGTATTAGTGATAAAAATCATAATTATTTTATGAAGGAAGAACACTTTGAATCTTTAGATATTATTTTGAAAGATAAGACTATTTATACATATAATGCCAAAGCTTTGGATATTGTTTTTCGGAAATACGGTTTAGTTTTACCTAGTGTTAATTATGATTTAATGATTGCTGCTTATCTTTTAAAAGGATTTACAAAAGATGATATTGCTTTTTTAATGCATCCAGAAAATATTAATGTATTATTTTATGAAGATGCTAAAAAAGATGGATTTACTGATCGTGAACGTTTAAAGAAAGATGTTGCTTTAAAATCTCGTTTTATTTTTGATACTAGGGATACCTATGTTAATCAATTGAAGCTTGAAAATATGTTTTCGTTATTTCAAGAAATAGAAATGCCTTTAACAAGAGTTTTAGCGGATATGGAATATTTTGGGGTCAAAGTAGATAGTGAAATTTTAGATGAAATAAAAGATGAGGCTTTAGTAAAGTTAGAAGGTATTTCTAAAAAAATATATGAGTTGGCTGGCATAGAGTTTAATATTGCTAGTCCAAAGCAATTAGGAGAAGTTTTATTTGGAAGGCTTGGTTTAGCGGTTGGTAAAAAAACCCAAAAAGGATATAAAACTGATGCTGCTACATTACAAAAATTGGTAGGAAAACATCCTATTGTTGATCTTATATTAGAATATCGCAATTATAGTAAAATTGTTTCTACTTATACAGTTAGTTTGGAAAATGCTAAATTTTCTGATGGGAAAATACATACGATTTTTAAACAAACTTTAACAAGAACTGGTAGACTTTCTAGTGTGGAGCCAAATTTACAGAATATACCTATTAGAGGAGAAGAAGGAAGAAGGGTTAGAAGAGCTTTTTTACCTACTAATGATTTATTTTTAAGTGTTGATTATTCACAAATAGAGCTTCGTATTCTTGCTCATATTTCTGGTTCTAAAGAACTTATTGAAGCCTTTAGAAATGATGCTGATATTCATACAAAAGTGGCCGCTGATATATATGGGGTAGATGAGAGCCAAGTAACTAAATTAATGAGGTCTACAGCTAAAGCAGTTATTTTTGGAATTGTTTATGGTATTAGTGGTTTTGGACTAGGAGAAAATTTAAATATTAGTAGTAAACAAGCTCAAGAGTTTATTAATAAATATTATGAGTTATATCCAGGAGTAAAACGTTATATGGATAATATTATTAAAGAAGCTTATGAAAATGGTTCAGTGCGTACTTTATTTAATCGTAAGAGAACAATTGAAGAACTTAATAATCGTAATTACATGATTCGATCTAGTGGAGAGAGAATTGCTCTTAATACGCCAATTCAAGGAACAAGTGCAGATATTATTAAGAAGGCTATGGTTATGGTTTTTGAAGAATTTAAGAAGCATCATATTAAAAGTAAAATGGTTTTACAAATTCATGATGAACTGGTTATTGATACTATAAAAGAAGAAGAAGAAGAAGTAAAGAATCTTGTAAAAGATGTAATGGAAAATGTTATTAAACTTGATGTACCTTTAAAAGTAGGAATTGCTGAGGGTAAAGATTTATATGAAGCTAAGTAGGTGAAATTATGCCAGAAATTGCAGAAGTAGAAACAGTTAGAAATACTTTAAAGAAAAGAATATTACATAAGAAAATAAAAATGATTCAAGTTTATTATGAATCAATGATTGAAAGTAATATAGAATCATTTAAAAAAAATTTAGTTTGTGAATCTTTTATTGATATTAAAAGAAGGGGAAAATGGCTTATTTTTGAGACAGAAAAGTATTATTTATTATCACATCTTAGAATGGAAGGTAAATATTTTATTAAAGATAAAAGTGATGAAAAAGATAAACATGAACATGTAATTTTTATTTTTGATGATGATACTACATTAAGATATGCAGATACAAGGAAGTTTGGAAGAATGCGTTTGATTTTAAAAGATGAGTTAGAACAAACGGATTGTATTAAGAAACAAGGGTTAGAACCTGGAGAGAAAGCTTTAACTGCAGATTATTTGCTTCAAAAGTTTCAAAATAAACATATTCCTATTAAAACAGCATTACTTGATCAAACAATTATTAGTGGACTTGGTAATATTTATGCCAATGAAGTTTTGTTTTATGCTTGTGTGAATCCTTTAAAGAGTGCTTTAAGTATTACAAAAGAGGAATGTGAAAGAATTGTTCTAGGTGCTAGTAAAATTATAAAAGAAGCGATTGAAATGGGTGGTACAACAATTCGTAGTTATACATCTAGTTTAGGAGTAACTGGTCGTTTTCAGCAAAATTTAAAAGTTCATAAACGGGAAGGACAGTCTTGTTTAAATTGTGGGACGAAAATTATAAACGTTAAAGTTGGTGGAAGAAGTACTTATTATTGTCCAAATTGTCAAAAATAAAAGCAATAAACTATTCAAAAAAGATCGGTTTATTGCTTTTTTCATAAGTTATTATATTGTTTTTACTAATTAAACTGTATATTTGAGCAGCGATTAGTTCATATTTATATTGTAATGAATTAGGGATAGGAATTAAGGATATTTCTAAATCTTCTTTTAGTTCATGTAAATACGTTCTTCCTTTTTTATTAAATCCTAATATTTTTATATATTCGATATTGGCTATTTTATTAATTTCTTTAGGTAATCCAACTAAGATATGAATTAGCATACGTGTAATTTTATTATATGTGTATCTTTTTGTTTTAATGTTTAAAATAAATTCTTCTATGTTTTTTGAATCTGTTATTTTTTCTTTTAAACGGTTTTCAATTCCTTCATCTACTGTTAAGTATTTATTTAAGTTTGGTTCTGTTAATATTTTATATTTGATAAAAGAAAAGAGATTTTCTAAAGAAATATTTTCAATTAACTTTAAAGATTTTTTAGGGACATAATTTATAATGCTTTCTTCTTGCTTTAATTTATTTCTTATATTACTTGCACTTATGATATTAGAGTTTTCAGTTTTACTATGATAAGTACTTGTTCTTTTTATGGTTACTGGAGTAATATTTAGTTTATTATTGTTTATCGCTTTTATGTAAGAAATTCCAAGTAAATCATTTGGGTTAAAAATATCAGCATCAATTTCTAAAGCTTTAGCTAAAGCTGTAGGATAATTGATACCAGTTGCAAGTAATTTTTGCACTTTTTCATTATAGAGGGGAGTATCTTGAATTTTGGCTACTTTTTTTAATGTTTCAATATTATTAGATTCACTTCCAAATACTAAATATGAACAACCTAGATATCCTAATATTTTTATGGCAGCATTAGCAAAAATATCAGCACTTTGGCTTCCAAAAATAAAGGGAAGTTCTACTACTAAATCAACTCCATAAATTAAAGCAAGTTTGGTTTTATTTTCTTTAGATAATATACTTACTTCTCCGCGTTCTAAAAAGTAACCATTTAAAACTAGAATAATTGCTTTTCCAGGAAATCTTTTTTTTACTTGTTCTATGTGATAAATATGTCCATTATGTAGAGGATTATATTCACAAATAATTCCCACTGCTTCCATTTTATAATCACCTTATTTAAGTATATCAGAAAAACGGTATTTTGAATATTTAATCAAATTGATTATTTTATCTATTGTAAATAGAATGTCAATTTTATTTATATTTCAAATATATTATATATCTAATTTGACCATGCTTAAAAAACTATTTATTTAGGTATTTAGGAGTGTCTGTTTTTCCTAAGAGGTAGTCAGCAGAGATATTATATTTTTTGCATATAGTATATAGATAAGGTGTAGCAATTATAAATTTTCCTTTTTCATAACCTACAATGTTTGATTGAGTTGTATTTAGTACGTTAGCTAATTTTACTTGAGTAATTTTATTTTCTTTGCGAAATTCTTTTAATCTTTCGCCAGAAATGTTTAAATTAATTTCTCTTTTAGAATTGTTGTATTGTTTTATGCTTGTAAAGCCAAATAAGTAATCAATTGAAACATGGAAAAAGTTTGCTAAAATATTTAGTTTTTTAATAGGGATTATTGTGTATTCTCTTTCAAATTGACTGTAGGTAGCAAAATGTATTTGAAGAAGATTAGCTAATTCATTTTGAGTTATTTCTTGTTCTTCTCGTAGATATTTTAATCTTTCACTATATATCATAATTTTTCACCAATATAATTTTCTCATGATAAACTTTTTAAATTATTTAACTAGGGTAATATTGATATTTTTCTTGACTTTTAATCTAGCTATATTTATAATTTAA
>ULRR01040182.1_pt1 | contig 11955 bp, 11 predicted proteins | sample 1955651 | NCBI WGS metagenome assembly ULRR01 (sample SAMEA4835688, study PRJEB28245) | human gut metagenome | biome: gut microbiome; material: fecal sample | place: Denmark | collected 2008
TTCTGAAAGAGAAATGTATGATTTGATATTGGGCTTTGCACGCTCGGACGAGCGTGTCCGTGGAGGGATTTTAAACGGTTCGCGTGCAAATTCCAATGCCCCTAGGGATAAATATAATGCGGAAAATGAAGAAATTATCCAGTTTTGAGGCATGCAGCTCCTTGTAAACTGAGGGTACCCTTCCCGTCTAAAACGCCGTAAGAAGCCGGATTTTTGCGTTTTTGCCCTTTTATAAGGCGGCCGGCAATTAATAAATCATAAAAAAGTAATAACTTCGTTATTTTTTGTTGCCAAACTATTTTAAATGTGCTATAATTATCCCGTTTTCAATGGCGCGGCTGTTTAGGGCACATTAATATGATCCATTAGCTCAGTCGGCAGAGCACCTGACTTTTAATCAGGGTGTCCCGAGTTCGAATCTCGGATGGATCACCATAAATTCCCCAAGGGTTTTGGCGGGCGAAGGGGGAATAATTCGTTCATAACCCGGAAAGATTTTTTCTTTCCGGGTTATGTGTTAAATAGACTCTTAAATTTATAATTTGTTCTGCAAAAAGAATACGTTCAAAATAATCGGGAGGTCGTAATAAACACGGAATTAATTATTTGATTGTTATTTTAAAAATTACAGCCTGCTTGGCGGTATGCTTTTAAAGCTTAGTTTAGACAATACAATCAGAAATGCGCCTAGAATGTGTGAATTGTTGGGTTTTGCTGTGTTGTCGTCCTTGAAATACGCCCGGTATTTCCGCGTCCTGCCGCCTTGCAAAACCGGAAAATTCCTTTTTCTCTGCGGTCGGAGATTTTTACTTTCAATGCCAGTTGATGGCCGCGCGGCGCGCGGTTGAAGACATACCGGGCGTATTTTAAAGACCGTACAGCAAAGCGGACGCGGCGGGCATGAAAGCAAAAACGCATTGTACTCTGATTGTATTGTCTAGGGGGAGCGGAGGATAAGACTGATTGAGCCGGTAAATGAGTTTCGTTTTGAATCCGGCCGGTTGATTAATAATTAAAATTGGATTTATTTTATATTATTTTTTGATTGGAGGAATGATTCATGAAGCATTTAGCAGTAATCCTTTTAGCGGTCGTCATGCTTTTTACAGTAACGGCTTGTAACGGCGATCCCGCTTCCAGTGCAACCATCCCTTTAAACAGCCAGACGGCCAGTTCTTCGGCAGGCGGGTCGGCTTCTGCTCTTGCCCCGACAAGTACGCCTACGCCTGTTCCAACGGCAACAGAAGATATAAGAATTACAATAGAAGGCGCAAAATATTATCCCATAGAGATTTCTGCCCAGCTTTTAAGCACGCTTGACCAGAGCCAGGGAGTTGCGCCGGGCGAAAGCTCCGAGAGCGTTTCGGAGATTAAAACTCATCTTTATGATTCGGCCGAACTGGAATTTGTAGCGTATACTCAAATGCGGCCGGAGGTTGTAGAGCTTTTTGACGGACACCTTGAAACGCTGGTTTCCACTCTTTATTCCTTCTGCGAATTGGAGAAGGAGCCGGTGCTGGATGAATTAACCCTCTATCTTCTGGAGGCCTTGCCCTCCCTTCCCGAAGAAATGCAGCAGGATGTTTACTGCGTATATAAATACCGCATGATTGAGGCGGGCATTGACGGCTCCCTCCTGCGCAGCGGCGAGAGCCTGGGATTGTATTATATGGCTCAGACGGATGAGGACTGGGAGGATTATCCCTTCCCCAATCCTGACAGCCCCAATGAAGTGGATGACACAATTTACGACCGTGCCTGCGGCGTAATGTCCATGACTATGGTGCTCTCTCATTATCTGCATAGGGAAGTGGACCCGATCGAGCTTATAGATTATGTTTTGGAAAATGATTACCGGATTACCGCTTCGGGTGTGGACGATACCTTTATGGCGGTAGCGGCTGAGCTTTACGGCATACCTGAGCCCGAAATATATTATGATGATCCGCAGGACGGCCAGATGGCGCTTGACTGGGAGTATATAAGGGATGCCGTAGTCAATAATAACGCTGTAGCAATTACTCACCAGTCGGGCAGGGGCAACTTTACTCCCGCGCAGCATTACATGGTGATGACAGATTATGTGGATATAGACGGGACGGGCTATTTCTTAGTATCTGACCCCTTCCAGTCACGCAGGCGCTACGACGAATGGGGCACCTCGGCAATGGCGGACCCGGAGCTGGGCGAAATCGGAGTTGTATATGCCACCAGCGAACTGCTTGGTGAGAATTGCTCGGCGGTAATATTGTTTGACGCAGATCCGGACGTTTGGGAGCTTGTATGCGCTTCAAGCGGGCCTGTGGTATTGGAGTAAGGAAGAGATATGGCATACGGTAGGGAGAGCTTGAATGCGCCAGGGCAGAGCCGCACGGCAGGAATAACCTTTACCTCCAATCAGCTTAAGCTGATTGCGGTTATTGCTATGGTTTTTGACCATTGCATGGTAGTGTTTATGCCTCATGAATATGCGGCTTATCAATTCCTGCGTATGCCCGGCAAGATTACCGCTCCCATAATGTGCTATCTTATAGCCGAAGGCTATTATCATACTTCTAACTTAAAAAAGTATATGGCGCGGCTTTTTGTCATGGCATTGATCTCGCATTTCCCATTTGCCCTCTGCCTTGAATATGATATCTTTAGATTTTGGGAAGCGACTGATGTATTATGGTCCCTGCTCTGCGGATTGATTGCGCTTACTATATACCATCAAAATCTTCCTGTAATAGTCAAAAGCGGCCTGATTGGATTGTGTTGCCTGCTTGCCTATTCGGCTGACTGGAATTATATAGCTGTGCTCATGGTACTCTTCTTTGGCATATTCCATGAGGAAAAAAACAAACAGACTTTGGCGCATATAGGAATTTCCGCTCTTTATATGCTTCAGGCGGTTTATTACGCTTCGCCCATTCTCTCCAGAGTGGGCATTCTGTTTTCCATACCCCTGCTGCGGCGCTATAACGGCCAAAGAGGGAGGAAGAGCAAGCTTATACAATGGGGGTTTTATTGGTTTTATCCCGTGCACCTTTTGATAATCTATTTTATAAAGCAGCTTATAGAATGTGCGTAAAAAATACTGGCATGATAATATATGAATATAAAAACTCCGGGCTGAATGCCCCGTGCTGATAAGGCAGTAAAAATGTAGAGAAGATGGTGTAACCCGATATGTGGCGGGTTACACCGTTTTCTTTTTATGCGGTGAGCTGCTTTGGGAGCTGTGAGGCGCTGCGTATCTGTTCCATCATTTTTCGGATTTCCTGCTCGTCCGGCAAGCTTACTAAGCCTACCGCCGTGAAATAGATATCCACCTTTACTGACTTATGAGCGTGTTTCTTTTCCGGATTGTGTACCTCAATGCGCCGGATCAGCTTGTTGACAATCGTCGGCGTCAGTTCTTTCATATCGGTAAATTCCCGCAACCCCTGTAAAAGCAGCTGCATATCCACCGATTTCTGCTCCATTTCAGACAGCTGCTTTTCTTCCTCTTTGACCTTTTCCAGCAGTTCTTTCTGCTCGGACTCATACTCCGCCGCCATCCTTGCATAGCGTTCGTCCGACAGCTTCCCAATCACATTGTCCTCGTAAATCCGGCTGAACAGCTTGTCCAGATCGGCAATCCGCTTTCTGCTGCTTTCAATAGAAAGCTTCAATTCCTGTTGCCGTTTTTTCTGGAATTCCCCGCATTTCTGCTTCTGCATATAGAGAAATACCGACTCATAGCAGCGTACAAAATCCGCCAAACCCGCAACCGCTTCCTTCACAATCATTTCTAACACCACATCCCGAATGAAATGGATGGTACAGCTTCCTCTGCCGTCCTTGTAGTTGGCGCAGCGGAAAAACTCCTGATTGCGTTTCAGTGACTTGGCGGCGCAGAAGTGCAGCTTTGATTTGCAGTCGGCACAGAATACCAGCCCGGAAAACAAACTTTTCCGATTTGTCTTTGTCGGTCTGCGTTTGTTCTTCCTGAGTTCCTGCACCCTCAGCCACACATTCTCATCAATGATTGCCTCCTGCGTGTTGGGAATGATCTGATATTCCTCTTTCGGATTTTCAATCACCTTATGCACCTTGTAGCTGACTGTCGTGGATTTCCCGTTTACCGTGCAACCCGTGTACTGCCTATTATCCAGAATATACTCTACTGTGCTTTCAGACCAGCCATAAATATTTGCGGGAGCAGGGTTGCTTGTCTTTCTTCCAATCGAGTGGAAATATGCTGTTGGTGTCAAAATTTTTTCTTTTTCCAGCAGCCGTGCGATCTGCGTCGGACCTTTCCCGGCAAGGCAGAGGGCGAATATCCTTCGGACGATTTGCGCCGCAGGCTCGTCGATATACCACTGCTCTTTGTCGCCTTCGATCTTCTTGTAGCCGTAGGCAACTGTAGAAGCAACCCGCCTGCCCTGCGAAGCTTTCAGCTCATTGACCGCACGGATTTTCTTGCTTGTCTGCGCCGCATACCACTCGTTGAAGATGCTGTAAAAGGGCAGCATTTCCATTCCTTCGCCGGTTGTGGAATTGATATTTTCCTGTATGGCGATAAAGGTAACACCAAGGGACGGATAGACCACCTGCGTCAGTCTGCCCATCTCGACCTGCTCTCGTCCAAAGCGGGATACATCCTTTACGATGATCGTCCCGACCTCTCCGTTTTCCGCCATTCTCTGCATTCTTTGAAAGTCCGGTCTTTGAAAAGTTGTTCCGGAAATGCCGTCGTCTACAAAGAAAACCGGGTGCAGATACCCATGCTTTTTAGCGTAGTCCAGTAAAATCTGTTTTTGGGAGTTACTGTATAAAGGGTGGTTTACGCTACCTACTACATTACATCGGCTGACGGTTCATTTGTGGCAAAGTGACAACCAGCAGAGAGAAGGAGGCAGATATACCAGCAGGGCATAGCCTACCAGAGAGTGATTATGCCCTGCTGTTCCAGCCAATCAAACAAAGGCAGCAACAACTATTTCGTTGAACAGAGAAGAGATGTCTCTTTATTTTTTAGAAAACTTGCCGATATAAAGTACAAGAGGATAAATTTTTGATGTTCGTGTAAGTTTTTTGAAGTAAGGAGGGATAGACATGCAGATTGCTGGATTAGGGTTCAGCGAGGCGGCCAAGTGGGGCGAGACACCGGAGATTCAGCGGTCAGCCCAAAAGACTGCGGAAAAGGCCATGACAGACGGATTTGTTTCCCAAATTCAGGAGATGGCCAAGAAGGACGCGCAAAAGGGCGTCTATATGTCCGAGGACTTTGTGCAGTACCGCCTGTCCTATATGAAACGAACCGTTTCTCCCAACCGCACACAGTCTGTGGCACGGGCGATGATGGCCATGCAGCGGGCGGCCAATCAGTACGGGACGCTTTTAATGAAACTGCTGGACGGCTACTCGATGGAGGCGCATCTTGGGATGCACCCGACCGCCGAAGTCTACGCCCCAAATGGTGAAATGATTGCAGCACAGACAACAGGCGGACAGTGGATTGAGCTTCATACGGAAGCAGAAGAAAAATTTATGGGAGAGTCCACGATGGTGTATCTGGACGCATACCGCGCTGCACGGGCGGAAATCAAGGCCGTAGCGCAGGCCCCCGCCCAACCCGCCGCCGGCACGATGGATGTGCGGGCATAGTCTGCAATATCATCTTACATAACTGAATCCATCCACCAAGAGCAGCGATTTTCAATCTGAAAACGGCTGCTCTTGTTTATGTCTGCGGGGCGAGGAGTGACCAGCTATGACGAAAGATAGGCCCCTTATCTAAGGGCGCACTTACTCACCACCCGCAAGCGGGCGGTGGTACTGCCTGACGGCAGCCGTGCGCTCTCCGAGGGGGACGCTCCAGTGGGCCCACGCCCTGCTGGTAGCACCGAAGCTGGAGGCCGTCAAGAGATCGGCTACGCCTTGCCTACGGCACCCTTGACCGCCTCCAGCTTCAGTGCTTTATGGCAACCAAGAGGGGCTTAAGCCCCTCTCTTTCAGAATGTGTTCTTTTTCGGGAATAACCCCTTGACAAATCGCTTACTGATTGGTAATGGAGTTCGACTCCATGTCCTTCTTGTCATCGTCCACCGACAGACGGCAGTAAAGAGCGGTGATTTTTTCTTTTTCCTGCCCGTTTTTGTTTTGCGTTGTCATTGATTCTTTGATCTCCTTTCTGACAACCGGGCATTGCAGGGTAATGTCAGTATACCGTGCAGTGCCCGTGCTGTCGAATGTGTAGGGTTAAATAACTTGCTGTTCCAGAAGCAAGTCCCGGAACTGTTTTAGGACGGTTTCGCTGCCCTCTGTGTTAAAATGGGTGGTTACCTCATAAACCGTGCCACCGATCTGCATGGAAAAGGAATCGTTATCAGGCGAATAAAAGTAGGGAACGAAACTTCCCAAAGGAATTATTTTATCGTCCATTTACCGTTCCTCCCTTGCGTTTCGTTCCCTCTGCCGCTGCCATTTTTCCAGCAGTTTGAGGATGGTATTTTGCATATCCTTGCCTGTATAGCTTTTAGGAAAATACTTCTGTATCTCCTCTTTTGGAAAGCGGATTTGCTCCTTCTGATTGGCTTTTTCCTCGCTCATCACGGCAAAAATGACATCGGCAGTGAGCCTGCCCTGACGGGAAAAGCCCCGGAGCCTCTGCGCCTGTGAAAGGGATGGCGTAGCGTCCGCATATTCGATTTCGTTCAAAAGCAAATGTTGTTCCTGCTCCGTCAGATACGACAATTCCACTGCAGGCGTGAGGGCGATCCTGCCCTCGTCCACCATCTCAAGCAATTCGGGAATTAAGTAAGTCAGACGGATATACCGGTGCAAAGTGTCCTTGCCGATACCGAAACTTTGAGCGATGACATTGTCATTTCTCATTCTTGTCGCAGGTTGCGACAAAGTCTTTTCTGATTTTTTTGCCGCTTCCCATTTCATTTTGTAGGCGAATGCACGCTCACTGGGCAATATATTCTCCCTGTGCAGGTTGGCATCTACCATCATGGAAACCGCTTGCTCGTCGGTCAGATTGCGGACGATAACAGGTATCTTTTCCATACCGAGTTCTTTGCAAATCTCCATTCTTCTGTGTCCTGATATGACCTCGTATTCACCTTCCGAAATAGGACGGACGATCAGCGGCTCAATGGCACCCTGCGTTTTGATGCTCTGTAAAAGCTGTTCCTTTTCTTCACCGTTTCTTAACTTGAACGGATGATTCTGAAAGGGAACAAGGGATTTAAAATCCAAATATTCAATCGTTTCTTTTTCTTTCATTTCATAAAACCTCCAGTAATCTTTCTTTTTCGGGTAGTAAGTAGTCTTACTCTCTTAGTCTTAATAGCTTCTGATTTTCGGAACTTTAGAAATCCGAAAACCAGAATTCAGAACTTTTTTAAGTAAATAATGCTCGGTTTGCCCTGTCCCTGCCGCTTGCGGACAATCAGGTCTACCCGCTCTAATTCCGAGAACAATCTGCATATCTTTTCGTGCCCGAAACGCAGCTTTTCCTGCGCCTCTTTGACGGTAAAGAACTGGTAGATGCGCCCACGCTTGTCCGTCCAGCCGTTTTTGGCGGAAAGGTGCATCCGGTCGAGGAGCAGGCCGTAGAGCATTTTGGCGTCGGTGGAAACCGGCTTGTATTTTTCCTCTGTGAACAAAGCCTTGGGGACTTTGTAAAAGACATAGCTTTCCGCTTCGGATAATTTGAAATACGGATTCAGAAACTCACCTTCTTTCTGTCACGGTTTTAAACCGTGATTTTGTATGTTCGGGTATTACGGTATTCCTTATGGCGTTTTCGCTTGAGAAAAGCCTTGATTTCTGCGGCTTTGCGGCTTCAAAAAGCGTGACATAGACACTCTGTTTTCATTCGCTCTAAGCAGCAGAATATTCCTTTCTTAAATTTCCGCCCTATCGGAGCGAGCAGACTGTTTGTACTCCTACCGTCACAAAACAGTATCACTTGTCAGGGCTGCACCCTGAAACCTGCTTGAGACTGCACTGCCCGTTTCCTGCGCTGGCGCTCGGCAGCTTTCTTCCGCTTTTGGACGACGGCGCAGTTCGGGCAGTAGCGCTGGTTCTTTGCCTTTGGTACGAAGTACGACTTGCAGATTTGGCATCTCTTTTGACGGCTTGGCTGCATGATCTCGGCAAACAGTTCCCTGTCTGCGGGAAGGACTGCATTTTTGAAATAATTGCAATAAATCCCGTACCGGCTGATGCACTGCACACAAGCGTGTTCCTCGCCGTCGTCCAGTAGCAGGCAGCTGCCGTCTACATAGTTGCAACAGAGCTTTCTGACAAGGGTGTTGATTCGCTTTGACTGCTTTGGCGTGATTTTTATGACCATGATTTTCACCTCCTCACGATTTGATGATCCATTGATTTACAAAGCCTGCTGTTTTCTCTGAATCCAGTTTTTTTGTCCCTGCCCCTGTCAGGCGGCATCGCAAAGTCATATCCCATTCGGATCGTTATTCAATTTTCAAGGTACAATGAAAAGGTCTTTCACTTATTCCCACTGGGTGAACTCAAATTCCAACCCTAAACGGAAAAATATTTGCGAATTAAAAAAACTCTTCACTCATTTGGACAAAGGGGGCCGAAATGCACACCCATTTTCGGGCTTTCTTCAAAAAATTTCTTGAGAAAATTTATCTCTTCACTTGTTCCCACTGGGAAGTACCAAATTATCGGGTGTTTCTGAAAAATTTTTTATCTGGTAAAAAGCCCTCTCACTTATTTGGAATTGCAAAGCCAAATGACACCCTATTTCACAGAAAAAATGAGAAAATATTTTTACTCGGTTGGGAGTGGCTTTACTTTCTTGCCAAAAAAGCCCCTTCACTTATTCCCACTGGGGACGGCCGAATGCACACCCTGAATCGCAAAAAATTTTATCCCTTCACTTATTTGGAATTGAGAGATCAAAACGCAACCTGTTTTTCAGAAAAAAGGCAAAAATTTTTTTGAAAAGACGGTTTGTCTCAAAAACATCCCCTCACTTGTTCCCACTGGCAGAGGATATTTGGGGATAGTAATCTCGAAAAAAGGCAAAAAAATTTGCCCTCCAACATAGGCGGGCACACTTTCAATACTAAAAATATAATTGGCCTTCTTAAATACAGCGAACGCATACATATCGGTTGAATAATTCGTCAAAAAGTGTTATAATAAAGTATTACATTATGGATTTTGCCGTTTGTCGGGAGGTTATATGCTATGGCAATCAGCTATAAAAAGCTATGGAAACTACTGATAGATAAAGACATGAAGAAAAAAGATCTGGAACAGGCGGCGGGAATCAGCCATTACACCATTGGAAAATTGAACCGTGGTGACAATGTTACTACTGAGGTGCTGGCAAAAATCTGCATTGCGCTTGGTTGCACGATGGACGATATTATGGAGATTATCCCAGATCATACGGATAAGATAACGGAGGAATAACAATGGCACGGACAGCGAAACCGAAAAAAGAAATATCTATGGAGGAAGCGCTTTGGAAAAGTGCGGACAAGCTGCGTGGCTCGGTAGAGCCTGCGGAGTATAAGCATGTTGTCCTGAGTCTGTTTTTCCTGAAATTCGCCGGTGATAAATTTGACGCTCAAAGGGAAATGATTGCAAAGCAGTACGGCGAAAAATTTGTGGACACGGTGGCCTTCTACACAAAGGACAATGTTTTCTATCTGCCGCCGGAAAGCCGCTGGTCTTATATTATGGAAAACGCCAAGCAGGACGACATAGCCCTGAAAATCGACACGGCTCTTTATACGATTGAGAAAAATAATCCGGCGCTGAAGGGCGCTCTGCCGGACAACTATTATTCCCGCTTGCAGCTTGATACGACAAAGCTGGCTTCCCTGCTGGACGAGATTAACCGCATCAATACCGATGATAAAGAGAACGATATCATCGGGCGCATTTATGAGTATTTTCTCAGCAAATTTGCGCTTGCCGAAGGCAAAGGCAAGGGCGAATTCTACACGCCGAAATGTATCGTCAATTTGATTGCCGAAATGCTGGAACCTTACGATGGAATCTTGTACGATCCCTGCTGCGGTTCCGGCGGTATGTTCGTGCAGTCCATGAAGTTTGTGGAAGCACATCATGGGAACAAAAAGCAGGTTTCCATCTACGGGCAGGAATATACCAATACTACCTATAAACTTTGTAAGATGAACCTTGCTATCCGTGGCATTTCCGCAAATCTTGGCGAGACGGCGGCGAATACCTTTACCAACGACCAGCACAAGGATTTGAAAGCCGATTATATCATGGCAAACCCGCCCTTTAATCAAAAAGCATGGAGAGCGGAAAACGAATTGATCGATGATCCCAGATGGGACGGCTATGAGGTGCCGCCTACCAGCAACGCAAACTATGGTTGGATTTTAAATATCGTGTCCAAGCTTTCCCAGAACGGCGTCGCCGGCTTTCTGCTTGCAAACGGCGCTCTGTCCGACGACGGAACGGAGTTGAAAATCAGAAAGCAGCTGATTGAAAACAATTTGGTGGAAGCAATTATCATCTTACCGAGAAACCTGTTCTATACAACCGACATCAGCGTCACGCTTTGGATATTGAACAAGAACAAAAAGGCCCGTGTTGTGGAGCAGAACGGGCAGCTCAAACGCTATCGTGACAGAGAGCGGGAAATTCTCTTTATGGATTTGCGGCAGATGGGCAGCCCCTACGAGAAAAAATATATTGAGCTGACGGAGGAAGATCGGGCGAAGGTCACTTCGGTCTATCACAACTGGCAGCAGGAGGGCTATGAGGAAACCTATGAGAATATTCCGGAATTTTGCTATTCCGCTTCTTTTGACGAGGTAAAAGAAAAAAGCTATACCCTTGTGCCCAGCCGGTACATAGAGTTCGTCAACCGTGATGAAAACATCGACTTTGACACAAAGATGAAAACTTTGCAAAGCGAACTGAAAGAACTGCTTGTGCAGGAAGAACAGTCGAAAGCTGATCTGTTGGCAGTATTAAAGGAGTTAGGGTATGAAATCGAACTATAAAAAACTCGGACAGTATATTCGACAAGTTGATGTCCGTAACTCAGAAGGAAAAGAAGAAAATCTTTTGGGCGTTTCGGTTCAGAAGCAGTTTATTCCCTCTATCGCTAACACTGTTGGTACAGATTTTACCAAGTACAAGGTCGTAAGAAAAGGACAGTTTACATACATTCCAGATACTTCCCGCAGAGGAGATAAGATAGGAATTGCCTTGCTGGAAGATTATGACGAAGGTTTGGTGAGCAATGTTTACACAGTTTTTGAGGTTATTGATGAAAATCAACTTATGCCTGAATATCTCATGCTGTGGTTCAGCAGACCGGAGTTTGACCGTTATGCACGCTATAAATCCCACGGCAGTGTGCGGGAAATTTTTGACTGGGACGAGGTGTGTAATGTTGAACTTCCTGTTCCTTCTATCGAGGAGCAGAGAAGTATCGTCAAAGCCTACAAGGCAATCACCGACAGAATCGCTTTGAAGAAACGGATAAATGATAATTTAGCGGCACAATCTCTCGCTTTATTTGATAACTTTCTTGCACAGGCTGATAGCAGTTGGAAACACGGAAAATTAGGCGATGTAATATCCTCAGCTAATACTGGTGGTGACGCCATTCAAAAGGTTCCCATAGTCGATTACGATACAGGAATAAAATGTGCAAGGGTTGGAGATATAACAAATTCTCGAGAGTATGCTTCTTGGGCTTTTTGCAATGCAACAAAATCTGTTTATGAGAATTATAGGCTGCAAGCTGGCGACATACTGGTTACGAGAACTGCCACACTTGGTATAACTCAATATATAGCGAAAGATATATCAGCGGTTTATAACAACGGATTGATACGATTAAAAGTTGATTTCAGCAAAGTGTATCCGTTATATGTCTACTGGGCAATCAATACTTCTAAGGCAACACCGCATAACAGCGGATGAAGATCGCTGTTAGTC
>ULRR01040023.1_pt1 | contig 11928 bp, 9 predicted proteins | sample 1955651 | NCBI WGS metagenome assembly ULRR01 (sample SAMEA4835688, study PRJEB28245) | human gut metagenome | biome: gut microbiome; material: fecal sample | place: Denmark | collected 2008
ATAAAGCAGAAGATGACTGGGGAGATACCTATTATTTTGCAGGGAATCCAACAGATAACTGGTTAAAATTTGCAGGATATTATTGGAGAATTATCCGAATCAATGGAGATGGAAGTATAAGAGTCATTTATAATGGAACAAGTACAAATACAAAAGGAGAATCGACACTTATAAATACATCACAAAAATTTAATATAAAATATAATCAAAGTGAGTATGTAGGATACATGTATACGGAAGGTGCACAACATGGAACTAGTACTGATAGTTCCATTAAAGAGACATTAGATGATTGGTATAGTAGTAATCTAGCAAGTTATGCTGATAAGATCAGTAAAGAATCAGGATTTTGTGGAGATAGAGAAACAGCAGATGGAGATGAATGGAGCAGTAATCCAAATGGTACAATTAATTATATGCCAAGGGAAAGATTAACTGTAAGCAGTGTAAATCCAACATTTAAATGTAGTAATAGTGCAGATTTATATACAGCAAGTGGAAGCAGTAAGGGAAATAAAGCATTAACTTATCCAATTGGACTAATTACCGCGGATGAAGTGATCATGGCAGGAAGTTCATGGAGAAATGAAAATGACAGTTATTATTTATATAATAAAGTTAATTATTGGACTATGTCTCCATATTATTTTATGGGAACAGGTAATAGCGGCTCTATTTTTGGTGTTAATTCAAAAGGTGATCTTAATTCTACTAGTATGAATGTAGTATGGGGTGTTAGACCTGTCATTAATTTAGCAAATGATGTAGAGTTAACAGGAAGTGGTACTAGTGAAGATCCTTATGTAGTAATTTAATGTAAATATGATGTAAAATAATGTTTAGAATAGCTTAGATTGGTGGCTATTCTTTTTTATTTATGATAATATTTTGTACATGTTTGCTTTTTGGGGGTGCTTTTATGAATTTTAAATTGGATAAAGAAAGATTTGATACTATAAGAGAAGTATGTTCTAAATATGGTCTAAAAATCACTTCTAGTATAATTTTAACTGTGTTTTTGCTTGGATCATCAGCTAAATCAGAACCTTCTAGTAATAAAAGTCATTTGGAATATCCAAATTTTGATGCTATTCAGTTTGTTCGTTTTGAGAGAATAGTAGAGGAGACATTAAAACAAAGAAGTTCTATACAAGATAATTATCGGAGTATTTCTTTAGAGGATAAAATAGATAAAATTTTAGATTTATATCATCTTACTTATGAAGAACTTGATGTATGTTGTGCAATTGCTTGTGCAGAGGCAAATGGTGAAGGAATGAATTATGAAGAGGCTAGCAATGTAATTAATACTGCTTATAACAGAATTACTAGTGCAAAATGGGTAGCGAGTTTAGGTGATAATTTATATGATCAAATGACTGCTCCTAATCAATTTGTTGTATATCAAAATGAAAGTTATTTAAAATTTTTGGGTAGAAATGATTTGCCTGGATATCAAGCTGTAATAGATTTTCTTAGCAATACTACAGAACTTGAACCTCATAAATATTTATCTTTTCGCTCTAATCATAGTGGTATTGATGGTGTAGAATTAGTCTGTGGTGGTAATCTTTATTTTAATATGTTAACAAAGGAAGATCAATTAGATGATTTTCGTACTTCTAGTTTATCTTTGACATTGAAAAAAAACTATTAAAAAGAAGAAATTTTTAACGACCTTATATCGACAAATAACCTAAATATGTGATACAATTAAATCATAGGAAGTGAATGATATGTCGAGAACTACTTTTATTTTTATTGGTATTCTTTATTATGTATTTACAGTGGTTTTGATTATTGTTGTTTTGAATTTAATTAATAAAAAGGAACGGAAAAAATATCAAGAAGAAATTGCAAACTTAGAGAGAGATAAAAATTTAATTGTTGGAGCATCTATTTTATCTGAATTAAATAAAGTGGGAGCATTAATTAATAATGATGTGATGCAGAAAAAATATGATAATTGGCAAAAAAGATTAAAAGAGATTAAAGAGGTTGAAGTTCCTAAAATTACAGATGGGTTGATTGAAATTGAAACTAGTTTTGAAGATAGAGATTATAAATCTTTGAAGCCTAAAATAGCAGCTTTGGAATTACAGATTGCATATGTAAAGACAAAATCCAATTTTTTGTTAGATGAAATCAAAGAGATCACTCTTAGTGAGGAAAAAAACAGGGAAACTATTACAAAACTTAAAAGTGAATATCGGCTTATTCTTACAAAGTATAATTCTAATAAAAATGACTATGGAGAAGTATCTAAACCAATTGAATTACAATTTGAAAATGTTGATAAACTTTTTAGTGCTTTTGAAGTAGCTATGGAAAAAAATGAGTATACAGAAGTTGGAAAGATTGTAAAAGCAATAGATGATACTATTGGAAATTTAAAAATAGTAGTAGAAGAAGCTCCTTCTATCATTATTATGGGAAAGAAGTTAATCCCTGATAAAATTGCAGATATAGAGAAAATAACTGCTAAAATGGAAAAAGAAGGATATAATTTAGATTATCTTAATATTTCTTATAATATTACAGAATCTGAGAAAAAGATTAGTGATGTTTTTCAAAGGCTTAATGTCCTTAATTTGGAAGATAGTGTTTTTGAACTTAAAACAATTTTAGATTATTTTGATTCTTTATATCATAATTTTGATAAGGAAAGATTATCAAAAAGAGTATTTGAAGATTTTCAAAGAAGTATTTTAATTAAAACAACTAAATTGGAGAAAATTAGTAATGATTTAAATCGAAAAATTGATGATCTTAAATATAGTTATGATTTAAGTGATGATGATGTTTCAGTTTTAGATGTTATTGCTCAAGAAATCGTTGAAATAAAAGATGATTATAATCGTATTATTGATATGCATAGAAGACATGTTTTTGCTTTTTCACGTCTTTCAAAAGAAATGGAAATATTAAATAGTAAACTTTTAAAAACAGAAGAAAAAGTAGAACAAACACTTAGAAGTTTAGGAAGTTTAAAAGAGGATGAAAAAAGAGCAAGAGAACAATTAGATGAAATTAAATATATTTTAAATCAGGCTAAAACTAATTTGAAGTCTTATAAGCTACCTATAACACCTAAAAATTTTTATGTTGAATTATCAGAAGCTGCTGGTGCTATTTCGGATATGGTTTTAGAACTTGATAAAAGGCCTATTTCTATTAAAACTTTAAATACTAGAGTAGATACAGCTCGTGATTTGACTTTAAAAGTTTATAATACTACAAAAGAAGCTGTGAAAACGGCTAAAATGGCTGAAGCAGCGATTGTTTATGGAAATCGTTATCGTGCTTTATATAAAGATGTGGAATTAGGACTTATTAAAGCAGAAAATGCTTTTTATAAAGGAAACTTTAAAATTAGTTTAGAGAATGCTATTAACGCAATTAACATTGTGGAACCAGGGATTCATCAAAAGCTTTTAGAGGAGTATCAGTGATGAGTTTAAAAGAGTTTATTTCTAAAGAAGGGAAAGAAGAAATTTATTCTTTTTATCAAAAAATTCAAGCTTGTCCTAAGGATTATGAAAAAATTACAAGGAATGAAATTTATCATGAAATTATAACTTGTTATCAAAATGATCCTGAATGGATATTAAAGCTATGTAATATGGAAGAAATACATATATTGAAAAAATTATTGGATGGTCCAATTCTTAAAAATGAGAATGGTTATATTGATTATCTTTTAATGAAAGATTTACAAGATAATTATTTGATTTTATTAGAAAATGGCGAATATTATATTCCAGATGATCTTATTAATTATATAAAGATGGCTATTAATTTATTAGATGAAAAAAAATATAGTATTTCGGATGTTACTGATAGTGTTATTTTAGGTATTGTAAGAGTGAATAATGTTTTATCATTTGATACTTTTATTCATGTTTTTAATACTTATTGTAGAGAAGAACAAATTTTAGATTTAAAGAAATATATTAAACTAAATCCTAAATTTAGGCAGAAAATTGAAATTATTCGCTATCAAAAAGTGGACTACATTGTTTCTAGGGAATATTATTATTTTAAAGAAGTTTTAAAGTTACGTACCTCTTTTCAAGTAAAAGAATATTCTTTGGAAGAAATCATTAGTTTTGGTAAATATAAATTAAATTTATTTCAAGAAAATATTTTATATTTTTTAAATTTTTTAGAGGTTCATTTAAATTCTAAGAGTATTGATTTATTAATAGATGATTTGGCTTTTTATAGTGGCTTTCATATGCAAGATGATGTAATGTTATTAGAAATATGTGATCATATTGAAGAGTTATATAATGAAGTTAAGAAAGTTATTTCTTATTTTCCTGATTGGATTTATACAGATGAGATACAAGAAAAAGAAGATGAGAAAGAAGGTTTCTTTTTAAAAGTTAAAAAAGTTTGGAGTAAATTGTTTAAATAATGTTTTAAAAAATTAGAATACTTCTAATTTTTTTTATTTGACATATAGTTTGATAGGTGAAGCATATGTTCTTTAGTAATATTCATGAAAGAATTAGATTTATTTTTATTATTAGTATCATTATTTTAGTAGCTATTATCATTAAAGTTTTTTATATTCAGGTTTTTGCTTATGATAAACTTTCTGATTTAGCAGAAAGTCTTTGGAGTAGGGAGCTTCCTATTAAAGCTGATCGTGGAGAAATTGTGGATCGAAATGGAAAAGTGCTTGCTACTAATATTACAACAGTATCTTTAGTAGTGGTTCCAGGACAGATTGATGATCCAGAACAGGTTGCGAAAGATTTATCTGATATTCTTGGTACAGATTATCAAGATATGTTAAAGCACGTAACAAAATCGACATCTATTGAAAGAGTGCATCCTGAAGGAAGAGGGTTAGATTTTGAAATTGCTTCTTTGATTGATGATTTGGGCTATGATGGAGTTTATCTTTTAAAAGAAAGTAAAAGATATTATCCTTATGAATCCGTTTTATCTCATGTTTTGGGTTATGTTGGTATAGATAATCAAGGATTATCTGGAATCGAGCTTTATTATGATGAATATTTAACAGGAGCAGATGGTGCTATTAAATATTTTTCTGATGGCAAAGGAAATAAGCTAGAACTTACAGAAGTATATGAAGCGCCAACTAGTGGAATTACTTTAGAGCTTACTATCGATCTTGATCTACAGCTTGCTATTGAAAATGAATTAGACAATGCAGTTGCTAAATATGATCCAGAACAGGCACTTATTGTAGCTATGGATCCTAATACTGGCGAAGTTTTAGCTATGGCTAGTCGTCCTAGTTTTGACAGTAATCATTATGAGGATTATACTACAGAAGTTATTAATCGGAATCTTCCAATTTGGATGACTTATGAACCTGGTAGTACTTTTAAGATTATAACTTTATCAGCCGCACTAGAAGAACAGACGATTAATCTATTTTTAGATACTTTTACTGATAGTGGATCTATTAATGTGGACGGTGCTACAATTCATTGTTGGAAATCGGGTGGGCATGGAGTACAGACTATGCTTGAAGTTGTAGAAAATTCTTGTAATCCAGGTTTTGTAAAAATTGGACAAACTTTAGGTGTAGATACACTTATGGAGTATATTCATGCTTATGGTTTTGGTGAAAAAACAGGAATTGATTTAAATGGTGAGGCTAATGGTATTTTATTTGATGTTGATCAAATGGGACCTGTGGAACTGGCAACGACTAGTTTTGGTCAAGGAATTAGTGTTACACCAATTCAACAAATTCGTGCTGTTTCGGCTGCTATTAATGGTGGAGATCTTTATACTCCTTATATTGTAAGTGCTATGTTGGAAAGCGAAACGGATAGTTTAATTCAGTCATTTGAACCTGAAGTAGTAAGAGAGGTTATTAGTGATGAGACCAGTAGTTTAGTTCGATATGCTTTAGAGAGTGTGGTTGCTAATGGTAGTGGTAAAAATGCCTATATTGAAAATTATCGGGTTGGAGGAAAAACAGGTACTGCTCAAAAAGTAGAAAATGGAGGATATTTAGATGGTAATTATATATTATCTTTTATGGGATTTTTACCAGCTGATGATCCAGAAATTGTTATATATGTAGCTATTGATAATCCAAAAGGAGTAACACAATATGGTGGTGTTGTATCAGCTCCTATTGCTCGGAATGTAATGTTATCTGCTATTGATATTATGGGGATTGAACCTAGTAAAGAAGGTATGGCTAAAGAATATACTTGGCTAGATAAAAAATATAGTATTTTGCCAAATGTTGTTGGGATGAGTAAAGAAGAAGCAGCTAAAACTTTAAAAAATTATAAAATTGAATATTCAGGAAGTGGAAATACAGTTATTTATCAAAGCCCTAATGAGGGATTATATGTAGCAGAAGGAGAAAGTGTTAAATTATTATTAGGTTAGCCGTCAATTATGGTGTCAAATAGGACTTATATTAAAGAAATTTGGAATAATAAGTAGTATAATTATTTAAAGGAAGAGGTGGGTTATGTTAATACTTGCTAAAGCAGCAATGGCTATTTTATTAGGTTTTATTTTAGCAATTATTACAGGTGTAATATTAATTCCTATTTTAAAACGGTTTCATATTGGGCAATATGTTAGTCATTATATTGGTGAGAGACATTTAAAAAAAGAAGGAACGCCAACTATGGGGGGACTTATCTTTATTATTCCAACAATTGTTGCTCTTATTTTGTTATATTTTAATAATAGTATTTTAATATCTCATAATTTAATTATTTTAGTGTTTGTGTTTTTAGCTTATGCAGGATTAGGATTTGTAGATGATTATTTAAAAATTAAATATCATAATAACAAGGGGCTTAGTATTGTATCTAAACTATTGATTCAAATGATTATTGCTCTTATTTTCTTTTATATTTTTATGAGTAATGGTGGTAAATCAGATTTAGTAATTTCTAGTTTAGGTATTACGATACCTCTTGGTTGGACTTTTGGATTATTTATTTTATTTTTACTTGTTGGTAGTAGTAATGCTGTAAATATTACAGATGGTCTAGATGGATTAGCTGGTGGACTTAGTGCAATTGCATTCTTTGCCTTTGGACTTATTTCTTGGAATGCTGGTTGGATGGAAGGATACCAAGAAGTTGCTATTTTTTGCTTTATTTTAGCGGGAGCTTTGTTAGGCTTTTTAGTATTTAATGCTCATCCAGCAAAAGTTTTTATGGGAGATTTAGGATCTTTATCATTAGGAGCGGCTTTAGCTACGATTGCTATTATTACAAGGCATGAACTTTCTTTAGCTTTAATTGGTGGTGTATTTGTAGTGGAAACATTAAGTAGTTTAATTCAAATTATTGCTATTCGTAAATTTAATAAAAAAGTATTTAAAAGAGCTCCCTTACATCATCATTTTGAAGTATGTGGAATGAATGAACAAGATATTGTAAGATATTTTTGGGTAGCAGGTTTAATTTTAGCAATGGCTGCGATTACCTATGGTGTTTGGTTATAAAAGCTATATTCTTTAATAGCTTTTTTATTGCTTTTTTAACTTTGTTTATGTATCAGTGGCAAGATAAATATGGTAGTAGTGGTTTACAAAGCCCACATCTTGCTATCATATTAAACAAGATGATAATATTGCTAAATTGGTATTAAAAAAATGTATAAGTTCTACATTTTTTTTCTTGACATAATATTTGTTAGGTGATGATTATGAAGAAAAAGCATATTGATTATTTTCTTTTTATTAGTGTTATCATCATCAGTATTTTTGGTATTATCATGATTTATTCAGCTAGTAGTATTTGGGCAGAATTTAAATATCAAGATGCATTTAAATATGTGAAGCAACAAGGTTTATTTTTTTTAGTGGGGATATTGGTAATGATCTTTTCTAGTAAAATATCTTTAAATTTTTTAAAAAGAAAAGCTAACTTAATTTTGATTGGTTGTTTTTTGCTTTTAATTTTAGTTTTAATTCCAGGAATAGGCAGTATTCGTAATGGTAGTAGGAGTTGGTTTGGAATTGGTGGATTAGGAATACAACCTAGTGAGTTTGCTAAGTTGGGATTAATTATTTTTACAGCTAAATATTTGGCTTCTAATCAAAAAAATATGCGTGATGTAAAAAAAGGGGCACTTCCTATCTTTTTGGTAATTGGTATTTTCTTTTTACTAATCATGTTAGAACCAGATTTTGGAACAGCTATGGTGATAGCACTTACTTTGATTGCTTTAATTTTTATTTCAGGCTTAAAGATATCTTTTTTTATCAAGTTAGGTATATTAGGTTTAGCAGGAATCGTAGGGTTAATTGTAGTTGCTCCTTATCGTATGGCAAGAATTATATCTTTTTTAAATCCTTGGAGTGATCCTTTGGGAAGTGGATATCAAATTATTCAAAGTTTATATGCGATTGGTCCTGGAGGACTTTTAGGACAAGGTTTTTTAAATTCGCGGCAAAAACATTTTTATTTACCAGAACCACAAACTGATTTTATTTTTTCTATTATTAGTGAAGAGTTTGGATTTTTAGGTGTTGTAATTGTTTGTAGTTTTTTCTTTTTTATCTTTTATCGAATGCTTAGAATTGCTCTTAGGAGTAATGACTTATTTCAGAAGTATTTAGTTTTTGGTCTTGCTTTTGGTATTTTTATTCAAGCTGCTTTAAATTTGGCAGTTGTTGTCGGGTTAATTCCTGTTACAGGAGTTACTTTACCTTTCTTTTCTTATGGAGGATCTAGTTTACTTATTAGTATGCTTAGTGTTGGCTTAGCTTTAAATGTAAGTAGAAAATAGTATGAAATTGATAACTTTTCTTATAATAAAAAAGAGGTATATTATGAATAAAATAGGTAAATATATATTAGCTATCGTTATAGTAGGCATATTAATTGGCGTGTTATTTTTCATTTTTAAGAAAGATGGATATCATGTAACTTTTAATTCTAATGGGGGAAGTATTGTAGAAAGTAGCCAAACTGGATTTAAAGGGATCGTAAAAAAGCCAGATGATCCTGTGAGGGAAGGATATTTATTTCTAGGATGGTATTTAGAAGAAGAAAAATTTAATTTTGCTACTAAAATAGATGAAGATATTACTTTAACCGCTTTATGGGAAAAAATAGAAGATCAAGAATATACAGTATTATTTGATTCATTAAGTGATGAAGATTTAAAGATACAAGTAAAAGAGGGAGAAACCATAAAAGAAGTGCCTATTCCTGAAAGAGAAGGATATCAATTTTTATATTGGTGTTATCATAATAAAAAATTTGATTTTTCCAATCCTATTAATAGAAATATGGTATTGGTGGCAAAATATCAAAAAGATAATCATAAAAAAGAGATGGTTAAAGTTTCATTTGATTCTAATGGAGGAAGTAAAATTGATGATCAAGAAGTAGAAGTAGGAAAAAAAGCAGTAAAACCTGATGATCCTGTGAGGGAAGGATATTTGTTTTTAGGATGGTATTTAGATCAAGAAGAATTTTCTTTTTTAGAAGAAATAGATGAAGATATTACTTTAGTAGCTTTATGGCTAGAGGAGTAAATATGTGTAAAAAAGGATAGAAATATCTTTCTTTTTTTTGTATAATAAGAATATAAAGGAGAGAATTTATGAAAATATTAACAGTAAATGCAGGTAGTTCATCATTAAAATTTAATATGATCCTTTTACCTGAAGAAAAAGAATTAATTAGTGGTTATTTTGAGAAGATTGGTCTTGATGGTGGTATTTATAGTATTAAGATGAATGGTTCTAAAATAAAAAAAGAAGCAGATATGAAAGATCATAAAGATGCAATTGAGCTTCTTATTAAAGAATTATTTGATAATCAAATTATCACATCTTTAGATGAAATTGATGGGATTGGACACCGTTTAGTTCATGGAGGAGATCAGTATGCTAGCAGTGTTATTATTGATGATGATGTAATAAAAACAGTAGAGGATTTTTCTAGTTTAGCACCTCTTCATAATCCTGCTAATATTTTAGGAGTAAAAGCTTTTAGAGAAGTTTTACCTAATACACCTATGGTAGGGGTTTTTGATACTGCTTTTCATCAAACTATGGAGGAAGAACAATATTTGTATTCTGTACCTTTTGATTGGTATCAAAATTATCAAATACGTAAATATGGCTTTCATGGAACTAGTCATAAATATATTACTAAAGTTATGCAAGATAAACTAGGTCATAAAGATATTAATATTATTAGTTGTCATATTGGTAGTGGTGGATCTATTTGTGCAATTAAAAATGGTAAAAGTTTTGATACAACTATGGGCTTTACTCCTAATGCAGGTTTAATTATGGGAACTAGGAGTGGGGATATTGATTACTCTATTATTCCTTATTATATAGAAAAAACAGGTTTATCTTTAAAAGAAGTAGATAATATTTTAAATAAGAAGAGTGGATTATTTGGTATAAGTGATGGTTATAGTGATCATAGAGATATTGAGGCTCAAATGACAGAGGGTAATCACGCTGCTATTCTTGCTAATAATATGTATGTTAATCGAATTGTAGATTATATTGCTAAGTATTATGTAGAGTTAGATGGTAAAGTAGAAGCTATTGTTTTTACGGCTGGTTTAGGAGAAAATGCTAGGGAATTTAGAGAAGAAATTTTAAATAAATTAAGTTCTTTGGGTATTTATGTGGATCATGATAAAAATATGCAAATTGCAAGTTATTTAGATCAAAATGAAGGAATTATTTCAAGTGATTCATCTAAGGTTCTAGTTTATGTTGAACCAACAAATGAAGAACTTATGATTGCACTTGATACTTATGATTTAATTAAATAGAAAGGGTGTTACCCATTAATAATATTGTTGTAAAAAAAATATATAAAAAAATTAAAGAATATTCAAAAATAGTAATTGCTAGGCATGTAGGTCCAGATCCTGATGCAATTGCCTCTACGGTAGCACTTAGAGATTCCATTCGTCTTACTTTTCCTGAAAAAGAGGTTTATGCGGTAGGACTTGGAGTTTCTAAGTTTAAATACTATGGAATTTTAGATAAAATTGATAATGAACTTTATAAAGATTCTTTATTGATTGTTTTAGATGTTCCTAATATTTCTAGAGTAGATGGGATTGATGGTTTAGAGTATAGAGAGATTATAAAAATTGATCATCATCCAGCTGAAGATATTAAAGGATCTGTTGATTGGACTGATGAGACTAGTTGTTCTACTTGTCAGATGATTGCAGAATTAATTATGAAGACACCTCTTAAATTAGATACAAAAATAGCAGGGAATCTTTATTTAGGTATTGTATCAGATAGTGATCGCTTTTTACTTCCTTATACTACTAATAAGACTTTTCAAGTAGTACATGATTTAATAAATGCTAGTAATTTAGATTTTACTTCTTTATATAATTATTTATATGATCGAAGTATTGATGAAGTAAAGTTTCAAGGATATATTGCTATTAATATGACTGTAACAGAAAATGGACTTGGTTATATTGTTCTTCCAAATGAAATTATTAAAGAGTATCATGTGGATTTAGCAACACCTGCTAATCTTATTAATAGTTTTAATTTTATTCGTGAAGTTTTAGTTTGGACTTTTATTACTGAAGATGTAAAGAATCATGTTTATAAAGTAAGTATTCGTTCTCATGGACCTATTATTAATGAAGTTGCTAGTAAGTACCATGGTGGTGGTCATAAATATGCTAGTGGAGCTAGAATTACTAGTGAAGAAGAAATAGACAGCTTTATCAAAGATTTGGATCAATTATGTGAAGAATATAAAAGAGCTGGTATTAGTAATATTTAAAGCCTATATGGGCTTTTTTCTTTTGTTATAATTGACTGAAATATTGAAAATGATATTGAAATTTACTCAATTATGCTTTATACTATAAATATACCATAGATAAATATCATATAGAAAATCTTTTGACAAGTTTTGTCGAAGGTAATGAAAAGATTTATTAATT
>ULRR01049107.1_pt1 | contig 11865 bp, 7 predicted proteins | sample 1955651 | NCBI WGS metagenome assembly ULRR01 (sample SAMEA4835688, study PRJEB28245) | human gut metagenome | biome: gut microbiome; material: fecal sample | place: Denmark | collected 2008
CGAATAGCCCTCCGCCGCAAAGGCGTCCGCGGTGGAGAGGGCAAACTCCTCCTGCTCGGCTATGTCCTTCAAGACAAAGCTGGTGTAGTCCGCGACGACCATGTCCCCGGTGGTCTCATAGCCCTGCGGCACGACCCAGTCCGGGACGTAGATATATGAATAGTAGCCCGAATACTCCAGCGCGGGGTCGACGGCGGTCAGCAGGCCGACTATGGTCAGCGTGCGGGTGCAGCTCTCCGCCTCCTGCCAGGGCGTATCCTCCATGCCGGGGCGTATGCTGCCGCTGGCCTGGCTCAGCTTTCGGAGCGTGATGTCTATGGTGTCGCCCACCTCGAGCCCGCGCGTGGCGGCCAGCTCCTGGCGTATGACGCAGACGGAGTTTTTCTTCGTCTCGTCCGCGTGGTCGAGCGCCCGGCCCTCCGTGACGACGTACTGGGCCTCAAAACCCGGTATTGCCGTCATGTCCTTCGTCGTCCAGAGCGCGGCGGTGCGGGCGTTCACGTCCACGAGCTCCATGGCCTCCGCCACGTCCGCGAGCCCGGCACTCGAAAAGTCCGGCTCCACGCCCGGCTCGAGCTCGACGAAATACTCGTCCCCGACTGCGGGCACCAGATAGTAGGCATACGCCCCGGTCCCCTGCTGATACGAGGACTGGAGCCGCATTATGGCCCGCGTGCCGCCCGTGAGCTCCGCCGCCAGGGCCTCGAGCTCGGCGGTGTCCTCAGAATAGAAGTACACGTTCTGCATACCCACAGGGGCACAGTCGTCAGCTCCGGCCAGCAGATTTTCGAGCTTCAGGCGGATACCCAGCCTGTACGGGGACTCGATCTTCTCGAAGCTGTCGTACGGAAGGTCCGGGTCGAAGCTCCAGATGCTCACGGCCGGGAAGGGCGTGACACCGTCGTAGGACTCAACCTCCGCGCTCTCCACCGTGGCTGTGACGTACAGGTCCGACCGGGAGTATATGTTCGCGTTGTACATGCCCTCGAGCGTGTAGTTCACCAGCCTGCGCTCGTCCACGAAGTCCACATACCGGCTGTTTTCCAGCGTATCCATGCAGCCGGAGATGTCATACTCCGTCTCCGGGTCCTCCGAGATGAGCGAGCCTATGGCGCGGTAGTAACCGCTTATCCGCCCCACAGCGCGCGAGAGCATGGCATATTGCAGCAGCTGCGAAAAGCATGCAACGCCCACCGCCGCTATGAGCAGCAAAAGTACCGCCATCCGCACCGGCTGCCTCAGCGCGGACTTGAGGCAGATGTTTTTCATTGTTAGTTCTCCTTCATATGTATTCAAGACTCAAGGCGGCAGAAGAATTTTACTTATGCGAATTATGCATATACTTTTAGACCTGAGATCCGACCGCCACGGTTACCGTTTACATCAATTCTAAGTATCAATCTATACATTAATAATGTCGGCCGAAACTACCATTATAAATATAGACACTTAACACACAAAAAGTGCAACATGCAGCTCTCAAAATATTAAGAGAGTTTAATGACAAGCAAATCACAATTCGTGACAACAATAGCGCTATCATAAGAATCAATAATACATCATTAGAGCAACATTCGCCTGAAGTAGTATTAGCGGCAAACCAGTCATATGACACTGAAATATCGATTCCTATTTTTTGTTTTAATACCAACATTTCTAATACGCTCAAAGTTACGGCCATAACAGAAAACGGTACAAGTGCCAGTGTAAAAACGACCGTATTTATTAACAGATAGACAAGGCTTAATGGTTGCACAACAATTGATAACATGCCAGTTGCTGAATACGAGGGAAGACAATTCAAGCGCTATATTATACAAGAGCAGAATAAACTTTGCTCACTCCAAAAAGTACATAACAACCAGGCTCACGGCGAAAGCTGTGAGCCTGAACGCATATTGTCTCCTTTACGCCGCAGTGAGCAGCAGCTTTTCAGGTATTGGGTACATATGCAAAACTGCGCGTGATGAACTTCCTCCAATGTCAGAGAACACCCCGCCATATATAGTGCGCCGATATGTATGGGATTTACCACAACGACCACAAAGCCTGCATCCGTGAAGAACTGAAATAGGATGAGGTGGTAATGCGACGTAGATTCAATGACCACTACTGGCGTCCTGCCTTTTATGTGAAGCGTATCATGCGGATGAAACAGCTGCAACCCCGCCGTTTACGAGGTTATTGTACCAGCAAACCTGCTAATGTGTGTCAAGCACAAAAGAAGAAAAGTACAGGATAAGAAATAGGCATAACAAAAGGACCTGCAACATATTCCGGCTGCAGGTCTGAGAGGATATGACCCGTCGATGACGCAGTAAATATGATGATGGCTGTGCTGCGGAGCAGCATGGCCATCGTTGTTATGTATCAGGCGGTCTCTTCTAAAGCGTTCAGGTATTCTTTGACCTTTGCATAATATATGCGCAGAAATTTGGCGGAGCCGGCGACAGTATAAACGTAAAAGTGCTTTCCTTCGGCTCGCTTCTTATCCATAAAACAAAACACCGGATTAGCAGTATTTGCACGAATAAGCGTCATTGACATGATCACAAACAGCACTCTTCTAAGATGTGGAGAGCCGCGTTTGGACACATGACGGCTTTTCGAATCGAAGCTTCCTGACTGGTATGGAGAAGCGTCAACGCCTGCATAGCGTGTGCGGCATAACCCGGGCCCGTTTTTGAACGTGCCCGCCGCCCCATGGCATCGCCGTCGCCGCTTGAAGGGCACAAAGCCCGTCTGCACGCCGCCGTCATCGCCCTGAGACGGCGGGCGCGCTCAAAAATCTCCGACCCTGTGGGCCGCCTGTCTGTGTCCGGCAAGGCTTGACGACGCAGACGGGCTTTGTGCCCTTCAAGGAGGAAAACGCAGCCGGGCGCTGGCAGGCGGCTCACAGGGCGGGTCCGGGTTCTGCCGCCCACGCTATCAACCAGCGCCCCTTTGTGCGAGAATCGACGCACATCACCGACCTCTGCCATAAGCTGAGGGCCTGTAACCTTTCCGATGCCCTCCATGCCCATTACCAGTTCATATTCGGGCAGCATTGAAGCGAGGCGATCCATCTCCGTTCTAATCGCTTGGAGGGAGTCATAGATCGCATTCAGGCTATTTGTCGCTTGCGTTATGAGAAGCTTTGTACTATCATTTTTGGGTAGCGTGGCAACTGCGTTCCTGGCAATGGCATGGATCCGTTCGGCGTCGGAAGCGCTGAACTTGTAGCCGGTTCTTTTACACCATTTTTGGAAGGTGTCTGTAAAAGTCGCCAGGGACAAAGCTGCCACGCATTCTTTATGCCAGAAGCGAAGAACAAAATCTATCCACTTCACATGGCCCTTGGAGTTACGGCTTTCATCCCGAAACAGTTTGTTGGCTCCGGGAAAGGTCTGGTCCAGAAGTGAGATCAATCCGTTTCGCAGCATCCCTGCAGTTGTTGCGGTCCTTTCATAGAGTCGGCTCTGGATTTTTAACAGCTGACGGTTCTCGTCCTCGCCAGCGTATTCCTGTAAGTCACTCCAGAAGGTAAGACCGTAGTTCGCAATTTTCATCGCGTCCGCACGGTCTGTTTTGACCTTACGAATAGAGTTGTCGCTAAAATTGTGGATCAGAATTGCGTTCACAACACTTACATAGAACCCGGCTTCTTTCAGAGTCATCGCAATTGGCCGCCAGTACATCTCGGTGTGTTCCATAACGATCCTGATCTCTCCGTCAAGTTCTCTGAGCTTCGTGATCAACTTTTTAAGGCCTTCTGCAGTATGCTCAACATCAAACGGCAGAAGAACGACTTCCCCTCCCGGACGGCGGGCAGCGACCGTGCTTTTGTGTTTTGATACATCGATTCCAACGGCAGTGATCGTTCCTGTGTTCATAGGCAGTCCTCCCAATCAGATTCATAATCGGCGACCGCCGCAGTTCATTACCTGTTCAGCTTGCTTTGTTACACGAATGTACGGATCACTCCGATAACTCAACCTGCATCAATCGAACGCTGCAATGAAAGGGCCGGCTGACAGTTTGCACCATCGAGCGTGGTTAGCTCAAGCAATGCTTCGAAAGGCCGATTACCCTCTCATTGTAGCTTTGGTAAGAACCGCTGAACAGCACATTCTTTAACATGCTGCTTTTGGGGTCAAGCATATTGTAGCAAACAATGGCTTCTGGGTCAGTCTTGCTGAGGTTGTAGTCGCTTTTGCTGAGCATAAAATTACGATTTCGTCACAGCAAAGGAGGCGCTCAGTAAGATATAAAGGAGCAGGCAACACTTCCCTGTGTAATTTAGGGGTGAAAGCGTTCGAGAGTGTCTAAATTTGTAATGTAGTGAGATTGTTGCACAGCGTATGCGCATTATATGTCACTTATAGCGCACGCCATATTTTGGCCATATTGATGGCAATTGAGCTTGCCGAGAACAAAATTCAACAAAAGAAAAAAGCGCCATAAAGTTTACTTTCAGGCGCAAATACTGCATATTGCTGCATTAGCAAAATGATAATATTTAATTCTTTAAATTATTAGACGGGACTACCCGCGCAAATCAACGACACATAAATGGTGTAATGACGCGCAATATCCAGACGTTAGACGAATAGGCGATAAAAGGTTGACAGAGTCACTGTGAGAAATTGTGATTTTGGTATAAATGGCCATCATCAGCGGGCACCCGCTGATGATGAGTGAAAATCATTTAAAGGAGGGATCCCGAGCATGAGCAAACGCATTTTGCCAGTGGTATTGGTGCTGTGCATAATAATGGCAATGGCTCCGGCTGCTTTCGCGACCGGCGAGGTTGAACCCGCATGGGACGGTGTAACAAGAGAAGATATACCGTTTGTTAACGGACGGTATGAGATTTCAACAGGCGCTCAGCTTGCAAGGTTGTCTGATAATGTAAACTCCGGCACCTCTTACAACGGGCAAACAATTGTAATTGTTAATGACATTGATCTTGGAGGACACAGTTTAATCCCTATTGGAACACGTGATGAAGGTTTTGGAGGCATTCTGACAGGTCAGCAGAAGGAGGATGGTACTTGTACCTCCATCAAGAATGCTGAGATCAACTACGGCAATTCTATTGAGAATGTTGGCGTGATTGGCTTTGTAGATGGCGGTACTGTGCAAAACCTGTATTTCGATAATACACAATCAATATAATTATTATATTTTTAAGCTGCACACACTGAATGGATCGACAATAGAGGAATGTACAAATAGCGGTACCATTACGGCTCCGAGGGCTGGCGGAATTCTTGGAAGCTATGTTGTGGCTCCTGGAGATGAGTGCCCCACTTCGGATGCAACGTCAACTATAACCGCCTGCACTAATTCGGGGAATATAGTTGGACCCGAAGCCAAATGCGGCGTGATTGCCGGTATGCAAATCAGTTATGCTCAGGGAGACAGTCCGTCTCTATTTGAATACATGAAAATGATTATTAGTAATTGCACAAATACCGGCACACTCAATGGTGAGAGCGTAGAGATCCTTTCGCCGGGAGTAATAGGATAAAGAGGTTGATATGATGAAGCACTTATTCAAACGCGTTGCCGCTTTGCTCTTATCAGTGATCCTGGTGGCATCATTGATTACGGCAGCATCAGCAGACGACGTCATATTTTCTATTTATGATGCAGATGGAGAATTAATCAAAACTTTAAATACCATAAACATAGTACTAGACGCCGAAGTAGGAAAGTATGTTGACGAAGACTCCCCAATTACCATAGTACAAGAAAAGGATATAGTCTTGCCATCTACGATTACAAACCAAGATGATTTGCTTGGTGTATGGATAGGACCAAATATGACCCTTGATATGAATGGACATTCCATCACACTTAATGAAAACAACGTAGGTGCCGGTTTTGCCGTTACCGTGGGAGTAAAAAATCAGTACGGCAAACAAATAGTTATAAAAAATGGGTCGATAATTATTAACGCAAAAAGTGAAGCTGCTGAGGCATTGTTCTACCTTGGCGTCAGTTCACAATACTATCTATTACTAGAAAATGTATCGATTTCAGGAGGAAACTATGGCGTTGTAGTTTCTGGGGATGCGCCAATACAATCAATACCTGAAACAATAGCAACCGTTTCTAATTGCATAATTAAAGATACAGATATTCCGCTTACTCTTAATCCTCTTCCGTCTCAGCCGAGCATTGAGAGTACTGCCATAGTCGTAGAATCAGGCAACATCGAAAACCTGTATTCTGGCAATGCTTATTCCGGGCGAAATGTCGCTGTTAACTCAACGTCAAAAACAATAGAAGTTGATGGTGTGACCGGCACCGTCATCGTCTCACCCGACACCACCTCCATCATTGTTGACGACGGCAACACCTACCTGTACGACACGCTCCAGGACGCGGTCGACGCTGTGGACGCTCACGGAACGATCTATCTTCTCAAGCAGCCCTCGGACGGAAAGGTCACTGTGCCGGAAAAAGCCGGTTTCAGGATTGTTCCATTTGATGAGGACAGCGAGGTTGATACAGGCAAGCTTCAGCTTGTGACCGCGAGCGGCAACAAGGCATCTGTTGATGAGGACGGATACATAGTGATCGAGCAGCCTTGGATCGTGACGCTGGACAACGGCAACGGCGCTGCTGAAACTTACGAAGTCATCAAGGGCCAGCCCTTTACTTTCCCCGCCGCTCCCTCGAATTCCGGGTACATATTCCTCGGCTGGCGCGGGGCTGACGGCAGGACCTATAATACGGGCGACGTGGTAGAGATAAGCGGTGACACCACGTTCAAGGCGGTCTGGGGCAATCTGCCCGACGTCACCGAGCCCAGCGAGCCTAATGAACCTGTCGTGCCGGTGTTCCCTTTCAATGACGTGACTGCCCGCGACTGGTATTACAGCGCGGTCAAGTACGTCTACGAGAAGGGCCTGATGGACGGCGTTGACGTGGGTGTGTTCGAGCCGAACGCGAACATGACCCGCGCGATGGTCTGGGCGATCCTCGCCCGTATCGACGGTGAGACCGTCACCGGCGCGAACTGGATTGACACCGCCCGCGCATGGGCGATGGCCGAGGGCGTCAGCGACGGCACCGACCCGAACGGCCTCGTGACCCGCGAGCAGTTCGCCACTATGCTCTGGCGCTACGCCGGCGAGCCCGCGAGCAGCTACAGCCTCGCGAAGTTCACCGACAATGCCAGCGTCAGCGACTGGGCGTCGACCGCGATGTCCTGGGCTGTCGAGAAGGGCATCATCACCGGCGTAACCGACTCCACCCTCGTGCCTAAGGGCACCGCCACCCGCGCACAGTGCGCCGCGATGCTCATGCGGTTTGCGGAACTGTAAACCTGCCTCATAACAGCAAATCCCGCAGCGACAATCGCTGCGGGATTTTTGCTCGTTATGCCATGGCTAATTCGGGGTTTTCGTAGATGAGCCTATGTCGCCCTCACTGGCGGACTCCTAGACGGCCTCAAGATCCTCGTCGGCCAATTCGCTTTGGAATGTAGCCGTGAATCTGACACAGGTGCCGCAGGAGGCGGAGCGCTTCCGCAGCACCGGCGACATTGCCGCGCTCTCGCCGAGCTTTTTGAGCTGGCGCTCGAAGCGCAGCGCCCCGAGGTGGGTATAGAAATTCACGATGTTTCCCGTCATTCGACAGTGATCTCAAACTCGCAGTCGACTTCCTTGCAGCTGATCTTGCAACCGGCGTTGGAGGCGCAGCGGCAGATGTTCTGCAAGGGTATCTCGCTCTCGGCGAGGACGGAGACGAATATGGACACGAAGCCGATGAACTTCGCTATCTTCTTGTCCCAATTACGTCACTGCCGTATAATAGAGCCGGGAACATATAATCTGTCGCTCGAAGGCCGCTGCAGTCACATGACCGCAGCGGCCTTTTTGCATGAGCACGGCGCAATATTTCTTGCACTGCTGCCGGGGATAGTGTAAAATAAAGTAACTAAACGGTGCACGCCGTTTTGCATTTGGAACAATGCGAACGACCCTTTGCAGTCCCGGTGGCCGTCACCTGGGCAGGGCAGCTGTGAAAAGGAGGTACTGAGAATCATGAGAAAGTATGTGTTTTCAATCGTCTTGGCACTGTGTTTGGTAGCGGCGCTGCTTCCTGGCATCCCTGCAGCGGCGGATGGTCATAATCACACCTGCCTGTGCGGGGCGGAGAATTGTACTCAGACCGGCACCGGGCATGAGAAAATACCGGATGACGCCGTATGGGAAGGCATTGGGAATCGCGAATTTGAATCGGGCACAATAGGCGAAGCGGGTCATACCCACTACTATTATCTTACTGAGAATATTGATTGCGACGCAGGGTATTCTGGAATATATTTCGAGGGGAATGTTGTCCTATGCCTCAATGGACATGATATTGAGTTTTCTGGCGGCCAGAACCGCCTGGCCATTAAACCGATTGCAGCTCATAATACTAAACTAACTATCTGCGATTGCGACAGGACACAACATAACTGTATTGTAGAATACAATGATACGTATAATAATAAAAAATACGATTACACCTATTATGGCGGCACTATAAAAGGCTATCGATTAGACATATCTAGAGGCACTCTTAATCTATACAGATGCACCATAACCGGATCAAATAATGCAGCTGCTATCAATATGGCTAGTGGTACCACCTTAAATATGTATGACGGTGCCAATGTTTTGGGAAACAGCGTCAGAGATGATAGCGCCGTTTTAGTGAGGGGCGAGTTCAATATGTATGGAGGCCTGATTGCCGGCAACTATGCGAACTCTGCCGCTTCCTACGGCGGCGGCGTGAGAGTTGGCGGTTCCACTACTGCGGCAACTTTCCATATGTATGACGGGACAATACAAGATAACATGGCTGATAATGGCGGCGGCGTGTCTGTAACTGGCGGCAGCACTTTCAATATGCATGGCGGCACGATAGAAAACAACGCCACGCGCGGGGGCGGATGGCAGAATTATGGCGGCGGCGTGCTTGTCCATAACGGTACCTTCAATATGTACGGCGGCACAATAACAGGCAACCAGACCGGCACCGGCAACGGCGGCGGCCTTGCGTTGAGAGAGAAGACTCAAAGTACTGCCAATATCTATGGCGGTACCATCTCTAACAACACATCGCACGGTTATGGCGGCGGCATATATGTAAGCGGCAATACGCTAAATTTCGAACCTGACGAAGGCAAGGTTATTAGCATCACTGGAAATAAGGCGTTTGACTGCCCAACTGAAGGGCATCAAACAGGTCGCGGCGGAGGCATGTATTTAGGGAATTTAGCTAACGGCACTTTGACCCTCGACCAAGTCAACATAAGCAACAATACAGCGGAAGACTGCGGCGGCGGCCTGTTCGTGAGCTGCGACGTGAATTTGGAGGATGGCGCTTCCATAACAGGCAATGGCGAAGGCTTGGTAAATGCAACTTCCTACGCAAACATGAATGGCGGCGGCGTTTATTTGGCCCGCGGCACGTTTAATCTTAACGGCGGAGAAATAAGCGGCAACAATGACGTATATAATGGCGCCGGCGTGTATGTAGCCGGCGGCACGTTCAACCTCAACGTCGGCGAAATAAGCAACAACGTAGCCTCCTTTGGCGGCGGCATGAATTACGAAGACGGTACAGTTAGAATTAATGAGGGCTCCACCATAAGCGGCAACACGGCCACTCGGGGCGCCGGAATTATGGTGAGTGGAGATAATATCACCATGAGTGGCGGCATTATCACCGGCAACAGAGCGAAAGGCAATCAATATAAGAATGGCGGCGGCGTATATATTGTACAGTATACAAAGCAGGGGACGGGTGTGATTACCGGCGTCTTCACCATGACTGGCGGCAAAATCACCGGCAACACTGCTGACAAATATGGGGGCGGCGTGTATATCCAGAATAATGGCATATTCAACGTCTCTGGCGACGCAAATGTGAGCGGCAATACCGTGAATGGCAGAGCTAACAACGTCTACCTGAGCGACACCAATGGTGTGCTGACTATCACCGGTACGCTGAGTGGGGCCAAATTCGGCATCACGGCTAACGCCAACAAGCCCTTCACCAGCGGTTGGAACACCAATATGTCCGGCAGCGATCCTACGCAGTTCTTTACGTCGGATCTTGATGACTGCTATGTCACCTTGTCAGGAGACGAGGTGGAGCTGCGCAATGGCTATCAGGTGTCCTTCGTGAAAAACGGCGGAGAGTTTGTGTCCGGCTATACGCCTAGCTATTCATATGATGGTAGTCAGGACGTACAGTTGCCGGGCGAGGATGACATCACAAGGAATGGCTATACATTCGGCGGATGGTACGCCAATGAGCAATTCACGGGCGAGCCCTGTACAGTGATTGCCAGCGGCTCTACCGGCCCAAAGACCTTCTATGCCAAGTGGACGGCAAAAACGTACAGAGTCACACTCGAGACCAACGGTGGCACGATAGTGGGCAGTGGCCTCACCGAGTACACCTGTGGCCAGGGCGCTGAACTGCCGACGAATGTCGAGAAGTCCGGCTACACATTTGCCGGGTGGTACGAGAACGACCGGTTCGAAGGGAGCGCGGTCACAGCTATCAGCGATACGGAGTACGGCGACAAGACATACTATGCCAAGTGGACGTCAAAGACGTACAGTATCACGTTCAATACCGACGGCGGCACGATAAAGGGCAACTACGTTACTGGGTACAGCTATGGCGAGGGCGCTGTGCTGCCGACGGATGTCGAGAAGTCCGGCTACACATTTGCCGGGTGGTACGATAACGAAGAGCTCACCGGGAGCACGGTCACAGCTATCAGCGATACGGAGTACGGCGACAAGACCTACTATGCCAAGTGGACGGCGAACACGTACAGCGTCAAGCTCCACCTGAACGGCGGCAATCTGGCTGACGGCGTGAGCGATATAACCGCGTACACCTACGGGAACAGCATTGAGCTGCCTGACCGCAGCGAAATCGTGCGCAGCGGGTATATGTTCAGCGGTTGGTATGCCGATGAGGGCTTCAAGGACGGGCCGTACACGGAGATATCCAGCACCGACTCGGGCAACAAGGAATTTTATGCGCGGTGGACGATGTACAACATCCCCAACACGCACGCGATCACCGTTATGGACCCGGCGAACGGCTCTCTAAAGGTCAACCCGTCGAACGGCAGCGCGGGGACGCTCATCACCGTCACTGCGACGCCGGACAAGGGCTACGAGCTGGCGTACATCACCGTCGACGGCGAGCGCATCACCGGCAGCACCTTCCGCATGCCAGACCACGACGTCACCGTCTCCGCCTTGTTCGTCCCCGTGAGCTTCCCGTTCACGGACGTCAAGAGCGGCGACTGGTTCTACGACGCTGTCGCCTACGTCTACGCAAACGGCCTCATGGACGGCACCTCGGCGACGACCTTTGAGCCGAACGCGAACATGACCCGCGCGATGGTCTGGGCCATCCTCGCCCGCATCGACGGCGAGACCGTCACCGGCGCGAACTGGGCTGACACCGCCCGCACCTGGGCGATGGCCAGCGGCGTCTCCGACGGCACCGACCCGAACGGCCCCGTGACCCGCGAGCAGTTCGCCACGATGCTCTACCGCTACGCGGCCGCCAAGGGCTATGACGTCAGCATCGGCGAGAGCACGAACATCCTCAGCTACGCGGACTTCGCGTCCATCAGCGAGTACGCCATCCCGGCGATGCAGTGGGCCTGCGGCTCCGGCATCGTCACCGGCGTCACCGAATCCACCCTCGTCCCTCAGGGCACCGCCACCCGCGCGCAGTGCGCCGCGATGCTCATGCGCTTCATCGAGGGCGTCAAATAACCTCACGCGGCACATAAGCAAAGCCGCCTGCCGGATATCCGGCAGGCGGCTTCTTGTTTTATCT
>ULRR01043570.1_pt1 | contig 11828 bp, 9 predicted proteins | sample 1955651 | NCBI WGS metagenome assembly ULRR01 (sample SAMEA4835688, study PRJEB28245) | human gut metagenome | biome: gut microbiome; material: fecal sample | place: Denmark | collected 2008
ATTCACACATTCTAGGCGCATTGTACTCTGATTGTATTGTCTAATCTATCCTTTTAATACTTGGCTTTGAATTATGGAACGATAATATTTATATAAAAATTAGCTATAATAAATTTAGCGGAGCAGGCCAAGTTATGGCCTGGAGGAAATGTTGAAATGAATAAACCTGTAGCAGCAACTATGTATGTTCTGAAAAAAATACTGGTCATAGCCGTAATAGTAGGGCTTTGCATAGCGGGCTTTTTGGTATGCATGAACGCCGCCAATTTTTATGTGCTCTTAAACGACGGCTTTAAGGAAAGAGCAGACGTTATAATCTACGGCAAAGATACCGAAGAGATGAGCAAGTATTTCAGCAATTATTTTATGACGTCTGATTCATATAGCCAGCTTGCCGAGCAGTATGAGAGGTATGAAATTTACAGCTATGGATATAAATTTAATGTCCATTCCATTATTACCTGGCCTTGGGCCAGCAGGGCGGAGGTATACATTGATGAGGCCGTCTATTCCCTGGACGGAGAGATAGATACATCTTATATGTCTAAGACCGAGGCGGAGGCTCAGGGTGTGCTTGACCCGCCAGAATGGAAGAACGCCACATACAAAGTGGTGCTGGTCAAGCAGGAGGGCCGCTGGTATATAGATGAAATGACCTATGTTGAGGATTTTGCATATGAGCCGCCTGAAAAGCGGTCTGTAGCGCCTGATGTGCTGGCTTCGCTGCGGGTAACGCCCACACCTGAAATTACCGCGTCGCCTACCCCTTCTCCTACGGGTACTTCGACAGCTGCGCCTACAGAGGATAACGCGCAATACGGCATCGTGCGGTTAAACGGCAGATTTGAAAGCCTTAATGTACGTTCAGGTCCGGGAACGGACTACGATATTGCCGGCAGTCTGGTTGAAGGGGACAGGGTAAAGCTGCTGGAGCTGGAGGGCACCTGGTACAGAGTGGAATTTGGCAGCGGCGGAACCGGATATGTTTCTGCCAGATATATTGAAGAGGAATAAAATTAGTTTTATTTAAATGCAAAGCGCGGCGCGGCTCAAAGGGCTGGCGCCGCTCCTTGTGTTATATAAAATAGCTTTTGCAGGATGTGAATACTGATGAAGAGAATTATTCCATTAATTTTGGTTATTATATTTTGCCTGACAGGCTGTGCGGACAGCCAGCCGTCCGCAACAGCTTCAGCCTCGCCGTCTCAAACGGCCGGCGCGAGCAGTACTGCGGCTTTGCCGTCCGCAACGGCTACTGCTGCCCCGGTTGAACCTGATTGTCCGCCCGAAGAAATCAATACTCTCGGCGCTGAGGCTGCTTATCTGCTTTCAGGCGGGCGCTTTGCAGAGCAGGGAGGCTTTATGTATTATTTTTCAGGAGGTGAACAGCCGGGGCTTTATAAGCAGGGTCAGGAGGAGAGCCTCATTCTTCAGGACGGGCTTTTTGATGAGGCCTCTTGGCTGAATGTTATTGGAGCGCAGCTGTACTTTGTATCGGGAGGCACTGCCTATGAAATTTATACCGATTCAACGGGGCTTAAGGAATTATTCGAAGCCAAGGCGCTGCTTGCCTGGGAGGGAAAGCTGTATTATATAGATGCGGATGGACTTAAGAGCTATGATGATGCCGACGGGTCTGTGCTGATTGTCGAGGGGGAGTTTTCCCAGCTGTTCGTACAGTTTGGGCGGCTCTTTGTTACAAGCAAAAACGCCCAGTATGGCTATGACCTGCTTGTATGCTCAGATGAAGGAAACGAACCCCAGACCGTATTGGAAGGCTGCGCTTTCTTGCTTTCAGACGGACAACTTATCTATGCTGAGACCAGTTCGGGCATTTATACCATTGACAGCGAGCTTGCGCTTACTGAGCATAACAATTTAAGCTTTGATTTAGTGCCTGCGGCTGCCGCAGCCTATGACGGCAACATATATTATTGCGACAGGCGGGACGAGAACAGCATTTATGCAGCGGACCTGGAGGGAAACAGGCAAATGCTTTTTGGAAGGCCGGCTGATTTTATGTGGGTTTATTCGGGCCGCCTTATGTATGAATCGGAGGGCCGTATAATGACCATGACCCTGGACGGAAAAGACAACAGACTGCTTTCGGAAGGGCTGGGTTCAGACAGCGGTACACCAGGAGGGCTTTCGGGCGTGCCTGCCCTAGAGGGCATAGGGAATGAAGCGCTGACAGCGGGACAGTCTAAAGAAGTGACCCTTCTTTTGGACGGCAAGCCGCTCCAGGAGCAGGGCATAAGCCTGCAGCAGGCATTTGAGGGCTTGCAAATAGTAAATACGGATAATTTGATAGCGCGTCTTGTTTATAAAGAGGATAAGCTGTTTATTGAGGCGCTGGAGGAAGGTTCAACCGTGCTTAGGATTGAAGCGGGGGAAGAGAGCGCTGAATATCTGATAAGGGTAGTCGAAGGCTGAGGCGTTGGTATCTGCTGGAATTTTTTAAACTGCTGCTATGACAGGCGCGGCTTAATGTTCCTATCTTATAGCAGTATTGATTGGGAATTAATAAAGGGTTGTGGAAATATGACGGAGGATTTTTTAGAGTTAGGCTGGCTGTTCCGGAAGATGCGGAAAGCTTACTGACAATTTACAGGCAGTATATAAATACACCTGTAACCTTTGAATATGATTTGCCTTCCCAAAAAGAGTTTACTGCAAGAATGGAGGGTATAATCGGAGAATATCCTTATCTTGTATGCGAATTATGCGGAGGGGCGGCGGGTTATGCTTACGCGCACAGGCGCATATGGAACGAGCGGCGTATCAATGGAACGCCGAGCTTTCAATTTATATAAGGCGGGAATTTGTTTCGTGCGGCATAGGCCGTCTGCTTTACGGCATTCTTATGGATATATTAAAGACACAGGGGGTTAAAAACGTATACGGCGGCGTTACTCTTCCCAATCGTGCAAGCGAGGGACTGCACGAAAGCATGGGCTTTGAGCGGATTGGCGTATATTCTGAGACGGGTTATAAATGCGGCGGCTGGCACGATGTCTGCTGGTTTGAAAAAAGGCTTGAAGCTGTAGAAAAGGAGCCTGAGCCTATAGTTTCAGTACGGGATTTACCGCCGGGAACAGTATCTGGTATAATAGAGGAAAGGCTTAAAGCTTTTGATTTCAGCAGATTAAGCGCTTCAGCAGCTATTGAATAAATAGGTTAATAGATTCGCTTTTTCGGCGCGGCTGGGGGCGGCGCAGAATTTGGGCGTCCTGGGGACGCCCAAATTTAAGCGTTAAAAGGGTCTGGGAAAAGCCAGCTTTTCCCAGACCCTTTTAACGCTCAGGCCCGGCCGAAGGCCGGGCCCTGCGCCGCCCCCCTTTGCCGTATTCATTGGCAAGCGGCCGTAAAATTATTTTTTCCGCGGTTATCTATTGGTTGCGTTATCAATCATGGTATTGTATACGTCCACCTGGCTGTCCCAATACTGCGAGAAAGTAGTTTCACCAACCAGTATTGGGTATACAACTGTATCCTGTACTACTAAGTGTTCCATATTTGCATATTTTAGGTGAGCAGGATAGAAGGTTGAGTCCACAAGCAAATTGCACATTTCAAGCATATCCTCGTCCTTTGCATAGTTGGCTACCTCGCTTTCCCAAAGCGCAGTTTCCTGTTCCCAGCCTTTGCCGTAGACAGGACGGTAAAGCTCTTTCATAACTTTAAGTATGCAGGAATAGTCCTCCGTTGTGTTTTGCGGGTTTTTAAGCAAATAGAAGCATTCGCCCAAAGGCCCCTGAGAATAATAGCGGCCGGAATCCTGAGTATTGGGACCGTTGGGTACGGGCAGATATCCGTATTCTAATTGGGGAGCGGCAGCACTTATGGAATCGCTTCGGTTAAACCAGTTTATCATAAAAGCGGTTTGACCCGTGGAGAAATCCTGCATAGCTGCCTGATCCCAGGTTGCGCCTTCACGCGGCGCAAGCAGATTCTGCTGGTAAAGTGAGGTAACAAAATCCCATCCTGCTTTCCAGGCGGCATTGTTGTTGCCTATAAAACGGTCTACTGTTTTTCCGTCAATTTCCTGCGGCGCCACTATTTCTCCTCCGTTAGAGAGACCCAGGAAGGAAACGGCGCCATAGTAGTTGAGGCCGTAAATGCCGTTGTCCGGGTCCGCGACAGCTGCCAGCACCTTACGGAAATTATCCCAGTTCCATTCATTGTTCCGTACCATGTCGTAAATTTCATCTACCGTATATGAACTGTTTTCAATAAGGTTTTTGTTCATAAACATGACCACATTTGCTTCCAGCTTTTTCATGCCGATGGTACTGAACATAAAGGCGTACGTTTTGCCGTTTATCTTGGCGTAGGTTTCCATCTGCGTAACGTCCCAAAAGGCTTCATCGTCAAAAACTATACCCTTGTTGTCAATAGGCTCAATAATTTCTCCCTCTAAGCCCTCGTAATATACATGATCAAGAAGCATGGATGCGCCGCCGCCGTGCATGCCGTCTACGATTGGAACTCCGGCGTATGCGCTCTGCCATACAGTAGGCCAAAGATCTGCACCCTGGGCGGGTACAAAGGTTATGTTTATATCATACTCCTCTTTAAGCTGGTCATAGACAGAACCCCTATGCTGACCCACCAAGCCGTCGCTTAAAAAGCCTTCGTCTCTTCCTTCCTGTCCGGTGAACCACCAATGGTAAAGCCGGACTTCAGTACCGGGTATAAGATAGGAAAATTCCTCCTCTTCGCCCTCTACCCGGAATATGCCCTGCCCCATATAGTCCTCCTGGCTTACAGGAGTATTTTCGGCGCTTTGTTCTGCCTGAGCTGAGTCTGTGGGGGCGGGAGTGGCGGTGGAAGAAGTTTCATTATCCCCGCAGCCGGCCAAAAGGCATACACAGCAAAGTAAAGCTGCCAGCAATACCGTGCTTTGCCTAAAAATGCGTTTCATTTATACTATGACCTCCTTAATTATTTATTTATCTATCTGCATTATATATAAGTTTTTCTGCTCATGGAATGCACATAAGTAACTATAAACTAGACAAAACTAACGCACACCTGGCGAATATTTTAGACAGCGCGCATCAGCGGCGCTCAGAAAGCTTGGATATCTGCCCGGCCTGCGTGCATTATTATGAGCATAAGGCTTATTTTGCTTTTGTGTAAGATGGTCAGACATATTGAACAGTGCGACAGCAAACGCAGGGCCTAGAGGAAAAGGGGGATGCGGGGGAGGCCGCGGCTGAAAAATCAGACAGCAATCAGATAGCGCTAAAGATACGGGCAAAGGTTTTTGAGCGTTTAAAGGCGTGATCTGTTTTTTGCTTGCAACAATTTTCTACAGCGTTTTTCCTTCGGGGAGGGGCGTTTGGAAGGGAGCGTAGGTAAGGGAACTGGAAGGACTCCGCCGAGCCGGCTCGCTGTTTATTAAAATCGGGGGAAGAAGAGTGGGCGGATGCTGTAAAGCGTTTATGGCATTTCGGATGGCAGTGTTAGGCTTTTTGTTTGTTGCGGGGTGTGCAAAGTCGAATCAGCTCCTGTCCTTCTGCTTTTTAATCTTCCTTTTCCCTCTTGCTGTCTAATGTATATTGTATGCCTGTGTAACTGGAATGATTATTTTGCTTTTTTCACTTGTTATTTAAAATGCGCTATGTTAAAATAGGTGAGAATTTAAGGCTGGCTGCTTATAAAAAGCGAACGGCTGGAACGGAGCCTGTAAAATATGATTGGATTTGATAAAGAGGCGGCAGAATATATTCTTTCTTCCCTCAGGCAGGAGCAGGCGGAACTGGATTATGCGCTGATGGAAAAAGTGATATTTCTGGCCTTTGAAGGGGAATTGGCCTATCTTGAGAAAGCGGGCATGCTGAAGAGAGGCGAACTGCTTAACGGGGAATATGACGAGGATGACGCCTTTGAAATAATGATAGAGCATGTTTCAGGCGCGCTGCCTGACGAGGATGCCGATCAGCTGATAGATATGCTGGATTTATATATAGAATATCACGATGCCTATATGGAGCAAAAGGGGCTGCTGGAGTGGGATTAAATTTTACAGCGCAGGCTATGGAAAAAAAATTTAATGAGACGCTGGCGAAATACCATATGCTGTCTGAAAATGACAGTGTCATTGCCGCCGTTTCGGGCGGAGCCGATTCGGTCTGCATGCTGTATTTACTGCTCCAGGCGGGCGTTAAGCCTGTTGTGATACATGTGCATCATATGATACGGGGCGGTGAGGCGGACAGGGACGCCCGATTTGTTTCTGCCCTGTCTGCACGCTTAGGCTTAAAGTGCGAGGTGGTTTATAAGGATGTGCCCTCTCTGGCCGCAAGCGAGGGGCTTTCGCTTGAACAGGCGGCACGGGAATTAAGATATGAAGCGCTGTTCCAAAGCGCCCAAAGACTGAATATAAAAAAGATAGCCGTTGCCCATAACCTTAACGACCAGGCCGAAACAATGCTGCTCCGCTTGATAAGGGGCAGCGGCCTGGCTGGCCTTGGGGGCATGCTCCCTGTGAGAGCGGACGGAATTATCCGCCCCCTGCTGGGCTTTACGCGCAGTGAAATAGAAGGGTATTGCGCGGAGAAAGATATAAGCTATATTCAGGACAGCACTAATGCTTCAGAGGAATATTCCCGCAATTATGTGCGGGCAAGAGTGATTCCGGTAATGGAGCAGCTTAATCCGGCGCTTTGCCAAACTCTTGCAAACAGCGCGCGCCTTATGGCCAGGGATGAAGAATATCTTTCACTGCGGGCGAAAAAGGAATATAAAAGGCTTGCCGGGCCATTTAAAAAGGGCGTCGCTTTGCAGGCCGGTGAATTGGCAAAACTGGATAAGGCCATAGCGGCGCGGGTAGTCCGTCTGGCTGTGGAAGAGACGTGCGGCCTGAAGGATATTACGGCGGGGCAGATAGAGAGCGTTTTGGATTTGATTAACGCCGGGACGGGTAAATGGGTTTCCCTTAAGCGGGGGGCCGGCGCGCAGAAAAGCTACGGTCAGATAATTTTCGCAGAGCGGGAAGAACAAACTGAGGATTTTGCCTTTCCTTTTGAATTTGGGATTTTTAGGGCGGGCAGTATAACCATAACCGTTTCAGCTGCGGAAAAATTTGAAGGGCGGACGGTGGACGAAGAATATTTTGATTTATCTAAGGTGCCCCAGGATGCGGTAATAAGGAACAGGCGGCCGGGAGACGTGATTTTCCCTCTGGGCGCGCCGGGAGTAAAAAAGCTCAAGGATTATTTTATAGATAAGAAGGTGCCGCGCTGGCGGCGGGAAAGGCTGGTGCTTCTGGCTTCCGGCCAGGAAATACTGGCTGTTGTGGGTATGACGGTTTCGGAAAAAATAGCCGTAAATGAGGATACGGCAAATATTGCGGTAATAAGAACGGAGGATAATGATGCTTGAAAAGGATATCGAAAGGGTGCTTATAAGCCGGGAGGAATTAAATTCCCTGCTGGACAGGCTGGCAGAGAAAATCAACAATGATTATAATGGCAGGAGGCTTATAGCGGTTGGAATTTTAAAGGGAGCCGCAGTGTTTTATGCTGATTTGGTGCGGCGGCTGGATAATGTGGATGTACGCTTTGATTTTATGGCGGTCTCCAGCTACGGAGCGAGTACAAAGTCTACCGGCGCTGTAAGGATTTTAAAGGATCTGGATCATTCTATTGAGGGGGAGGACGTGCTTATTGTGGAGGATATCGTGGATACCGGCCTGACCCTTAAGTATCTGGTGGACAATCTTTCTAAGAGAGGCGCGCGCTCGGTCAGGATATGCTGCCTGCTGGATAAGCCGGCGCGGCGCAGGACGGAAATCAGCGCGGATTATGCGGGGCAGGAGATAGAGGATGCTTTTGTGGTAGGTTACGGGCTGGATTATAATGAGCGCTACCGCAATCTGCCCTATGTGGGTATTCTAAAGCCTGAAATATATAGGTAAGCGTTTTGCAGGCGCTTTTTCTCCAGACCTGCAGAATATGCCGGGATGCTGCGCTAAGGCCGGCGGAAAGCCCCCGCATGGCCGCAGATTTAAAAACAGACTGATTGATATTGCGCGGACTGCTTCGGCGCAGTTTGCATGGCGTTAGCTTACAAGAGATAATGCATTTGAAGCTGAATTTAAATCCTGCTGTTTTTCGCTCCCACCATGCGCCTGGGTATAATGCCGCTTCTGTGCATTGACGGCAGGGAAATCAGTCAAATTTTGACTCTGCATGCTTAGCCATTGAAAAGCTGCCTGTTTCCAGGGCAGACAGGGAGAGGCGTACAGAGGCGTACACAGGCTGAGGACGACGCAGCAAACATGCAGATTTACAGGCTGCGGCGCGTAATCCCTGCTATTAATTAACGCTGTCCTAAATTGACAAGGGCATATACGGTCAGGACGGGGCTGTTTCCGTGTCCTGCCGTGTTGCTTTTCGCTCCGCGTACTGCGACACCCATTGACGATGAAGCAGAAAATGCCGGAATCAGACCGCTGGAGGCGTGTATCCCCTTGTCAATTTACCCTCAGTTTACAAGGCGCTACGCGGACAGAAGGCATAAAATATGCGTTCTGCTGCGCTGCTTTGAGTCCATGTACGCCCGGTATATGTCGTTTCTGCGTCTTGCATGGCATTGCCTTCTGACTCTGGAGAGCTCAAACGGAGAGAATTTCTTCATTTTCAAGGCAGACGAAGAAGGCGTACTGGGAGTGCGCTGATTGAGGATAACGCAGAAAATGAAGATATTATCATTTTGAGGCTTATAGTTCCTTGTAAACTGAGGGTAGGGTAAATAAAAACTAAACAAATATTGGAGGTTAGTATGGATAAGCTTATCAGGGAATTTAAAAATCCCCCGGCGGCATACCGGGGCAAGCCCTTCTGGTGCTGGAACGGAAAGCTGGAGGGGCAAGAACTGGAGCGTCAGCTGGAGGTCTTTGAGAAAATGGGCATGGGCGGCGCATTTTGCCACAGCCGCACCGGCCTGAGGACAGAATACCTTTCAGATGAATGGTTCGAGCTTATAAACCGCTGCGCGGCTAAGGGCAAAAAGGACGGCATGGAGATATGGCTCTATGACGAGGACCGTTATCCCAGCGGTACAGCGGGCGGCATGGTAACTGAAAACCGCGAATTGGGCATTCATTATCTCCGCCTCAATAAGGCCCAGGGAGATTTTAAATGGCAGGAGGGCGTAATCTGCGCGTTTATCCTGGAATTTAAAGAGGATAAAATTGTACGCAAGGAGCGTATATATAAGGATGCGGCTGTTCCTGAAAACTGTGAAATATGGTATTTTACTTCGGAAATAATGAATTCCGGCTCCTTTTATAACGGCAATCCCTATGCGGATAACGCCAATCCTGAGACGGTTGAGCGTTTTATCGAGCTGACCCATAAGCGGTATGTGGAAAAATGCGGGGAGTACATAAAGGACGGTACCATAAAAGGCATATTTACAGACGAGCCCCATCACGGCGGCGTTATGAACGGCTTCGCCATTTCCAATCCCGACGGCGCGCACCTTATTCCTCATCCTAAGAACCTGTTTAAGCATTTTGAAAATGAATACGGCTATAAATTGGAGGATTATCTGCCCGAAATATACGCTTTTGACGCTTCGGGACGGGCGGAGCAGGTAAAATGGCATTACATGCTGCTTTTGCAGAAGCTGTTCCTGGAGAATTTTATGGGCAAGATAAGGGATTACTGCCATGAAAACGGCCTGCTGTTTACAGGACATGTGCTGCACGAGGACTGCCTTACGGCTCAGGCGGTTATGCAGGGTTCGGTAATGCGCTGCTATGAATATATGGACTGCCCAGGCGTGGACGTGCTTTGGGAGGAGAACCGGGATTATCAGATAGTCAAGCAGCTTTCTTCAGCAGCGCGCCAGCTGGAAAAGCCCTGGCTGCTCAGCGAGCTTTACGGCTGCACCGGCTGGCAGACCAATTTTGCCTCCTATAAGGCGATGGGGGACTGGCAGGCGCTTCTGGGCATAAATATGCGCTGTCAGCATCTGAGCTTTTACACCATGCAGGGCGAATCCAAGCGTGATTACCCGGCCAGCATATTTTATCAGAGCGCGTGGTGGGATCAGTTTGGCGCGGTGGAGGATTATTTCTCCCGCATAAATGTTTTAAGCATGGGCAAAGCTCTTTGCCGCACGCTGGTAGTCAATCCGGTGGAGAGCGTTTATACCCGCATACATCCGGGCTGGGCCTTCTTCCTCAATGCCGTGGACGAAAAAGTGTGCAAGCTGGAGGGAGAATACAAAGCGCTTTTCTATATGCTTATTGAAAATAAGATTGATTTTGATTACGGCGACGAGGAGATGATGTCCAGGCTGGCGAGTGTGAAAGATGGCGTTCTCAGCGTGGGCGCAGGGAAATATGATACGGTTATAGTGCCTCCCTGCCTGACCCTGCGCTCTTCCACCTTTGAGCTTCTGGAAAAATTCTCCGCTCAGGGAGGCAAGCTTATACTCATGGGGGATATGCCCGGCCTGGAAAACGCGCTTAAGAGCGACAGGATGGAGAAGCTTCAGGGCGAGCGCATACCCTTTGATGAAAAGGAGCTTATGTCCAGACTGCCCGTGCCCCCGGCGACTGTTAAAAAAGAGGGCGAAAATGTCAAAGCAATTCTCTCCCGCGTAACCTTGATAGGGGACAGATTATTTGTATATCTTATCAATAACGACCGGGTAAATCCGGTGGGGCCTGTTGATATTGAAATTGAGGGAGAGGGCGTCCTTGAGCGCTGGGACGCGCGTACGGGCGAAATAACCCGGCTGCCCGGCGGGATGAAGCTGGAGAAAACCTTTGCGCCGGGAGAAGAAATAATTCTCTGCCGCTGCGCTTCCAGCCAGGCTGCTCTGCCTGAAAATTATTCCTTGGGCGAAGAAAGAACTATTTCAGAATTTGCCTATAAGCTGGAGGAACCGAACGTATGCGTGCTTGACCAGGTGAGCATAAAAGTGGATGACGAGGAATTTATGCCTGTGCAGGAGATACTTAAGGCGGATATTTATTTAAGGGACCGCTTTAAGATAGAACGGCGTTCGGGCGAGATGCTTCAGCCGTGGTATAAAGAGTCCCGCAATATTAAGGAGGAAAACGTCTGCCGCCTTACCATGCGCTTTGAATTTGAATGCGAATACGTCACGGATATGAAGCTTGCGCTTGAGACCCCCGAATTATTTGAGGTGAAAATCAACGGCCATGAAGTGCATGCCGGCGGCGATTGGTTTATTGACCCCTGCATCAAAACAGCGGACATTCCTGCCGGCGTAATAAAGCCTGGAATAAACCAAGTGGTTCTGACCACCAATTTTAACGGAGGAGTTAATCTTGAGGCGCTGTATATTCTCGGACAGTTCGGCGTCCGCATTGACGGACTGCGCCGGATTATAGAACAGCTGCCCAAAACTCTTGCGGCCGGGGATATCTGCTCTCAGGGTCTGCCCTTCTACGGCGGCGTGATAGAATATATCATGCCTGAAGCAATAAAGGGCAGGACGAGAGTCAGCGCGCTCTTTGACGGCGCATGCCTTCAGGCGAACAGCGGCGAAAACAATTCCCTTATAGCCTTTGCGCCCTATTATACGGATATAGACGCTCAGGGACCGCTTTCTCTGCGCCTTTACCTTACCCGCAGAAACACCTTCGGCCCCCTGCATATGAAGCCGGCTACAGCCTTTTCTTACGGCCCGGAAAATTTCGTGACCCAGGGCGAGAACTTTGACTATACCGGCTACATGCTCCTGCCCGCAGGACTTAGGGAGCCTGTTAAGCTGACGGCGCTTAAAAAATAAAATTTTATATCCTCAAAATTAAAACAGCGCGCCGGGACTTGTAATTA
>ULRR01013996.1_pt1 | contig 11827 bp, 8 predicted proteins | sample 1955651 | NCBI WGS metagenome assembly ULRR01 (sample SAMEA4835688, study PRJEB28245) | human gut metagenome | biome: gut microbiome; material: fecal sample | place: Denmark | collected 2008
TAAAAACTTTGCGTCTTCGCGTCTCTGCGTTCAATACATTTAAAGCACAGAATTCTTCATTCTTAATTCTTCATTCTTCATTTAAAAAGAGCGTTCCTCATATTACCCTCATGACAATCGCACAAGAGCAACAAGCACCTTATTTCAGGTATAACGGCAGTATTTGGGAAGAATCTCAGCAGCAAATATCCACCGTTGTTATGTTACGAGAAGAGTAAAACGATGTACGCTTTGATAAAATTACCTTCATATCGCAAACATTTTATTATCAGTCCATTAAGTCAATTCGTTTTCGCCGCTTTACTATCGTTTTATAATATGAAACGGCAAAACCGCTGTATTGTATTGGAAATCAATAAGAACACTGTCGCTATTCGCAAGATTAGTCGAACAAATGCAGTTTTGCTGAACTAAAATTTTCCGATCCTGAATATTTTTTTGCTGTAAATACCTCTGTATTAAATCTTTTTTATATCTTTGCCCCCAGATTTGCCGTTTCATATTATACAACGTTGAAATTTGTCGAACATTCTCCGGTTGGCTTTCATCATACCCTCCGTGTCAATGGAGGAAAGGTAAATCTGCGCTAATCTGCGTTTCAAAAAATCCAGTGTAATGGAATAGGGACTGAACTCCTTGACTGAATTACCTGCTATCTCGCTTTTTTATATTATCTTTGCACAGCTTAATAACCTATTTTGACTATTGATTTTATGGATTACAAACTGATTGTACTCGACCTGGACGGTACATTAACCGACTCGAAAAAGAAAATAACCACACATACACACGACACGCTGATAGAAGCCCAAAAGCAGGGCGTAAAAATCGTATTGGCTTCTGGACGACCTACTTACGGGGTAGCCCCACTGGCAAACGCTTTGGAACTTGACAAGTACGAAGGATACATCTTGTCATACAACGGAGGAGAAATCATCGACTGGAAAACCGGGAAACTGATGTACAAGAAATGGCTGGACGACGACGTACTACCTTATTTATATAAATGTGCAAAAGACAATCATTTCGCCATCGTGACCTACGACCACGAATATGTGTTGACAGAATCGCCCGATGATGAATACGTGCTAAAGGAAGCCTTGCTGAACGTGATGAAAATTAAAAAAGTAGACAACTTTCTTGAAGCTATCCCCCGCCCTATCACTAAATGTCTGATTGTGGGAGAACCTACCCGACTGGCTGAACTGGAGAAAGAAATGTATGAGAAACTGAAAGACAAAATGGGTGTATTCCGTTCGGAACCTTATTTTCTGGAACTGGTTCCGAAAGGTATTGACAAAGCACAATCGCTTTCAGTTCTGCTGGATGAAATCGGTATGAAGAAAGAAGAAATGATAGCGATAGGCGACGGGTTCAATGACTTGTCCATGATTAAATATGCTGGCTTAGGCATTGCTATGGCAAATGCACAACCTGTCGTACGTGAAAATGCCGATTTCATTACCCTGTCTAATGATGAAGATGGCGTAGCTTATGCAGTAGAGAAATACGTCTTAAAATGAAGAACTAGAAAATGAAGAATTAGGAATGAAGAATGAAGAATTAGAAAGAGATTACCATTCTTCATTCTTAATTCTTCATTCTTCATTTTATTCAGTTTTGGGTTTACGGTCGAAGAAAGGATTTTTGGATGATGCACTGACAGGAATGGCATATACTTGCTTGCATCCATCCAACCAATCGAGTTGCTGAGCTGCTAAACCTGCTGAGAACATAACACGTGTATCTACCCGATGGTCGGCTGCAACCGAACATGCCGAACCGATAGCGATGCCTACATCTACACTGTTGATGGCACAAGGCACTCCTTCTTTCCGCGAAGCACATGTCTCATAGCCACAATGCCCACAATCCAAACCTTGCGGTTGTTCGCGCGTACCAATCAGAATCACACATTCGGCACTGAGGATATTATCGGCATCGCGCAAGAAAAACTTGAAACCATTTTCTTCGTACATCTGTTTCATCGTATCCGAAAGAATGCGAATGTTACTTTCGGTCACCATAGCGATTTCGATAATGTCGAATCCTTTTCCCTTGGGTGCCGTACGTGCCGCTACCATCATCTGCTGGGCAATTTGCAGCACTTCTTCATGACGGCTGTCTCTTTCATTCAGTATCATAATTACAGTTGACTAGGTTTCAGATACAATTTGACCAGGTTTCAGGTGTGACTGACTTTACTTGCCACATAAAAACCTAAAACCTGGTCACTAGTTAATTTATTTCAAGATGCCCAATTGCTTGAAGCATTTCACGAGTTTATCGATAGCAAAATCAATTTGTTCTTTCGTATGAGTAGCCATCAGTGCAAAGCGTACCAACGTATCCTGCGGAGCACATGCGGGTGGAATAACCGGATTGATGAACACACCCTCGTCGAACGCCAATTTGGTTACTTCGAACGTCTTGTCCGTATCGCGCACATACAGCGGAATAATCGGGCTTGCGGTATCACCTATTTCAAAGCCTGCTTCACGGAAAGACTTCAAGGCATAATTGGTAATCTTCCACAGGTTTTCCTGGCGTTGCGGTTCATTCTGCAAGATATGAAGAGCCTCTATAGCCGCAGCCGTAGCCGACGGTGTGTTGCTTGCCTGGAATATATACGAACGTGCATTATGGCGCAGCCAGTTGATGGTATCTTTATCGGCAGCTACAAATCCGCCAATAGAAGCAAGCGACTTGCTGAATGTACCCATAATCAAATCGATATCTTTTGTCAAGCCAAAATGGTCGCAGACGCCCCGTCCGTTTCTACCAAACACGCCAAGCCCATGCGCTTCATCCACATAAACAGTTGCATTGTATTTTTTCTTCAAACGGACTATTTCAGGCAAATTAGCCAAATCACCTTCCATTGAGAAGACACTGTCTACCACAATCAACTTGATAGCATCGGGTTCGCACTTCTGAAGTTCCCGTTCCAATGCTTCCATATCATTATGTTTATATTTCAGCTGAGTGGCAAAAGAAAGACGACGTCCATCAACTATAGATGCATGGTCACGGTCATCACAGATAATATAATCACCGCGTCCTACCAACTGGGGAATCACGCCTTCGTTTACTGTAAAACCGGTAGAAAAACACAATGCTTCATCTTTCCCGATGAAGGCTGCCAACTCTTTCTCAAGCTTTACATGAATATCGAGCGTACCATTCAACAAACGAGAGCCGGCACACCCCGTACCGTACTTACGTGTAGCCTCAATGGCAGCATTGATAATACGTTCGTCGTGAGTCAACCCCATATACGAATTCGATCCGAACATCAACACCTTCTTTCCGTCCATCAACACCTCCGTGTCCTGAGCACTGTCTATTTCACGGAAATAAGGATACACACCTCTTTCCATATACATCTGAGGTGTTCTGAATTTACTCAATTTGTCTTGTAATAGTCCCATATTGTACTGTTTGGTAAATCTTAAATCTTGGCAGATTTACATTAAATTAAATAATAGCCCGGCAATCTCGCCGGAAGATGTTACATCTGTTACATCTAAAGAACGTGCAAAGATAATAATTTTACTAAACTTAATAGTCTATTGAAACAAAAAATTTGCCTTTATGGGGAATTCTGGAATAAAATGTGGGATTTATAAACAAATTAGTCTTATTTTTGTTTCCTGTTTTAAAGAAACTATCTAGAACTATCATGAACTCGAGGAAACGCATCCAATTTATAGTCAACCCGATATCAGGTACACATGGGAAAGAATTCATCCTGCACCTGATAAACAAATATATCAACCGCGACCTATACGATTACACAATCTGCAAAACCGAATATGCCGGCCATGCCAGCGAACTGGCACAAAAAGCCGTTTCGGAAAAGATAGACATTGTAGTAGCTATAGGCGGCGACGGAACAATCAACGAAATAGGTCGTTCGCTTATCCAGACAGATACGGCGATGGGAATCATCCCTTGCGGCTCAGGGAACGGACTGGCACGGCACCTGCATATTCCGATGCTACCCTACCGCGCCATTGAGACCATCAACCAAGGATTTATAAAAGACATTGATTATGGCATCATCGACCAACATCCTTTCTTCTGTACATGCGGTGTAGGATTTGATGCTTTTGTCAGCTTAAAATTTGCCGATTCCGGAAAACGAGGCTTGCTGACCTACCTGGAGAATGCACTTCACGAAAGCCTGACCTACCAGCCTGAGACGTATGAAATAGAAAACAGCTCGGGTACGGTACGATACAAAGCTTTTTTGATAGCCTGTGCCAATGCTTCACAATATGGAAACAACGCCTATATCGCCCCACAAGCCTCCCTGACCGACGGCATGATGGACATCACGATACTGGAACCTTTTACAATGATTGATGTACCCGCCTTGTCTTTCCAGCTATTTAACAAGACCATTGACCAGAACAGTCACATCAAGACATTAAAGGAGAAAAAAATCACTATCCACCGTCGCCATGAAGGTGTATTCCATTTTGATGGCGACCCGATGATGGGAGGCAAAGACCTGACAGTAGAAGTAATACACAAAGGATTAAAAGTAATCGCTCCTGAAAAAGGACGTTCATATCCTGAACCTTTCAGCGTATTGCAACACTTTACGGATTTTATCGGAACCAGACCGTTGACTTCGACCATCGCGGAAAAACACCGAAAGTTATTGAAACTTAACCAGAACTTGTTGCGCAGGCTGGCAAAGAGATAATTCGGAGCCTCGTCTGCGCCATTACAATGCCAAATAAAAATCTTTTACCAGATGAATAAATTCCGGACTGTAGACTCGTGGCTCTGCCTCAATAACCAGTGTATTTGTTTGGCAAGGTGCAATCGTCCTCCCAAAAGCCAACAATGCCCGTTTAGGAGGCAACGCAGGCTTAGTCTGGACATCGGTACGACGCACTAAATACAGATGCCGTTGTGCTGCCAGCGTAATAAAACGACCGACCGCCTCAGCCGGTAAAATAACAGAAAAGCATCCTTCTTCGGTCAATAGCTTTTTCACTGCATCGAGCAAAGACTCAAAGGTAAGCGCACTGGTATGACGGGCGACATTGCGTTGTCCATCGGGACAATGTACTTTTTCTTGGAAATAGGGCGGATTGGATACGATAACATCATATTTTTCACCATTAAAATCTGTGATATCTGCTTGCTCTATCTTCACCCGATTACCCCATGGAGAAGACTTGACATTCTCAGCTGCCTGTCCTACCGCAACAGCATCAATATCGATGCCGACTATCTCTGCATTGCTGCGCTGGGCAATCATCAAAGCAATCAGCCCACTTCCTGTTCCTATATCGAGTACCTTCCGCGCATGTCCGACCTCTGTCCAGGCTCCTAACAAAACGCCATCTGTCCCCACTTTCATAGCACAACGGTCGTGCCAAACTACAAACTGTTTGAATCGGAAAAAAGGGTTTCTCATAAATGCATCCTTAATTTTTCGTCAAAAATAAATAAAACACATCTTATTTAAGCACAAAACTCCGATTTATTTCATGCATTTACAAGTTTCTGTTTCCAAATTAGAAGCAGATTGTTTAACTTTGTACCCGTTTTGGGATTTATTAATACACAAAGAGTAGACAAACCACAATTATGGTAAGAAGAAAAAAAACTGATAAGCATTTGGAAATGGGAACGGCTTCTGATGAAGTATCTATGGTAGCTGAAATAAGTGCCGAGCCCGAATTGCCATCAACCGAGGAAATAAACGGAGAAATGCCTGTTATGACTTTGCGTAACATGCTTATGTTTACAGGTATTGTCATGCCTGTTACGGTTGGCCGGCAAGCCACACTCAAACTGGTACGTTCTGCTTCAAAAAACAAACAACACATCATCATAGCCACTCAAAAATCGTCTGAAGTAGAAGATCCTGGATTCAACGACTTATACCCTATCGCGGTAATCGGTAGAATTCTGCGTATCTTCGAGCTTCCTGGAGGCGCCACAACTGTTATTTTGCAAGCAAGCAATGTAAAAGTGCGAATGAGCGAAATCACTGCTACCGAACCTTTCTTAAAAGGTAGAATTGTGGTGGAACCCGAAAATATGGACACCGAAAACAATGACGAATTCAACGCTCTGATGGATACCTGCTTGGAACTGGCAAACCAATATGTAGATACCAGCGACCGGCTTAGCCCCGACGTGACATTCGCATTAAAGAACCTGCCTAAAGACCACGTGCTGGTCAACTATATCTGCACCAACTTCCCATTCAGCCTGGATGAGAAGTTCGACCTGATTTGTAAACCCACTTTAAAAGAACGCTTGTATGCATTGATTCAAGTGCTGAACCGGGAAACCAAACTTGCCGAACTGAAACATGATATCCAGATGCGTACGCGCGAAGACCTGGACCGCCAGCAACGTGAATATTTCTTGCAACAGCAAATCAAGAATATCCAGGACGAACTGGGAAATAGCCAGGAAGACGAAATAGACGACTTACGGGCGAAAGGGAAAGCCAAGAAATGGAGCAAGGAAGTAGGCGCGACATTTGAGCGGGAAGTACAAAAACTGGAGCGGATTAACCCTCAATCGCCCGACTACAATGTGCAACTGACTTACCTGCAAACATTGCTGGCACTGCCATGGAATGTATACACAACTGATAATCTGAATATACCCAATGCCGAAAAGGTATTGAACAAAGATCATTACGGACTGGAAAAAGTAAAAGAACGCATTCTGGAACATCTGGCTGTGCTGAAGCTGAAAGGCGACCTGAAATCGCCTATCCTCTGCCTGTATGGTCCTCCGGGTGTGGGAAAGACTTCGCTGGGACGTTCCATCGCTTCGGCACTGAAGCGGAAGTATATCCGTATGTCGCTGGGAGGCGTACACGATGAAGCCGAAATCCGCGGACACCGCAAGACATATATCGGTGCCATGCCGGGGCGTATCATCAAAAGCCTGATGAAGGCTGAATCGTCGAATCCCGTTATCATTCTGGATGAAATAGACAAAATGGGAAACGACCGCCAAGGAGACCCTGCATCTGCCATGTTGGAAGTGCTCGACCCGGAACAGAACAATACTTTCCACGACAATTATGTGGATTTGGATTACGACTTGTCGAAAGTGATGTTCATCGCTACGGCAAACAACCTGAGCACCATCCCTACCCCGCTGCTCGACCGTATGGAGCTGATTGAGGTAAGCGGATACATCACCGAAGAAAAGATAGAAATAGCCCGCCGGCACCTGATACCGAAAGAATTGCTTGCCAACGGACTGACTAAGGAACATGTGAAGTTTACCAAGCCTGCCATCGAATACATCATCGAAAATTATACCCGTGAAAGCGGTGTGCGCGAACTGGAAAAGAAGATTGGCAAAATCATGCGCAAGATTGCACTTGAGATAGCCAGCGACAAGTTCATCAGCCAACATGAGCTGAAACCGGACGACATCAAGCAATATTTAGGCACGCCCGAATATTCACGCGACAAATACCAAGGCAATGAATATGCCGGTGTAGTGACGGGTTTGGCGTGGACAGCCGTAGGAGGCGAGATACTTTTCGTAGAAACCAGCCTGAGCAAAGGCAAAGGCGAGCGCCTTACCTTGACCGGAAACCTGGGAGACGTGATGAAAGAGTCTGCTATGCTGGCACTGGAATACCTGAAATCGCATTCTTACCTGCTCGACTTGCCCGATGGTATCTTCGAAAACTGGAACATCCATATCCATGTACCCGAAGGAGCCATTCCGAAAGACGGACCTTCGGCAGGCATTACGATGGTGACTTCACTGGCTTCGGCGCTGACACAACGGAAAGTAAGAGCCAACCTTGCCATGACGGGAGAAATCACCTTGCGCGGCAAAGTGCTCCCCGTAGGCGGCATACGTGAAAAGATTTTGGCAGCCAAGCGGGCTGGAATCACCAACATCATCTTGTGCGAAGAAAACCGGAAGGACATTGAGGAAATACAGCCTCTCTACCTGAAAGGCGTTACTTTCCATTATGTAAAAGACATCAAGGAAGTGCTGGAACTGGCTTTGACCGATGAGAAAGTAGCCGACGCTATCGACTTCGAGGCCATCATGAAAAAAGATAAGGAAAAAGAAACCGACGCACCGAATCAACTAAAGCTGACGAAATGAAATTCGAACTACAATATACCGACCCCCAATCGAATGCCCGTGCAGGTCTGATAACGACCGACCATGGACAAATAGAGACTCCTATCTTTATGCCCGTAGGGACGGTAGGCAGCGTGAAAGCTGTCCACCTGCGCGAGCTGAAAGAAGATATCCAGGCTCAGATTATTCTGGGAAACACTTACCACCTGTACCTTCGTCCGGGGCTGGATGTGCTGGAAGCAGCCGGCGGTCTGCATAAATTCAACGGGTTCGACCGCCCGATGCTGACCGATAGCGGAGGATTCCAAGTATTCTCTTTATCCGGTATCCGCAAGATGAGAGAAGAAGGTGTGGAGTTCCGTTCGCATATTGACGGCTCGAAACACTTGTTTACGCCAGAGCGGGTAATGGATATCGAGCGTACCATTGGAGCGGATATCATGATGGCTTTCGATGAATGTACGCCCGGTACGGCTGATTATGAATATGCACGTAAATCGATGGAGTTGACTCACCGGTGGCTGGACCGTTGCTTTACACGGTTTAACGAGACCGAACCTAAATACGGCTACAACCAATCACTGTTCCCCATCGTACAAGGATGTGTATATACCGACCTGCGCAAGCGTTCGGCTGAATACATCGCTTCGAAGAATGCCGACGGAAATGCCATCGGCGGACTGGCAGTGGGCGAACCTACCGAAAAGATGTATGAAATGATTGAAGTCGTCAACGAAATCCTGCCGACCGACAAGCCCCGCTACCTGATGGGAGTAGGTACGCCGGTCAATATCCTTGAAGGCATCGAGCGCGGCGTGGACATGTTCGATTGTGTAATGCCTACCCGAAACGGACGCAACGGCATGCTCTTCACCAAAGACGGCATCATGAACATGCGCAACAAGAAATGGGAAAAGGATTTTTCCCCCATCGAAGCTGATGGAGCTTCGTATGTAGACACCATGTATAGCCGTGCCTATCTGCGCCACCTCTTCCATGCACAGGAGCTGTTGGCATTGCAGATTGCTTCCATCCACAACTTAGCCTTTTATTTGTGGCTGGTCAAAGAAGCCCGGAAACACATCATGGCAGGTGATTTCTCTACATGGAAACCTGCGATGGTAAAACGAATTTCTACCCGCTTATAAAAAACTGACATACCGATGAAACTAATCGATAAATTGAAAGGAAGTCTAAAGTTGCCCCAAGGGAAATTGCCGAAAGTAAAAGTACCGGAATCGGATAAGGTCCGGCCTTTTCTGAAACGGATTTTCCAAAAGAAATGGCTGAAACGTCTGGACCGATACATCATTGTCAAGTTCCTGGGAACCTACTTTTTTGCCATAGCCTTGATTATATCCATTGCCGTGGTATTCGACGTCAACGAGAACATCGACCGTTTCATCAACAACAAGGCTCCGCTGGAAGCAATCGTATTCGATTATTACCTGAACTTCATACCTTATTATACCAACCTGTTCAGCCCGTTGTTCGTCTTCATCGCCGTGATATTCTTCACCTCGAAACTGGCAGAGAACTCCGAAATCATTGCTATGTTCTCTACCGGAATGAGTTTCAAGCGGCTGATGGTGCCTTATATGATTTCAGCCGCCATTATCTCGGCTGTTACCTTTGTATTAGGTACCGAAGTCATCCCGACAGGTAGTGTGACCCGGTTGAAGTTTGAGGAACAATACAAGAAGAAAAAATCGGCAGACTACGCACGCAATATCCAACTGGAAGTAGATACGGGTGTAGTGGCTTATATGGAGCGGTACGAAAACTACAACAAAACCGGTTACCGGTTCTCGCTGGACAAGTTCGAAGACCATAAACTGGTATCCCACCTCACGGCACGACGCATAACCTACGATACTGCTTCGTATCATAAGTGGATTATCCGCGACTACATGATTCGGGAAATGCGCGGCATGAAAGAAGTCATCACACGGGGCGAACGCATAGATTCCATCATCAAGATGGAGCCGCAAGACTTCCTGATTACACGCGGACAACAGGAAACCATGACCAGCCCGCAACTGCGCGAGTATATACAGAAGCAGAAACAACGTGGATTTGCCAATATCAAAGAGTTCGAAGTGGAATACCACCGACGGATAGCCATGTCGTTTGCCGCATTCATCCTGACTGCCATCGGGCTTTCGTTGTCTTCAAGGAAAGTAAAAGGCGGCATGGGACTCCACTTAGGTATCGGATTAGCTTTGAGTTTCTCGTATATCCTGTTCCAGACCATCTCGGCTACTTTTGCCATTAGTGGTAATATGGCTCCGGCACTGGCTGTCTGGATTCCAAATATCTTATATCTGTTTATAGCTATTTATCTCTATCACAAGGCGCCTAAATAAAGTCAGTCAATACGAAAAAACGGGTATCGAAAGAGAATACATTTTTCGATACCCGTTTTTTATAAGGCAATAAAAAAGGGAGCTACGTTTATCATAACTCCCTGACTTTCAATAAGAGCGGTAAGCGGGACTCGAACCCGTGACCCTCAGCTTGGGAAGCTGATGCTCTACCAACTGAGCTACTACCGCATGTATACGTAACCTGACGTTACGGGATGCAAAAGTAAACCTTATTTTCGATATTATCAAATAAAACAGAATTAAATTTTATCCCATATCGAAAAAATGTCGGTTTCTCCCCAATACCAATGCGTATAACTTGCAAACAGATTCTTATACCGGAATAAGGGAGTAGCAGTCTCGGTTCCGCGTACCCCATAAAGCTGCGCTACCGATGCTGGAGTTTCAGAAGAAGCGACCAATACCGAAGCATGAGTCTCATAGCCACGAAGTTTAATCGCTCCATATTGCATCATACGATAACCGTTACTGGAATTAGCATCCACCAATGTACAATCGACAGGCAAAATCCCTGCCATCTCATAAGCCGTGCCTCCCTGGCGGACCGTGAACGAACGGGCAAGCAAAGTCAGCCCCTCGCCTTCTGCCAGCACCCTGCCTCCTGCTTCCACATACTCATGCAATTGCTCCATCAGACGCTTCCTACGATGAAGTTGGCGGGCAAACAAATCCGGATAACCACCTGGTATATATACATAGTCGGCTTCCGGCAAATCGCTTCCATACACCGGACTGAAATAAACCAGTTTGCCTCGTTCTGCCAGCCTGTCTATATTCTCTTTATATAAAAAAGAAAAAGCCGGGTCGCGTGCTATGGCAATGCGTATATCAGCCGAAGGACGACGCATCATCTCAACACCAACTTCCGATGTATAAGGCAATGTGTACTGGCAAGGAAATATACGCACACATAAATTCAGCAATTTATCAATGTCGATATGTCTTTCTATCAAGTCTGCTATCCGGTCGGTTATTTCTTCTAATGCCTGCCTGACCGAAAGCGTCAATCCTTGATGGCGTTGCGGCAGATGAATATCGTCTGATACAGGCAGATATCCCAGGCATTCTATTCCGGCATCCATACAGGCTTCACGAAGAGAAACAAGATGAGAAGAAGATGCCACTTGCGTAAAGATTACTCCGGCAATCCGCACCGAAGCATTGAAACGTTTCATGCCATACAAGACAGGAGCAATGGCATAGCCGATAGCACGCGCACTAACGACCAGGATAACCGGAATTCCCAACATCCTTGACAATGCCGCACTACTGTTTTCCATCCGGTTATAGCCGTCGTAAAGTCCCCGGTTACCTTCTACCAGACACACGTCTGC
>ULRR01040360.1_pt1 | contig 11783 bp, 8 predicted proteins | sample 1955651 | NCBI WGS metagenome assembly ULRR01 (sample SAMEA4835688, study PRJEB28245) | human gut metagenome | biome: gut microbiome; material: fecal sample | place: Denmark | collected 2008
TAAGCAAAGCAGAATGCGTTTTGCTTGAATGGCATGTCCATAGCGCGTTCGTGCTCCTGCCGCAGCCTAAAAAATACCCTGCATATCTTCGCCCGCTTATTACTGCTACCAGCGGGCATGACTGGCAAAAATCCCTGGCCGCAGAGAATGGGGGGAGTCTCTTATGTGCCGGACGGCAGCGGAAATGCCGGGATATTTTAAGGCGAACAGCGCAGCAGTATAAAAAAGTGTCCTCCTGCTGCGCGCTGTAATCTGATTGCGTTATCTGCCTGTTTTAAATATTTGACGCTTACCCTTGAACAACACTGCTGTTCAAGGGTAAGCGCATTTATTCATATAGGGTCAGGCTGCTGCCGTTGAGAGTCCATATGCTTAATTCATTCTTATATTGCTCATATACCGTATTAGCAACGGTCACTTCATATCCGGTATCAGTTTTTTTCATGTCATAGGGAATATCCAAGGTCAGCCAGGCGTATTGGCAGGCGCTGTCTGAAGTCCATTGAATTTTCGTAAGGGCTTCGCCCGTTTGCACATTTATATCCGCCGTGTTTAAATTATCCGTCTGAGTCTCATAGGAGGATACCGCGCTTTCCAGCGTGGGATTGAGCTGCATGGCGCACATGCTTTCATAGTTGAAGTACATGTTCAAAAAAGTATATTCGGCCACTTCAAAAATTACGCAGTCGGGCTGGAATATATTATAGTAATAGGAAAAATCCATTACGTTCTGATAATCATGAACGTGAATATATTCTCCGAAGGAATTTGCCATATATTTATAGCCATAGACATTCATATAGCTTCCCTGAAATACCAGCGCCCTGGGAGCACCCTCTTCCAAGCGGGTCTGGTTTACATAATAGCCGAAGGTTTTATAAGAGGGATTAAGTTCCAGTTCTTTAGAATATACCCCTGAAATATTCTGCACAGGAGTTTTAACGGTAATAGCGGGCACCATTTCATTAATGGGAAATTCCGAGACGGGAAGAGAAGTCTCAAGGGTTTCGGAAATATCCAATTCCTCTGTTTGGGTTATATGGATGGAGGGGAGATCCTTGCGCAATTCCTCCAGCATAGCCTGAGTGCCGTAATATGCGCCCCAGTCGTTCCAATGGTTGGCGTCATACTTTTGGTTGAATACCATTATGCCTTCTTCAAATTTTTCACGCAGCACGGCGGTGTTGTCCAGGTAGCGCACGCCCCGTTTGTCAAGAGCGTCAAAGAATTGTTCCACCCAGTCCCGGTTGTAATTTATGCCCGTGGGGACGTATTCAGTCATAACGGCGGGCTTGGCGGGATTAAATACAAACAGGAAGGGAACATTCCGTTCATCGCAGTAATCCTGTATCTTTTTGACCATATCTGCAAAGGCTTCGTGAAATTCGGTATACTGGGTTTCCACGTCCAGCCCTGCGCCGAATACATACCCTTCCTTGCCGTATACATACGAAGGATGCACCATTTTATCAAACAGCCTGTCGTTAAGCAGGGTATAGGCCAGAATCATTTCATCCCGCAGGCCTATGCGGTCGTTGACATAATCCTGAATATTCTGGGTGAGGTCTCCGTCCACCTCAAGAGGGTTTTGGGCAAGCTGACGGTTGTCAATGGCCGAAACAGCGTCCTCGTCAAAATTAAAGGCCGCAATGGGTACAAGCAGAATAATTGCAAACAGAACTGTAAAGATTATTTTAATACACTTCATGGCTTTCTCCTAGTATTGGAAATATATAAAGGGGCTGTATGTTGAATTAATCATAAATAATACAGCCAGCACAAACAGCAGCAGTAAAACCGTTTGCTGTGCTATCAGGCCGCCTTTAGTAGCGCTGAATTTGCCGTAAAACGTCTTTAGCCGCGGACTGCCCAGTACGGTTGCGCCCAGAATGCCAATAATTATAAATGTTATCATCTGCGCGTCAAAATAATACTGCCAGGTATAATATATATTTTCGGGCCGGTTAATTCCGATAATTGTACCCAAAAGATGGACGGTATCTTTAAGGCTCTGGAAGCGGAAAAGCTGCCAGAACAGCATAACAATCAGCATTGTAAAAGCATATTTAATAAAGTTAGGCGTTTTTTTATAAAAGGGCTTATTTTGAATAACACGCTCTAAAATTACCATAGCGCCGTTTATAAATCCCCAGAGCAGATAATTCCAGCCTGCGCCGTGCCAGATGCCGGTTAAGGCAAAGACAACGGCTAAATTGCGCAGTGTTTTTTTCAGTCCGGCCCTGCTGCCGCCCAGAGGGAAATAAACGTACTGGCGGAACCAGCTTCCCAGAGATATGTGCCAGCGGCGCCAGAATTCAGATATGGATTTTGAACGGTAGGGAAAATCAAAATTCTCTTTAAATTCAAAGCCGAACAGCTTTGCCAGGCCTATTGCGATATCTGAATAGCCGGCAAAATCGTAGTATATCTGGAGCATATAGAGTATTAATGTACCAAACGCCGTAAGCTGGTCTATGCCCTGAGTGCCTATATTTGTCAGGCAGGCGCCGAAAGTATCGGCAAGCAGCACCTTTTTTGCAAAGCCTATAATGATGCGGTTGATGCCGTCCGCGCTTAAATTAAGGCTCATTTTCCGCTGCTTTATCTGAGCCTGAAAATCTTTCCAAAGCACAATAGGGCCGGATATTACTTTGGGGAAGAAAGTTATATAAAGAGCACAGTCTATCAGGCTTCCGGCGGAAGCGTTTCCGCGGTAAATATCAGCCAGATAGGATATGGCCGAAAAGGTAATAAAAGAAAGTCCAAGAGGTGCGAGTATGCTTTGGGGCTCATTGCTGCTGCCCAAAAGAGTATTTCCCAGCTGGGTGAGAAATCCGGAGTATTTATAATAAATCAGGCATATTACCAGGCAGGCAACCGCAAAAATAAAAGGGAACAGGGAAGGGAGGGGCTTCGTAAGGGAGTTGTCTTACTTGGCTTTCACAAGATAACGGCGGCAGAGAGATGCCAAAACTTTTTGCCACCGTTATCTTAGTTATCATCTTCGTCGTTTGACCAACAAATCGCCGTCAAAATCTACTGCCATATTATCGGAAATTGAGTGAGCAAAATTTCCATCCTCGAAATCAAAAAACGTTTACCCATATTGTACCTCAATCAATAATCATCTACAGTTCTGCCGCAATTTTTACAACACATAAAAGCTCATCCTCTATTTTGCCTGTTGATAATATCCGTTTTGATGACAGATTTGATGAATTGTTTCCGCAAAAATAGATCTGGATTTTTTATTATCATCGGTGTTTATATTCTTTTTATATATGTAAGTATCTCTGACTTGTTGCCACAATCCTTGCTTTTTAATCCACTCCATTTTGGATGGCAACTCCATATACCCTTTCGGTTGGTATTCCCACGAATAACTGTTTTGTTTTTTGTTGTAGCGAATATATTGTTGCCGCCCATTTCCACATTCATATATAATACAAAAATCACAACTATGTAAGATGCGGGAGTTTGTTCTATCTTTTACTTTGATTGTAAGAACACGGGTGGAGTCTTCGGTATAATCGTATCCAAAAACTGAAGACCCATAAGGGTTATTAACCTTATCGAAACCCTTGCGAAGAATGTTTCGTATTTCTTCGGCAGAATAGTCTCCGTCGGGGTCATTTACTTCAATATTTACATCGAAGTCAAAACCAATGTTAGAGTTCCAGTCACGAGTTATCATCTTTCGTTTGCTACTGCCCACGAAATGATATTGAAAAGTAAAATTATCTCTCACTTCATTTTGTAATCTGTGTATAATTTCAAGGAGTTCATCTCTAATCGGTTTCCATTCTTCTTTTGGAACATACTTGAAATTGTGCATAATCATAATACCTCCTTTTATCCCAAGCCGCCCAAATAGATTTCACTGAATCTAAATCGCATTAGTATATACCTATTAAACATAAATGTCAATGATTTTTCAACAAATTTTGATGTTTTGAAAACAGCGAAGGTTACTTTTCATGGGGTGGAGAAATATACAACTGGTAAAGCTGTTTTCGCAGGAGATTTGAACTTTTTTAGCTTTTAACTGGAACGTAGCCCTGGATGGCGCATTTGTTATAAGCAGACCATTGAAAGACGCCGGCACTTGGCGAACCGACCGTTTACGGGCGGCGAGCCTAGTACCGCTGCGTCTTGAACTGAGCGGGAGCGTGTCTGCGTTAATAAATGCGCCACCCAGGGTGACCTCCAGACAAAACCTAAAAATCCTTCTGATTCTGTGAATAAACTTTTTGATTTCCTCACCCCGTGAAAAGCAACCAGCGAAGAGAAAGATGATGTCCATAATTATAGCGAGCATCGGATTGTGACACCACAATCCGAAAAGAAGCCAAATATAAATCCTTGGGACACTTTCCTTACGGAGGGTGCCCCAAAGATAAAGCTTTTTATTCGTTTGAGAGCCGTCATTTTGCCCCTCTTTATAAATATTGATATAGAGCCGCTTTTTGCGGCTGGCTTCTATCCAGCGCGCCGCTAAATATATGAGCAGAATATACAGGCACAGCCTGAAAACGTCGTCAAAGCATGCCCACATATAAAAGGCCAGGCTGAAAAGTATAAGAAGTATATCCTTGGCACGGATTTTATTTAAAAAAGCTCCCGCTTTTTTCAGCAGGCTCAGCCTGTCGCATAATATGTATGCCAGCAGGCACATCGGAAAAAAGGCGAATAAAAATATAGATGTGGTAAAGCCCATTAAGAGTTCTCCCTGTCGTTTGCGAATTATAAAATACAGCGTTATTTGTAAAAAGCCCGCTTCAGCATTTTCAAGCTTTTCTAATAAAATAAGATTTTTTTACAATAAAAGCTGTTTAAAGATAATATACCCTCAGTTTACAAGGAACTACACGCCTCAAAACGGGATAATTTCTTCATTTTCTGCGTTATCCTAAATCAGCGTACTCCCCGGTACGCTTTCTTCGTCTGCCTTGAAAATGAAGAAATTCTCTCCGTTTGAGCTCTCCAGAGTCAGAAGACATAAAATTTGTGCCAGGTAAAGCGCGCAGAAACGACATGTACCGGGCGTACTTGGAGCGAAAGCAACGCAGCAGGACGCATATTTTATGTCTTCTGACCGTATAGTTTCTTGTAAGCTGAGGGTAGCGCAAGTAAAAATATAAATCAATAACTTATAAACCGCACTCGATTATTCAGCCCCCAAAAAATTTGTATAATGTTTTGCCGGCCAGCCGCCATTTGATTTATAAATCATACAATATAAAAATATATTTATATTTTTCGCGCATTGAGTTATTATCATTAAAAGTAAATGTTTTTTGCTGCGTCTTAGGATGCTCTTCAATAACGGAGCGCGGTATAACCGCGCTCTTTTCTTATTAATGCTTTAATTTTGCTTAGTCGTTGTGCTTTTTAGTCTTGCAGTTATTGATGAAATGCATTAACAAATAAAAACATCGAAAACCTCTTGTTTTCGATGTTTTTTATGTCAACAGGCAACAAAAAAGATGCCTGCGAAAAGTTTTGAAATAGATTCAAACCCGCCAAAGGTGGGCAGTGAACAAATCGGTGTAAAAACGGCGCGTTTACAAGTCGTTAGCCGATGTGAACGTGACCTTTTTCGGAAAAGGAGGAACAACGGAGCGGGTGACTGGTTTTTTTATAAAATGAAAAATCGGAACGAGTACAAATCGTTCCGACATGTGTTTAAGTTACAAAATAGATACCCACTGCCGGTCGACCTACAAAATAGAAAGCAGCCGGCAACCCATCACGGATTGCCGGCCGCAGGCCTGGTCTGGGTGAGAGGATTCGAACCTCCGGCCTCTTGAACCCCATTCAAGCACGCTACCAAACTGCGCCACACCCAGAAATATTAATTTTATTGCCAGCGCTTAACTGACTTATGTATTTTAGCGCAACAATGAATAATTGTCAATAAGAAAAATGCTAGGCGGTCAAATTTCTGTAGGTTTAAGTTTTGGCGCTTCTGCCCGTGCTTTTTATATGGCTGCTGATGGATTATTTTAAAGGCTTGGGGATAAAAAAGAGGGAATGTGCGTGAATAATTTAACCTATGCTTTTAAAAAGAGATTTGACATTCACATTAAAATACCTTATTGTTTATTATAATGACTGCGTTCGCTGGGATAGGCTGAATTAGATATTAAAGGCTGGGACAAATGAAACGTAAAATATGGGCTGCCGTTATATTAGTAATAATAATTATTTTAAGCGTTTTGGCAAGCGTACTGCTTTTGGGCGGGCCTGAAACCAATACAGTGATTATTATTCAGGATGGACGTGAATTGTACAGGCTTGATTTGGATAAAGCGGAGGACCAGCTTCTTGAAATTGAATATAATGGGAAAATAAATACCATAGAAATAAAAGGGCATAAAATACGCATGGCTGACGCCGATTGTCCCGACCATACCTGCGTAAATATGGGCTGGCTTGATTCGGCGCCCATAATATGCCTGCCTAACCGCTTAGTCATTCAATTTGAAAATGCGCTTGATGCGGACGGGGATTAAAAGGACGGCCCTTGCTGATACATATACAGCGGCTGGCGGACCGTGCTGATATGCTGAGGACAAGCAGGCTTAATGAGAATAGATATATGAAGGCATATATAAATTGTATAGATGCTTATTCGCTATAGGTATTGGACATGCGGCCAGGACAGTTTTATAATGCAAACAGGCTGCAATTCAGGCTTCGGCCTGATTTGCCCAAAATAAATTTTCAGCTGTGAGGCGAATATATGCTGAATTTATCTTTCTTACATCGGCCGCCGTTGAGCAGAAAAAGGCTTTTATCGAAAACGGTGGGAATAGTTTTGATGTGTTTGGCAGTTTTAACGCTCTCGTCCTGCGGGGATTTTCAGAACAGCGGCGAACAGGAGACTTCGCAGACAGCGGCGAATACCAACAATGCCGCCTCGGAGACTGCGCCTTTGGCCTCCAATAGCCCTGAAAGCACTCCGAGCGTGGACAACGGGGGGACTTCTGCTCCGACTGCCTCCTCCAATGCCGGAGATATCCGGACAATGCGCATAAGCGTTCAGTGCGGCGGGAACACAGTGGTGTATCAATTAAACGACAGCCCTGCCGCCGTCTCTCTTTATGAACAGCTGCCCCGTGATTTAGAGGTAGAGGATTTCAGCGATAACGAAAAGATATTTTATCCCCCTTATGAATTGGAGACTTCTCAAACGCCCCTGGCAGAGGGAGGAGCGGGCACCCTTGCCTATTACGCGCCTTGGGGGGACGTGGTTATGTTCTATGGGGACTACAGGCAAAATTCCTCTCTTTTTGAATTGGGGCATGCGGTTTCGGGAGAGGAGCATATAGCCTGCATGACAGGCACTATTAGAGTGGAGGCTGTGCAGTAATCTGTTTATTGCGGGAGCTTGACTGGAATTTTGTGCACAATGGCCGGCCGTAAATCTTTCGGCGCCCGGATTATGCAGTTATAAGCCTTCAGAGATATAACCGGCTTGCTTTAAAATAGCTGCCGTTTTTAAAATACCAGTTATTCCTGCGCTCGGCTGTCCTGCAAAATCAAAAATATTTTTTACGGCGGAAGAAAAATTTCCAGCGGCCGCAAGGCAGGCTGGGCGGCGGAAGAGTCATGCAGGGACTGCGCTTTTGCATTGAATGAGTCGGCGTTAACCCGCTCCGGCCAGCTTTGGTTAAATTTAAAAATTAATTGAAGGGGAAGAGTTTTATGAGAATCAGCAGCAGTGAACAGTTTGAACAGCAGAACGTATTTGGGCTGGGAAAGGAAAATACCGCCTTCGCGCAGTATTTTATCGGGAAATCATATCTCAATCCCCTTACGGTGCCCGGCGAATGCGCCGTTTTCCTGGCTAATGTTACCTTTGAGCCTGGCTGCCGAAATAACTGGCACATTCATAAAGCCGAAAAGGGAGGAGGCCAGCTGCTTATATGTACGGCCGGAAGCGGATGGTACCAGGAAGAGGGCCGTGAAGCGGTTAGCCTTGAACCGGGCATGGTTATTACCATTCCGGCTAACGTCAAGCACTGGCACGGCGCCAAAAAGGACAGCTGGTTTTCGCATATTGCCGTGGAAGTGCCCGGCGAAAATACTTCTAACGTTTGGCTGGAGGAGGTAAGCCCTGAAGCCTACCAAAGCCTTGAATAAATAATTAAAGCGGCAGGCAGTTTGCGGTAAGCAATAAATTTTAATGCTTTATAAGTCCGAATTAAAGCTTGCGCTTTTATTCGGACTTTCAGACTGCCGATAATTCTGAAATTTAATATTTTTGAGGCATTAGCCGCATTTTGTTCCATCCCGCAGGTGCTGCGGGAAAAACTCCTTATAAGCGAAAAACCGCTTTATAAGCGGTTTTTCAATAGTATTGGGTGGTATTGGCGGGATAGAGTGCAGTCGGGCAATTTTTGATTTCCGAGCTTATTCCCGGCTAAAAGCGTGCCGCCTTTTTCGACTCACTCAAAGTCCGAATTTAAAGCTTAAGCTTTTATTCGGGCTTTTGATTTTTTTGTTCATTTCCTTGGCTATCCGCTGCAGCTTCGCCCTGGTCCGAAGCGGATGTCTGATTGCCCGGAGCAGTTTTGAGGGAACCGGCCGCGGCCTGCTGACTGCCCGGCGCAGTTTCTTGATTGTCCGGTGCGGCCTTTTGACTGCCCGGCGCTGTTTCCTGAGTGCCCGATACGGCTATTGAAGGAGCACCCTGCTTTTCCCGGCTGCCCGTTTGTGGTTTAGAGGAAGGAAGGGGCTTTTCCTGCTCGTTTACAGGGGCTTGTTCAGAAGAACTCCCGCTTTTTTGACCAGCCAGGCCGGTTTGCGCGGGAGGAAGCGCCTTTTTCCGTCTTTCCTGCTCTGTCTGTACGGCGGGAAGCTGATTGTCCTGCTGGCGTTCTTCAGGCACATCCTGGGTAAATTCACACGTCCATAATACTGCGTTATCTCCCGGCTCCAACAAGACCCCGCCCCGCGGGATGATAGTACGGCCGTTTTTCTTCTTTATGGCTATTATAAGGGTATTGGCCGGCAGAGTTATTTCGCGTATGCGCTTGTTGGCCCATTTGTGGCGCGCGCCTATTTCAATTTCATTCAATTCTGCGCCCGAATCATCCTTATACATTTCTCCGCTTAGCACCAGTATATCTCCTGCTTTTATGCGGGTGCGACCGTTGGGCAGTATGGTTTGGTCCCCCCGCTTAATCATTACTACCAGGATATCTAACGCCAGCTTGAGCTCGCTTATCGTTTTGCCCGCCCATGCATGGTTCTTGGTAATTTTGGTCTTTATAAGCTGCAGCTCTTCATCCTCCTGATAGTCGTTGAAGGTGCGCAGCACGCTTCCGCTCTTTTCTACCATTTTCAGCTTTTTGGCCGCCACGGGCAGCAGCGCGCCCTGCAGGCCCACGGAAAGCAGACAGGCGAAAAACACTATATGGAATACATCGTGCTCGGTATATGGACTGTTTACCGTGGCCATTATGGCAAATACGATAGAAGAGGCTCCGCGCAGCCCGGCAAAGGATACAAGCAGCTGCTGGTTGACGGGGCTTTTGAAGGGCGAGAGCAGGCCGAAAACAGTAACGGGGCGCGCTATAAATGTCAGGAACAGCGCGATGGCCAGAGAGGGGAGAATAATTTGCGGCAGCTGTGAAGGAAAGGCCAGCAGTCCCAGGAGGAAAAATACGATTATCTGGGACAGATTTGTTATTCCGTCAAAGAAATGCATGATTGGGGCCTTGTTCTTAATTTTGCTGTTCCCCAGAATAATACCGGCGATATAAACGGCCAGGTACCCGTTGCCGCCCGTTACCGAGCAGACGGCATATGCCAGCAGCGCTATTGCCAGCACAAAAAGAGTGTCCATTCCGCCGATATAAAAATTAATGCGCTTTAGCAGCCAGACAGCAGCAAGAGCCAGCGCCGCGCCTATGAGGGCGCCGTAGACTATCTGCGCAAACAGCATATAAGCAACTGAGCCGGCGCTGGTCTGGCCGGACATAAGAGTCAGGCAGGTAATGGTCAGCATATAGGCGAAGGGGTCGTTGCTTCCGCTTTCAATTTCCAAAAGAGAAGCGGTATTGTATTTAAGGTTCAGCCTCTTTTGGCGCAGAATTGCGAAGACGGAGGCGGCGTCGGTAGAGCTTATTACCGAGCCTATAAGAAAGCTCTCAAGCCATTCAAATCCCAGAACCAGCCGGCAGAAAAGGCCGGTAAAAGCCGCCGTGGCCACAACGCCCAGCGTAGAAAGGAGAACAGCCTTGCCGGCTACGGGACGCGCCTGTTTCCAGTTGGTGCCAAAGCCGCCGTAGAACATTATAATTATAAGCGCATATGAGCATATCTGCTCGGCAAAGGTATAATCGTCAAAGGGAATCTTAAAAATGCCGTCCGAACCGAACAGCATTCCCAAAACTATGAACATTAAAAGAGAGGGCAAACCTAATTTGTATGAAAGCTTTCCGGCCGCTATACATACAACTATTATTAAAGAAAGCAAAAGAAGCTCCATTGTTTGTCCTCCTCAATATTAGATTTTTACAGGTCCAGCTTAAAAGGCATATAAAACCAATTCATTTCTGCTCGTTCAGGCTGATAGAAATAAAACTCAATATACCTCTGAAAACTTAATCCTCCCCGTAACCTCCCGTGGCAGGAAAATGCGGGTTTATATTGCCAAGAGAGGGTAAATCAAATATAAATAATTACTTATAATAATATATCATGAAAACCTTCCGATTGTCAAACCGGCGCTTCGCCGTAGCTCCGCCTTGCTCCGCCTGTTACGGCGCCTGCCGGGGTTGGAATAATAAGAAGTTAGGCTTGCGTTTTTAGCGGAAATTTTACGGAATACATCAATTATTTAGGCATTAAACCAGTTGTATATATTGAAACGGCTGCGTTAATCTGATATAATGGTTCCAGTAATAGAGTACAGTTTAAATTTTAAGCACTGAAATTTGTTTGGCATACTTAAACGCAATGTTGATTGTTTGATGTAATGTGCTTCTTTGGATGAGGGAGCAAAGAGATATTTTGTCTGAAAAATACTATTTTATCATTAGCGGTTTACACTCTGGAATATAAATTTTGGCTAGCTTAGACAATACAATCGGATTACAATGAGCCGCCGAGGGGTGAATTGTTCGGTTTTACTGCGTTATCCTTCTTGAAATACGCCTGGTATTTCTGCGTCCTGCCGCCTTGCAAAACCAGAAAATTCCCCTTTTCTACGGTTGGAGATTTTTGCTTCCATGCCCGTTGACGGCCGCGCAGCGCGCGGGTAAAGGCGTACCAGGCGTATTCTAAGGACCGCGCAGCAAAGCGGACGCGGAGCTTGAAAGCAAAAACGCATTGTACTTTAATTGTATTGTCTGGGCGATGCAATGAAGTCAGAATGCGATTTATGGGAGGATTCCCTCCGCGCCGCCGCGCGTTTTTGCAATGCGGCAGCATGCATTTTTGCGCGTGCAATGCCTCCTTTGGCGCTCTCCTAAAAAATCTGCATACGCAGGCAAGACGGGTTTTTCTGTCTGCGGAAAGCAAGAGAACGCAGAAATGACGGCGCACTTTAAGAGCAATTCCCAATAATGCGGGGGAATCCGCATTCCTGCGGCGCGCTGCAATCTGATGTATCGTTTAATTAAAGCATATAAAGCAAATCCGGCGATATTTTAAAGCCTAAAGGGGGAAGAGGTATGAAAAGAATATGCGCTCTGGCAATGCTCGCGCTGTTATTAGGTATGCTGTGTGCCGGCGGGCCTGCGGGGGTTTATGCGGATGGGGCGGAAGCC
>ULRR01006650.1_pt1 | contig 11699 bp, 9 predicted proteins | sample 1955651 | NCBI WGS metagenome assembly ULRR01 (sample SAMEA4835688, study PRJEB28245) | human gut metagenome | biome: gut microbiome; material: fecal sample | place: Denmark | collected 2008
CATCGCAGGAAAAGGCGTTGCGGCCCACTTCCAGCGCGTCCACGGCCCGCAGGTTATAATAATCCAGATAGTTGCGGGCAAACTGCCCTGCACCCCGCTGGATGGGCAGTACTTCCTGCCCGCTGAGCAGCCGCCAGTAAAGGTCCTGCCCAAGGGTCACTGGGCCGACGGTTGGCATAGCCGATACCGAAGGATAAGCCAAGCACAGGCTGGTGGGCTGGCCGCTCTCGGTCAGGGCTTCCAGCACCACCGATGCGCTGCCAATGCCCCACTGTGTGGTGCTGGAAGCGGCGTTGTCGATCACCACGGCAGCGGTGCGTTCGCCGGGATACTGCAGCTCCTGCCCGGTCAGCGGGTCGGTGGGCGCTGCACTGTCCGGGGCAGTGGGGCCGGACAGTGCACACCCGCACAGCAGGGCTGTGCACAGCACCGCCGTGCCAAGGGCCAGATTCCAGATGCGTTTCATGCGGTTCCCTCGTTACTGATAGCTGAAGCTGGACCACTCGTCGTCGTCCACGATGGCAAGATAGGTCTTGCCGCGGTTGAAAAGCATCTGCGCACCGGTCTTGTCGTAGACCAGCAGCGGATGCTCAGGCGAAGCCTTTTCCCAGCGGCCATGCTGTACAGCGCCGCGGCTGAAATAATAGGCATCGCCGCCGGAGATGTAGCTTACCTGCTGCACATCGCCGGAGTCGCCGGAATAGCGCTCGATGGGAGCAAAGCAGACCAGCAGATTGTCAAAGCTCAGCTGCTTTGCGTTCAGCTCGTCCACGGTGTTTTCAAACTTGCCGGAGATGCGGCTGTACATCTGCATTTTATAGGTGCGGGACTGCGGATCATAGCGGAAGCTGGTCTTGTAGTGGTCCGAGTGGGTGATGCTGACCGTCCTGCCGGAGGAAGCACCCTGCATGGCGTTCTCCTCGCCGGTGCGGTAGTCCGCAAAGCGGAAGAAGGTGGTGTCGTAATCGTATTTCAGGCCGATGCCCGCGTTGGAAGCGGCCTGCCGGATCTCCTTGCCGGAGGTGAACTCGGTGTGTTCATAGGCCACATCCCGGCCCCGGCTGTCGCGGTGAGCCACATGCGGATGGGTGGGAGTATTAAAGTAGCTCTTGCCGCCGATGTTCAGGCCGGAATAGTTGTATACGCTGATGAATTTGGTGCAGGCGGCGCTCTCACCGTCGTGGTAGTACAGCGCCTGATAGGGCATCAGCAGCTGCAGGAACTGGTCGCGGCCAGAGCGCAGCGGGCCGATCTCCGGGATGGAGTCGGCATCGTGGAACACCGCGCAGAAGCGGGTGATGCCGCCCTCCACCTTGCACTCGATCAGCAGATCGGCAGAGGAAAGACCGCGCTGCGGACGGGCGTTCTGACGGGAGGTGTTGGAGATGTTGTTCACCATCACGCCCACGATACGGCCATTGCTGCGCTTGGCCTCACCGGTCAGCGGGTCGGCATCGTAAGCGGGCAGTGCGGCAACACTGGCAGCGGGCTGCTCGGCTGCTGCCAGCGAGGAAGCAGCCATGGCCTCCGAGGATGCAGCAGAAGAAGCTGCGCCGGAAGAACTGATGCCCAGTGTCTGCTGGAGCCAGCTGGAAAAATTGCTGCCCAGAATGGCACTGCCGGAAGCACTGCAGCTGGAAAGCGCCAGCGAAGCGGCAGCGGCACCGGTCAGGCGAAGAACAGTACGGCGAGTGATCTTCATAGGAAAAACCTCCTGCAAAAAACGTATCGGCGCGGCCCGGCAGAATGCCAAAGCCGGGAAAAAGTTTGCGGGTGCAGCGCGGCGGGGCGCACACTGCCGGGCAGTAAAACGCAGCGCACTGCAGACGGATTTGATTTGATTGTAACGATTCTTGCCGGGTTTGTAAAGAGGAAGTTATCGGGATGAAGCCCCTTCCGCTGCCGACCCCGGAGCATCTTCGATCTGCTGCGCGGATAAAAAGCGGAAGCCCACACCGATGCAGGAGCTTTTTGCGCCTTTTTGCCCGGGAACCCTTGCATTTTTGCGCAAGTTGTGGTAATATTATTCGGCAGTATGTTCACTGCGGAAATATGCGCTCGTAGCTCAGCCGGTAGAGCATCTGACTTTTAATCAGAGGGCCAGGGATTCGAGTTCCCTCGAGCGCACCAAAATCCCACGAAGAATCGTAAGATTCCTCGTGGGATTTTCTTTTTATACGCCATTTGCACGGCCTCTGCACGGTCCGCATTTTTCGTGTCAGATGGAGTAAGTCTGTGAATTACTCTGCAATTCGTGCTATTTTTTGCAATTCAGGTCAGCAAAGCCAGGCGGAGCTGTGCTTTTACGGCAGGGTCTGCGTCCTTCAGAAGCTCCAACAGTGCCGACATGGAGATGGTCGGTTCTGCTTCAACCGGGGTAGCCTGCACAGGTGTTGTTTCCTGTACGGCCTTCACATCACCGCCGGAGAGCATCAGTTGATAAGCAGAGCGCAGGCTGCGCGATGGAATCGCTGAATAGCACAAAAGCATGTTGGAGTCCAGATGTAAAGAAAAAACGGCAAAGCAGGTAAAATTCACTTTACCGTTTTATAGCAATTCAACTTCTTCATGTAACAGCAACAGCGTTGAATTGCATATCGCAAATTGCTGTTTTAACGTTCCACTAATTTCTTGCCTTGCGATCAAGAAAGCACGTCTGCTAAACGCTCTACATTGAAAATATAATCGTACACTGCTATAATAAAATTGTGATATTATCACCAAAAATTCGAGATGCAAAGCGTTTGCGATTGGCAAACATTCAGGAGGAACGCATGGTAACAGGAGCCATTAAAAATAAGGTAGACAAGATCTGGACGGACATCTGGGCAGGCGGCATCACCAATCCGCTGACCGTCATTGAACAGCTGACCTATCTCATGTTCATCCGGTCACTGGACGAGAAAGAGCTTGCCACCGAAGATTTTGAGAACATGGCGGGCGAAAAGATGGAGCACATCTTCCCGGCCAGCGAAGCAGGACAGTCTATGCGGTGGAGCCGCTTCAAGGATAAAGATTCCCGCGAAATTTTCCTGACCATGCAGCAGCGGGTGTTCCCTGCCATCAAAAAGATGAAATATGGCCGTCTGCCGGATTTTGACGCAAACGGCGAGCTGGTGGAAATCGCAGACGACCCCACCCGCCCGGATGAGGGCAACACCGCCTTTGCGCGGTACATGGACGATGCCATGTTCCTGATCCCCACGCCGCAGGTGCTGCAAAAGATCATCACCGGGCTGGAGGATCTTTACACTCACGACATTGCCGACCTTGATATGCAGGGCGACCTGTATGAGTATATGCTGGGCAAGCTGGCAACAGCAGGGCAGAACGGCCAGTTCCGCACGCCCAAGCACATCCGCGACATGATGGTAGAACTGGTACAGCCCACGCCGGACGACTTCATCTGCGACCCCGCCTGCGGCACGGCGGGCTTTCTGGTGTCCAGTGCACAATACCTCCGCGCCCACTACGAGGACAGCATGACCCCGGAGCAGTGGCAGCATTTTGCCGGCCCGATGTTCACCGGCTTTGACACGGACCGCACCATGCTGCGCATTTCGGCCATGAACCTGATGCTCCACTCCATCACGAACCCGGAGATCGACTACAAGGACAGCGTGTCGAAGCAAAACTCCATTTGCAGCAAGTATACCGTCTGCCTTGCGAACCCGCCGTTCAAGGGCACTGTGGATGCCGAGAGCATCAACGACGACCTGAAAGCCGTCACAAACACCAAAAAGACGGAACTTCTGTTCCTTGCGCTCTTCCTGCGAATGCTCAAAACCGGCGGACGCTGCGCCTGCATCGTGCCGGACGGCGTGCTGTTCGGTTCCAGCAAGGCGCACCAGAGCATCCGAAAAGAACTGATTGAAAACCACCAGCTGCGGGCGGTCATTTCCATGCCCTCCGGCGTGTTCAAGCCCTACGCAGGCGTGTCTACGGCGGTGCTGGTGTTTACCAAGACCGGCGCGGGCGGCACCGATAAGGTGTGGTTCTACGATATGAAAGCCGACGGCTTCTCGCTGGACGACAAGCGCACCGAGGTGAAGGAAAACGACATCCCGGACATCATCGCCCGGTTCCATAACCTTGATGCTGAAACTGACCGCAAGCGCACCGAGCAGAGCTTCTTTGTGCCCAAAGAAGAAATTGCCGCCAACGGGTACGATTTATCCATCAATAAGTACAAAGAGACGGAGTATGTGCCGGTGGAGTACCCCTCGACTACGGAGATCCTTGCCGACCTGCATGAGCTGGAAATGGAGATCACCAAAGGTCTGGCAGAGTTGGAGGAGATGGTGTGATGAAAAAACTTCTTCCAGAAGTCTGTACTATTCAGTATGGATTTCCTTTTGACTCTGCAAAATTTTCAGATAGTAATGGAATGCCGCTTATCAGAATCCGCGATGTGGTAAGGGGATATTCTGAAACCTATACAACAGAAGAATATAAGAGTGAATATATCGTACACGAAAATGATTTACTCATCGGTATGGATGGTGAGTTCAACATTGCAAAGTGGGGAAAAACACCCGCACTTTTGAATCAGCGAGTTTGCCGATTAGCACCAAAGGATAGTATTGATAAAGACTACTTATTTTACTTTATGCCCGTCGCACTAAAGCGAATCGAGGAAAAAACGCCGTTTGTCACAGTAAAGCATTTGTCTGCAAAAGAGTTGAACAAAATTGAAATTCCTGTTTTGCCCTTAGAAGAACAAAGAAAAATTGCAGAAACGCTGAGCAAGGTCGATGAACTGATAGCATTTCGAGAGCAACAACTCGCTAAGCTAGATGAACTGGTAAAATCACAATTTACGGAGATGTTTGGAGACCCTATAAACAATCCTATGAAGTGGATTGTTTCCAAAATAGAAGATATTGCAGCGCAAGAGAAAAATGCTTTAAAGGCTGGTCCGTTTGGTTCAGCGTTAAAGAAAGAATTTTATGTTAGATCCGGCTATAAAATTTATGGTCAGGAACAAGTAATATGCGGGGACGCTTCATTTGGTGACTATTATATTGATGAGGAAAAATATAAGGAACTAAAAAATTGCGCAGTACAGGCAGGCGATATTTTAATCAGCTTAGTTGGCACTTATGGAAAAACGCTGATAATGCCGGACAACTACGAAGCGGGCATTATAAATCCTCGCTTGATGAAGATAACACTTAATAAAAATAAGGTGACCCCAATTTATTTCAAGTATTATTTTGAATCGAATGCTTTAAAAGCGTCGATGGATGCCAATACGCATGGCGGAACAATGGGGATTTTGAATCTCGGAATTATTCGACAAATGAAAATTCAGGTACCTCCGCTTTCTCTTCAAAATCAGTTTGCCGCCTTTGTAGAGCGTGTAGACCAGCAGAAGCAGACCGTACAGCAGAGCCTTGAAAAGCTGGAACTGTTGAAAAAAGCGCTGATGCAGGAATATTTTGGGTAAAAGGGTGTGCAATGGTGGAGTTTAGCGGTATAATAACGTTAAACAGAACATTTTACCACGAAAGGAGCATACGATGATGACTTTTGAAGAAGAAAGAGACTACAATAATGCAAAGTTTGATGCAATCAAGGCAAAGAACTCGATTCAAAAGCTGAAACCTGAGCTTCGGGAGCAACTGCTAAAAGAACTGGTTGGAGCAGAAGCGTATGCTGCAATGTGGCAGACATTTAAGCAATTATGCAACGGTCAGAGGTGATATTATGGAACATTTTATTACAAGTGTCCACATCAATGAGGTTCGACATCTAAAAGACATTGAAATCAAACTGAACCCTGAAAAGCGTCAGCATCTTATCCTGACTGGTAAAAATGGCTCCGGTAAAACTTCGGTATTGCAGGCGATGAAAGATTATCTGCAGGCAATCGATGATGGGGTCTATCAGGAATTGTGTATTCGGAGATCCTATAAATCGAATGATAAGCTTTCTGAACTTGAAAAAATTGTTGCCGAAACATTTGCAAAGTATAATTCTGGAGTAGAAGTAGACGTTTCAAATGTAGTAGGCTTAGACCGTTTATATAGTCAGGGAGAATTTGTAACTGCTTACTTTCCGGCAGACAGAAAGACAGTGATTCATCGCGCAAAGGGAGTTCAAGATGTAAAACTAGAAAATCAATACAGTTTGGATGATACACCAGAAAATATTTTGCTGAAATATATGGTTCATCTCAAAACTCAACAGGCATATGCAAAGAATGAAAATGATTTAAGTGTCGAGAAGAAAATCGCGGAATGGTTTTCCCGCTTCGAAAATGCGCTAAAAGTATTGTTGAGCGATGACAGCATCCGATTGATATATGACTATAAAAACTATAATTTTCTAATTGAACAGAAAGGTCGAAATCCATATAGTTTGGATGAACTTTCTGATGGCTATTCTGCAATCATCGGTATTGTCGCAGACCTAATCCTCCGTATGGACCGCAACTGGTTGCTGAAAGGCGAACTGAGCCAGTACGATGTGGAAGGCATTGTGCTGATTGATGAGCTGGAAACGCATCTTCATGTGGAACTTCAGAGGAAAATCCTGCCCTTCCTGACAGAGTTCTTCCCACGCATCCAGTTTATCATTACAACACATTCCGCCTATATCCTGAACTCCATCAGCAATGCCTGCATTTATGATTTAGAAAAGCAGGTTCGTTTTACAGATTTTTCTTCCTATTCCGTTGATGATATTGCAGAAGGCTATCTGGATGCAACAGCTTTTTCTGATGAGTTACAAAAGAAAGCAAAGCGATATCAGGAGCTTTATGGGCGGACGGACCTTTCCGATGACGAACGCGCAGAACGCGCAGACTTACGAATGGAATTGAAAGATGCGGAAGATGTCCTTTCCAAGATTGAGGGGAAGAAGGTGCTCTAATGGTCAAATTCGAACGACCTGACAGCTCCGAAGCCCATGTAGCAATCGAATCCTTGAAACGAGAAAAACGCAAAGGTAGCGGAAAGTATAATACCAACGAAGTGAATAAAGCACTTGGATTGATGTTTGCACATAAATGCTACCTTTGTGAGAAGAAAGATTTGGACAATCTCCAAATAGAACATCTCGTTCCACATCGTGGAAACCGAGATTTGATGTTCGATTGGGAAAATCTGTTTTTATCTTGCAATCATTGCAACAATATAAAAAACGATAAGTTCACACCGATTCTGGATTGTACAAAAGTTGCAGTTGATAAGAAAATTGCATTTCGTCGGCATAGTGAACCGTTTATGCCAGATAAATTAGAAATTACTGCATTAGAAGACGACGTTGAAACCCGAAACACGGTGGCACTCCTTAACGAAGTATATTATGGCTCGACTGCACAGAAAATCGAAGAGGCCAAAATCATCCGAAAGCAGCTGTCAAAAGAACTGAATGCATTCGAAGAATGTGTAACGGATTACAATGCAGCTGACGGGGAAGACAAAAAAGATTTAGAGCTGTCCATTATGATGAAATTAAAGTGGAATGCTCCCTTTGCTGCATTTAAGCGCTGGATGATTCGTGATGCCAGTGATAAATTTCCAGAATTACTGAAATACTGCCAATAATCGTTCTACATAAAGGAGCTGATTTTTATGTCCAACTTCTCCTATCTCTCCACCCGCCCCGAATATTCCCTCTTTGCCAATTCCGCCATCGAGGCCGAGAAAGTGTTCTCCACCTCCCCGGCGATGTGCGCGGTGGGGTGCCGGAAGGCGTTGGAGCTGGCGGTGAAGTGGGTGTATGCGGCAGATAAAACCATCACGATGCCCTACAAGGACAACCTGCAATCCCTGCTGCACGAGCCGAGTTTCCGCTTCGCAGTGGACCGCAATGTGTGGAGCGTGCTGCCCAGCATCGTGAAGGCGGGCAATCTGGCGGTACATACAGGGCATAGTGTGTCGGCGGCGGATGCAGTGTTCAGTCTGCGGGGGCTGTTCGATTTCATCCAGTGGGTGGATTACTGCTACGGCACGGACTATGTGGAGCGCTCCTTTGACGAGACAGCCATCCCCGGTGAAAAGGTAACACTGGACGAAAAGAAGATCCGGGAGCAGGAAAGCCTGCTGACCCAGAAAGATGCCGAGCTGGAAGCCTTGCGCAAGCAGGTGGAGAGCCTTTCGGCGGCGTACACAGCCAGCAAACAGCAGAACCAGCAGAGCCGCAGTTTCACCGCCGCCGACCTGACCGAGGCCGAGACGCGGCAGAAGATCATCGACATCGACCTCAAGGCCATGGGCTGGAAATTCACCGGGCCGGATGCCGATGTGCGCACCGAGTACGAAGTGGACAACATGAACGGCGTGCTGGGGCAGAAGGGCTATGCGGACTATGTGCTGATGGGCAAGGACGGCTTGCCGCTGGCGGTCATTGAAGCCAAGCGCAGCACCAAAGACCCCAACATCGGGCGCAAGCAGGCTCAGCTTTATGCAAACTGTCTGGAGCAGAAGTTTGGCCGCCGTCCGATGCTGTTTACCACCAACGGCTACACCACCTATTTCTGGGATGAGCAGAGCGGCCCGCAGCGTGCCGTGAGCGGGGTGTTCTGCAAGGACGATCTGCAAAAGCTAATGAACCGCCGCACCGAGAAAAAGCCGCTGGACACCGTCGAAATTGATGACAAAATCACCGACCGCTATTACCAGAAAAACGCCATCCGGGCAGTCTGCGCCCATATTACGCAGGGCTTCCGGCGCAATCTGCTGGTCATGGCTACGGGTACAGGCAAGACCCGCACCGCATCCAGCCTGACCGATGTGCTGAGCCGGGGCGGTCATGTGACCAACGTGCTCTTTCTGGCGGACCGCACCGCGCTGGTCAAGCAGGCAAAGGACGACTTCAAAAAGTATCTGCCCGACCAGTCGCTGTGCAACCTGTGCTCCTCCAAGGACGATAAGGCCGCGCGCATCGTGTTTTCCACCTATCCCACCATGCTCAACGCCATCGACAACGCCAAGACCAAGGACGGCGTGCCGCTGTTTTCGCCCGCCCACTTTGACCTCATCATCGTGGACGAGAGCCACCGCAGCATTTTCAAGAAATACCGCGCCATTTTTGATTATTTCGATGCCGTTCTGGTGGGTCTGACCGCCACCCCGAAAACCGATGTGGACCGCAACACCTACGATTTTTTCGAGATGGAGCACGGCATCCCCACCTACGCCTACGATTACGATACGGCGGTCTACACCGACCATGTGCTGGTGCCTTACTACAACTACGAGGTCAAGACGAAATTCACAGAAGAGGGCATCCACTACGACCAGCTTTCACCGGAGGATAAGGCCCGCTACGAGGACGATTTTGCCGAGGACGACACCCTGCCCACCTTTATCCCATCCGAAAAGCTGAATAAGTTCATCTTCAACGCCAACACTGTGGACACGGTGCTGCAAGACCTGATGGAACGCGGCATCCAGACGGCAGGTGGTGACCGCATCGGCAAAACCATCATCTTTGCCCAGAACAAGCGCCACGCGGAGTTTATTCGGGAACGCTTTGGCAAGCTCTACCCGCAGCTGGAGACCCAGTACCCGGGATTCATCCAGCGGGTGGTCTGCGACGACGCCTATGCGCAGTCCATCATTGACGACTTCAAGCAGCCGGACAAGCCGCCGTTTATTGCGGTCTCGGTGGATATGATGGATACGGGCATTGATGTGCCGGAGTGCACGAATCTGGTGTTCTTCAAAAAAGTGCGCAGCAAAACGAAGTTCTGGCAGATGATCGGCCGTGGTACGCGGCTCTGCCCATCCCTTGCCTGCGTGGATGCCATCGACGGCGAATATACGGGCAAACGGCGGTTTCTGATCTTCGACTACTGCGGCAACTTTGAATTTTTCCGTCAGAAACCCAACGGCTACGAGAGCGCGGACACCAAGAGTCTGTCCGAGAGCATTTTCTGCAAGCAGGTGCGGATCGCCGCCGCGCTGCAGGATGGAGCCTATACAGACGAAAAATACCAGAACTGGCGCAAGATCTTAACAGAGACCTGCCGTGCCGAAGTGGGAGCGCTGAACCCGGAGCTGGTATCCGTGCGGCTGCACCGACAGGCCGTGGAACACTATCAAAAGCCGGAAGCCTTTGTCAGCCTGACCGAAACGGACAAGGGGACGCTGATGAAAGAGGTGGCACCGCTCATCTCGCTGGACGATAAGGACGAGGCCGCCAAGCGGTTCGATAACTTTGTGTATGGCTTGCTGCTCTGTGAACTGGAGGGTCTGCCGGGGCTGGGCCGCGCCCAGAAACAGCTGCGCAATACAGCGGCATTGCTGGAAGGAAAGGCTACCATCCCGCAGGTGCAGGCAAAGCTGCCCCTCATCCGGGAGGTGCAGACAGACGAATTTTTGACCTCGCACGATCTGCTCCGCTTTGAGGAAATGCGGCAGGAACTGCGGGAGCTTATCAAGTTTCTGGTGGATGGTGTAGAAGGGCAAAAGCCTGTCTACACGGCCCTTGCCGACCCGGTACTGGAACAGACCGAGGGCAAAACGCTGGATTCCGGCTACGATTTCGGCGAGTACCGGGAACGTGTGAACCGCTACATCATGGAGCACCGCAGCGATACGCTGGCCATCCACAAGCTGACCCAGAACATTCCGCTTTCCCGGGGTGACTATACCGAGCTGGAACATATCTTCACCTGTGAGCTGGGCAGCAAAGAGGACTATGCACGGGAGTTTCGGGATACACCCTTTGGTCTGCTGGTGCGTAAAGTGGCAAAGCTGGACCACGATGCTGCCATGCAGGCATTTTCAAAATTTATCAATGACGAATCGCTGAATGCAAAGCAGATCGCGTTCGTGCAGAAGGTCATTCATTACATCGAGCAGAACGGTTATGTGGAAAGCAAAGCGGTGCTGATGAAACCACCCTTTGACCAGCCCATTCTGTTTACCCGCCTGTTTGATGGCAAAACAGGGAGTGAACTGATGGATACGATCAATTCGGTGAAAGAGAATGCCACCAATGTGACGGCATAAAGTAGTGGAATGTACTGATAAAAACCGGTGTAATTCAGGACTATCGAAAAATGAATATCCTGCAACGCAGTATGGCAAGTCAGGGAATTTTGAACGATACGCAAACGACTCTGGCTGATTACCTGATGAGCATCGCACAAATTTCCGTGGAGGATGCCGGAGCGATTTATATCGAGTTGAGCAGCATCCGCGGAAATTTTATGGCAAACATCATTCTGCGCATGATTGAAAATTATCACTTCCTGCCCGATATGGCGCAGAAACTGAAAAACAAACAAGCACTGGTGGAAAGCGTAATTGCAAATGAACAGCTGGAGCCTTCCATTACGTCGCCCATCAAAGATGTGTATGATGACCTTGTCAACAGCAAACTGGATATGATCGAGGGCTTCGTGCCGATCTCTGCCATCCAGTATGATGCTAAGATGCAGGAAGCAGAAAGACTTTAAGGGGAGTGCGGCTTGTAGTATTGCTTTAAATTATCGAGTTAATCCGCAGGCTGAATAGATTCACTCGAATCGAACAAAAACGAAAAAATGCCCGCTCACCGTGGAGATCCGGCTCCATCTGTGGGCGGGCATATCCAATAAAACACCAGGATACTATTATGCTTTTCGTACTTCAGCTGGGATCTTGTTCTGGCTCAGATATCCCACAGGGAGGGCGCAGAGGTGGAAACTGCGGCGGCACCTGCGCGCATGGCGGCCATGACGTCGGCTTTGTCCCGCAGCA